>ODAI014614616.1_pt1 | contig 301187 bp, 313 predicted proteins | sample 1539321 | NCBI WGS metagenome assembly ODAI01 (sample SAMN02144231, study PRJEB22623) | gut metagenome | biome: sheep rumen | host: Ovis aries | place: New Zealand | reverse complement strand
TCGAATGTTGTTCAATTTTCAAGGTTCCTGCCCTGCAACTGCAGGGTCTTTATTCTACCATCTCTTCTTCGGTTTGTCAAGAACTTTTTTCCTTCATCCAAGAAGTTTTTTTCGCTCCCGGCATCCCCCGCGAGACAGCTTCATTAATATATCACACCCTTTCCCCTAAAGTCAATACCTTTTTGCAAAAAAAATTAAAAAACGCGTTTTTTCATCTTTTTCATACTTTTTTTATAAAACAAGAAAAAAAGCCTTGACTTTCCTTTTGAATTTTGCTATATTAATTGGGCTGAATAAAGTTATGCGCCTGTAGCTCAGCTGGATAGAGTGACTGGCTACGAACCAGTAGGTCAGGGGTTCGAGTCCCTTCAGGCGCGCCAGGAAAAGCCGATCGGAATCATCCGGTCGGCTTTTCTTATTAAATACCAAAAGTCGACTTTCCCGCTTCTTTGTGCTATAATAAAAAACAAACAAATGGAAAAGGAACGATTATATGGAACCCTTTCTTCTCAAACCTGCGTGCAAAACCTCTATTTGGGGCGGCACAAAGTTAAAAAAGCGTTTTCATAAAGACTACCCGGGCGATATCATTTCCGAATCCTGGGAACTTTCCGTGCATCCGGCCGGACTAAGTCTGGCGGACAGCGGCTCTTTCTGCGGGGCCTCTCTTGCCGAACTGATCAAAACCCCTTCCGTACTGGGGAGATTTGTAAAAGAATATTCTGTTTTTCCGTTGATGATCAAATGGATTGATTCCCAACGTCCCCTGTCCATTCAGGTCCATCCGGATAACGACTATGCCCTGGAACATGAAAACGACATGGGCAAAACCGAGATGTGGTATATTATCGACTGCGACCCCGGCGCCTATTTATACTATGGATTTTCTCACGAAATCACCCAGGAGGAATTTGCCAGCCGTATCCGGGATAACAGTCTTTTGGAAGTTGTGAAAAAAGTACCGGTAAAAAAGGGCGATGTCTTTTTCATCCCCTCCGGTACGCTCCATGCCATTGGGCCGGGTATTCTTCTGGCGGAAGTACAGCAGAGTTCCAATGTCACCTACCGTATTTATGATTACGGAAGACTGGATACTGACGGGAAGCCCCGGCAGCTGCATGTTGAAAAAGCAATCGAGGTAACGCGCCTGGCTCCTGCCGATGATGTGATTCCTGTACCTGTTCCGCTGGCAAATCCGCATGACACCCTGCTGGCCTCCTGCCCGTACTTTGCGGTCGTGCGCCAAAGGATTGACACCCCACGTCACAATTCCGGCGATTGTTCTTCTTTTCATGCCCTGATGTGCGTGGAAGGAAGCGGAACGCTCGAAACCGAAACGCAAAAGCTTTCTTTCCCTGCGGGAGCCACCATTTTTGTCCCGGCGGACAGCCCTGATTTCACCCTTTCCGGTTCCATGACGCTACTGGATGTGTTTGTTCCCGACCCCGCCCTGTTTTAGGAGATTGCTTTGCGCCTTTCATCTGCATTCTTCTGCGGAAATTTCTGCAGCAAAAAGCCGTGACGCGGAGAGCCGTCACGGCTTTTTCTTTGATTCGGCAAAGAAATTTTTGTACCGAATCTTATTTTGCTTTTTTCATGGCAACCGCGCCAGCCGCCGCCAGAGACACAACAGACAAGGCAACTGCGACATTTACGAAATCGACAGAGCCGGTAGCCGGGTTCTCCTCCTTATCCGACCCAGAAGAATCTCCGGCGCCATTGTCAGACGCCGCAACAGCCTTCAGCTCTTTGTCGGAGATGACATAGGAACCCAGGTTTTTGGTCTTCAGCGTCAGGGTGCCTTCCTCTTTGTCATACTCCGCTTTGGTTTTCACCAGTTTCTCCTCGGAATTCACCTCATACAGATACCAGGTTTTGTCCATATCGCTAACGTTATAAACCAAAGTACCGTTGAAGTCAAAAGCGGGATTGCCGTTAAACTGCAGGAAAGACAGGTCCGCGTCCTCATTGGCCTGGACGATGGATTTGATCGCCTTGGTGGTGTAGTGCATGTTTACATCGGCCTGGTCCTCCAGACGGACATTGTAATATGCGTCTACATCGGAAAAGCTGAACGTTACATTTTTGTTGGTAGAAGCAAAATCATATACCGGAGCATCGTTGTTCAAAACGATTTCCAGTTCCGCGTCCGCACCGATCTCAGCTTTTTTCCACTGAACGGTAAAGTCGAAAGAATAGGTTTTCACCAGCGCGTTGGTGTTCTTATGTTTCAGTTGAATATCGCCGGCAACATTTACCGCCTTGGTGCCATAATTCTCTTTCAGCTGAAGAATCAGAGCGTCTTTGCCCTCGTCGTTTTTACCGACGGTAACGGACTCTACCGCGTCTTTGCCGGAAGTCAGCTTGTTGGTCACTTTCAGGGCAGAAGCGTCCATCTCCTCATCCAACAGAATTTCTACAGACTGGCCGGGGGTATTTTCCTGTGTATATTTGTCATTTTGATTTTCTGTCTCTTCTGCAAACGCTGTCAAACTGGTCACTGCAACAGCAGCGGCCATCATCAGGACCGCTAAGGTCTTTTTCATGGTTTTTCCTCCTTGAAATTGTTTGGCGGCGCGCTCTCCAACAGGCCGTTCCCTTTTGGGATAAGAAATTTTTCTCCCCTGGGACAGCCTTATTATAAAAAAGCGCAAAGGTCGTTTCAACCGGTGGATTTTTCCCCTTTGGGGATTTCCTTCCTCGGTTGGGAAAAGTTCTTGCCTTCGGCCACAAAAGTTTGGAAGAAAACCAAATCAATGGCAAAAAGCCAAAAATCTGTTTGCCAAGTCTTTCGCAGTTCTTTTTATAGAAGAAATGGATATCCGCTTTTTTCTTCATCAAAAAGTCCAAAGCAACAGCCGGTACACATTTGAGTGTACCGGCTGTCTTTCTCCGCAGAGAATCCCTTTTGATATGTTAGCGCTTGCCAACAGCCATCCAAAATCACGCGCCTGCCGGAATCGCAAAAATTTTGAAGCTTTCCCGGCTGCACCATATCATTTTACACGGGCCGCATATTGCTCAAATATCTTTTTCACCTCGTCCTGATCCAGGCGGTTTATCGGAACCGGGGAGGTCGGATGATTGGAGACCGGCGCAATTTGTTTTGCAAACCACTGTACATCATACCATCGCCCCAGCTTATATCCTGCGTTCTCCCATTTTGCGAGAACGGAAAACCCCATCGCCTGGTGAAGCGCCTCGCTTTTCGGATTAGGATGGGTCACGATACCGATGACCTTTAAATACCCCTGCATCACCAAAACATCCAAAAGGCAACCGTATAAGAGCCGGCCAATACCCTTTCCTCTGGTGTCTTCCCGCAAGTAGATGGTCAAGTCCGCATTCCATTGATACGCCTTTCTCACATTTTGAGGCGAAGCATAGGCGTACCCGATTATCTGCCCGTCCGCTTCCGCCACAATCCACGGAAAAACAGGCATATACGCTTTCATTCTGCGCGCGATTTCACCTGCATCCGGAGGAATATATTCAAAAGTAATGCTGGTTTTTTCCACATAGGGACGATAAATTTCAGCGCAGGAAAGCGCATCTTCCGCGTTGGCAAAACGAAACACCAATGACACAGGCCATCATCCTCTCTTTTTTGAAAAAAAGACGCTGCGTTTTTACGCAGCGTCTTTGCATTACAGCGTTAACATTAGCATGTTCCAGAATGATTGTCAAGCTTTGGGCTTTTTGTTCAGGCAAAGTCTGTCCGGCAGGCCAAGCAGACCGCTCACGCAAAAAGGCAACGACAGCATCTGCGTACGATGGTCACTCCCATTTGCGATATCCTCGCTCTTTCTGCATGACAGACAATTTGCCATGCTGCCCTCGTAAACTCCGTCAGATCGCGCGGGTATACTCTTTCAGCCAATCCCGCTCCTCATCGGTGAGATAGTCGAACAGCTTGCCGTATACCATTGCGTGATAGTCATTCAAAGTTTGGCGTTCTTTCGCGGTCATATACTGCGGATCGATGCCGTCCAAATCGATAGGGGCATAGGTTACCGGCTCGAAATACATAAACTGCCCGTCCGCATTTTTCACACCCTTGCGGCAGATCAGTTCATTCTCAGTGCGGATACCATGGCTTCCTTCAATATAGATTCCCGGCTCATCGGTAGTCACCATTCCTTCTTCCAGAATAGCGCTGTCCCGGCGCTCCGGTACAATTTTCCACCGGAACCCATTCGGTGCTTCGTGGACGTTGAGCAAATAGCCGATTCCGTGTCCGGTGCCGCATTTATAATCCAGATCCAAATCCCAAATCGGTCCCCGGGCCAGGATATCCAGGTTCATTCCGATACAGCCGTACAAAAACCGCGCATTTGCCAAATTCAGGCAGCTGCGCAATACAGTGGTAAAATGCAGCTTCTGCTCATCGGTAATGGGACCCAGTACCATGGTGCGGGTGATATCGGTGGTTCCTTCGTAATACTGGCCGCCGGAATCCACCAGCAGCATTCCCTCCGGCTCCAATACCGCGTTGGACTCCTCTGTTGCGGAATAATGCATCATCGCCGCGTTTGCCTTGTAGGCGGAAATGGTCTCAAAACTGGGTTCGATAAAGCCTTCCTGCTCTGCCCGGCGCGCCAACAGATAATCCGACGCACTGATTTCCGTCATGGGGATTTTTCCCACGTTGGTTTTCAGCCAATACATAAACTTGGTAAAAGCAACGCCGTCTTTAATGTGGGCATTCCGGATATTTTTCAATTCCACCGGATTTTTGATTGCTTTGGCCAGCTGCGTAGGATTAGCCTTTTCCACTTTCCTGCCCTGGATGGAAGAGTCAATCTCATAGTTGACCTTCTGCGGATCCATCAGCACGACTTCATCGGCCGCCATCGCCTTGACAAACGGAATCATCTCATCATATCCATGGATCTCCACTCCATCGGCAGCCATTTGGGCCCGGATTTCCTCGTTCAGGCACACTGGATTGACAAAAAGGTGGGCTTTTTCCATCTCAACCACTGCGTAAGACAGGACCACCGGGTTGCACGCTACATCATTGCCGCGAATATTAAACAGCCAGGCAATGTCATCCAGGGTAGTGATTATATGCGCAGTACAGCCGTTGGTTTTCATTTTTTCCCGCAGCTCAAACAATTTTTGCGTCACAGATTTCCCCGCGTATTTTTCATCCAGCAGGAATGCCGGCTCCGCAGATAAAGCGGGACGGTCTTCCCAAATCATCCCCACCAGGTCCTCACTTGTGGAGAGCGCCACTTTTTTGTCAGCCAGCTTTTCGGTAAACGCACGGCCCAAAGCCGCGGTGATAACCCGTCCGTCGAATCCCAGCTTGCCGCCGGCGGGAATCGCGTCATACAAATAATCCTCAATTTCCGGCGTGCCCTCTTCTCCCATTTTCATCAGCGTGACAGTGGTGTCCTTCAACTGGTTCGCGGCCTGAATAAAGTAGCGGCCGTCCGTCCACAGACATGCCTCTTTGGGCGTGACTACCAGCGTTCCGGCGGAGCCGGTAAAGCCGGACATGTATTTTCTCGCTTTAAAATAATCGCCCACATATTCTGATTCATGGAAATCAGAAGTAGGAATCACATAGGCATCTATACCGCGCTGAGCCATCAGGCCGCGCAATTTTTCCAATCTTTGTGGTATCATCGTCATTCCTCCTTATTCTTTGCCCTTATCATAGCACAACCGATTTTTAAAAGCCAGAGGATTTGGGAATATTTTGCTTGCCAACGTATGTATGGGCGAGTATTGTGAAACAAAAAATCTTCAACAGCGGCCCAAAGCTCGTTATCCTTTTTTGCTGTATCATCTATTTATATCCTCTTTTTCTCTTTTCTTTCAAACGTCTCGGCCGAAATCTTCTTCCAGACCGGCCAGGCGCGCTTTTGGCAATGCTGCAAAACAAAAAAGCACGGCCGTTTTTTTAACCGCCGTGCTTTACCCTCATTTTTAGTCCATCCTATGCCAGTTTTCTGGAAAGATTGATCGCCTTTTTTAACTCCGGTACCAAAATAGCCGCCGAAATAATTTTTACCGCGTCGCCGGGCAAAAACGGTACCACGCAAGCACTCAATGCTGCGACCAATCCCTTGCCGGTGAGCAAAACAAACCAGACCGTACCAAACAGATAGCACAATGCCAAACCGCCTGTCATTCCAACCGCCAGCTTCCAGAACGAATCGCCCCAGTAGGTCGACACCATGCCTACTGCCAGTGCCGCAAAAATATATCCTAAAATATAGCCGCCTGTAGGACCCGCCAAAACAGATAAGCCGCCACGGAAATTGGAAAATACGGGCATTCCTACTGCGCCCATCATCACATAAACGACCATGCTAACTGCGCCTTTGTAGCTGCCCAGCAGACCGCCGGCCAGATAAACTGAAAACAACGCCAAATTAATCGGTATTTCGCCTATCGGAATGCCAATTTGGGAAAGGATACCGGTCATTGCCGCCAGTAACGCGCACAGTACCATGTCTTTTACCGTGAATTTTTTTGTCATATCCACAACTCCAATCTGTTTTGATTTATCCCAGCTTTTGCTTCTCCTAAAAAAGCCGAAATCAAAACAAATATAGCAGTTTTTTTCTCAAAAAGCAATTCTTTTTCCCTATTTTTCTCGATTGACTTTCCCCCGTATCCGGGATAACATAATGATAAAGAAACATTCGTTTCTCTCACCAGGCGTTTTGGAAATGGCAAATCCGAAAAATTCTGCCAGATGAAAAGGAGGCTCCATCATGGCGACCCTTTCCACCAACATCCAGTACCTCAAAGGCGTGGGGGAAAAACGCGCACGGCTTTACGCGCGTTTAGGCGTTGCCACCATTGGGGACCTGTTAGAGTACTACCCGCGGGATTATATTGATTTTTCCCACCCCAGCTCCATCATCGCCGCCCCATATGATAGACCCTGTGCCATTCGCGCCCGGGTTGCGTCCAAATCTTCGGAGCAGCGCATCCGGAAAGGACTTTCCTTGTTCAAAGTTCTGGTTACCGATGGGCAGAATGACATGCTCATCACTTTTTTCAATGCCAAATACACGGTAAGCGCTTTGAAGGAAGAGGAAACCTACCTGTTTTATGGAAGGGTCGCCGGTCGGATCGGGCGGCGGGAAATGGCTTCTCCCCTGGTTTTTCAGGACGATCCCGACCTGGCCTTTTCCCCTGTCTATCCGCTGACCGAGGGGCTTTCGTCCAAAATGATCGCCGCCAATGTCCGGCAGGCGTTGACCCTGGCGGAGGGGTTGGAGCAGGACCCGCTCCCCACCGCTGTCCGAACGGCTTATGAACTGTGCGGGCGCCGGGAGGCGCTGGAGTCCATCCATTTTCCCGCCGACCAAAAAGCACTGGCCAAAGCGCGCCGTCGGCTGATGTTCGAAGAACTTTTTCAGCTGAACCTGGCGCTGGGGCAGACCAAACGAGCCTCTCAAAAAGAGGCCGCTGCCCCTATGAAGCCGGTTGTCATGAACGATTTTTACCATCTTTTTCCCTTTGAACTGACCAAAGCTCAAAAGCGGGCCATCAGCGACTGTCTGGATAATCTGTGCGGTACCGTCCCCATGAACCGGCTGCTGCAGGGTGACGTCGGTTCCGGCAAAACAATGGTCGCCGCCGCTTGCTCCTATTTTACGGTACAAAACGGCTATCAGACTGCTATGATGGCCCCAACGGAAATTTTGGCGGTTCAGCATTATCAGACCTGGTCGAAGCTGTTCGCCGGCACGGAGATTTCCGTCGGCCTGCTCACAGGTTCCATGGGTTCGGCGGCAAAGCGGGAGGTCAAAGCGCGCCTGGCAGACGGCCGGCTCTCCATTGTAATCGGGACTCACGCGCTTTTGCAGGATAGTGTTGTTTTCGACCGGTTGGGACTGGTCATCACCGACGAACAGCACCGGTTCGGCGTATCTCAAAGGATGGCGCTGGCCCAAAAGGCTCAGGCCGGACAGTACCCGCATGTTCTGGTTATGTCCGCCACCCCCATTCCCCGGACGCTGGCCTTCATCATTTACGGCGATTTGGACCTTTCCATTCTGGATGAAATGCCCAAAGGCCGCCAACCGGTCAAGACCTACCTCATTGACCCGCCAAAGCGGGAACGTGCCTACGGTTTCATCCGCAGACATTTAGATGCGGGTGAGCAGGCGTATATTGTCTGTCCGCTGGTCGAGCAGGGAGAAAACTCTCCTGAGGGATTGGAATCGGCGGTGGAAGAAGCAGAGCGCCTGGCAAGGGAGTCTTTCTCCGGTTACGCAGTCGGCATGCTGCACGGCCGGATGAAAGCAGCGGAAAAAGAACGGGTCATGACGGATTTTCAAAGCGGAAAACTGCAACTTCTGGTCTCCACCACCGTCATTGAGGTGGGAGTGGACGTACCGAACGCTACCGTGATGCTCATTCAAAATGCCGAACGGTTCGGATTATCCCAGTTGCATCAACTACGCGGCCGGGTAGGGCGCGGCAAAGCAGAGTCTTTTTGCATCCTGGTCTCTGCCCAGACCGATTCGCCCCGTCTTCAGGCAATCTGCAAAACCAACGATGGGTTCCAGGTAGCTGAAGAAGATTTGAAGCTGCGCGGTCCTGGCGACTTTTTCGGCCTGCGGCAGCATGGGCTTCCGATGATGAAGATCGCAGGTCTTTTGGAGGACATGGAATTGGTGGAAAAAACCCGGGCGGCAGCCATCGAGGTATTGAAAACCGACCCGGATTTGCTTTTGCCGGAACATGCCGCACTAAGAGAGCATACCAATCAGATGCTGGAAACCGCCGGCGCATAAAACGGTTTTCGATTCTTTCATTGTGGTTTGCAAAATTTGTCAGAATATAAAAACCCCGTTTGCGGATGGCTATTGATTCCGCAAACGGGGTTCTTTTTTTGATTATTCCACGCTGATGATAAAGTAATAAACCGGTTGGCCGCCATCTAAAACGGTCAGTTCCACATCCTCCGGCAAACGCTGGCGGATTGCTTCCTCCGCCTGGGCCGCCATTTCAGGGGTTACGTCCTCACCGTAATACACAGTAACGAAAGAACTGTCGCGCTCAAGCATCTGTTTGACCAGTTTGGAACAGGTCCTGGCCAAATCCGTATCAGTAAAGGACAGCTTGCCATTGTCCAAAGCCAGCAGCTCCCCTTCATGGATCTCATGGCCGTCATAATCCGAATCCCGGGCTGCAAAGGTGATGGAACCGGTAGAAACGGTTTCCAGTGCGTTGGACATGTTCACCTGGTTCTCTCCCAGGTCCGCGTCCGGGTCAAAAGCCAGCATCGACGCGATGCCCTGCGGAACCGTGCGGGATGGCAATACGCAGACATTGCGGTCGGCCAGTTTAATAGCCTGTTCCGCCGCCATAATAATATTCTTATTGTTGGGAAGAACAAAAACGTTCTGCGCCGGCGTTGCGTGAATCGCCTTAAGGATGTCCTCCGTGGAAGGGTTCATCGTCTGGCCTCCGCTGACAATCTGGCTGGCTCCCAAATCGCGGAACAGGCCCTGCAGTCCTTTGCCCGCTGCGACCGCTACGATACCATAAGGAATTTCCGGATCTACCGGCACATAAGCGAGCGGCTCCTCCTTGGGATTTTCCTTGGCCGCCTGAGATTTGCGGGCCGCAAACTGCTCTTCCATATTTTCAATCTTCATTTTGCAAAGCATCCCGTACTTGATCGCCTCTTCCAGCGCCAGGCCGGGATTGTTGGTATGCACGTGGCACTTGATGATGTCCTCGTCCTCTACCACAACAACGCTGTCGCCAATCGATTCCAGGTATGCGCGCAATTTCAGAGAGTCGGCGTCCGGTTCTTTTTTCTGCACAATAAATTCTGTGCAATAAGTAAAAGTGATATCCGCATCGTATTGCGCGATGGCATCCTGAAACTCATCTGCTTCCGGCTGATTTTGGTTCTGCGGCTGCGTGTCCTCTATCATAACGCCATCTCTCAGAACGCTGAGCATTCCCTCAAAAACGACCAAAAGGCCTTTGCCACCGGCGTCGACCACGCCGGCTTTTTTTAGGACAGGGAGCATCTCCGGCGTCTGCTCCAGGGCGGAACCCGCTTCTTTCACGATCTCCTCCCATACAGCGATCGCGTCGGGATTGGTTTTGGCTACAACCCGAGCCCGCTCCGCCGCCATGCGGGAAACGGTCAGAATCGTTCCTTCTGTTGGCTTCATTACCGCTTTATAGGCAGCTTCTACGCCCATGGTCAATGCCTGGGCAAAATCGGCGCCATCCGCCTCTTTCTTTCCTGCCAAACCTTTAGAAAAGCCGCGGAACAGCAAAGACAAAATGACGCCTGAGTTTCCGCGAGCGCCCCGCAGCAGGGCAGATGCCGCTGTTTTGGCCACTTCAGCCACCGTGGGATTTTCCATCAATTTCAGCTCCGGCACCGCAGCGCTGATGGTCATGGACATATTGGTACCCGTATCACCGTCCGGTACTGGGAAAACATTCAGTGCGTCCACTTCCTGCCGGCGGGCCACAATGTGATTGGCCGCCGAGATATATGCGTCACGCAGTTGACTACCGTTTATCACTTTCTTACAACCTCCCGTAATCGCTGTCTGAAAAGCGCAGCTTCAAGGACTCCCCCAAAAAACGGGAAGCTATTCCGCCCGCATACCGTCCACATACACGTTGACCTTTGCCACCTCCATACCGGTAGCGTCTTCCACCGTGTAGCGAACCTTATGAATGATACTTTGTACAATGGCAGAAATATTGACGCCATAAGTCACCACAATATGAAGGTCCAGCACAAGCCTGCCTCCGGTAATGTGAACTTTAACGCCTTTATCCGGCACATCACTTTTTGCGATCATCGTACGCAGACCCTGATAAGGGGTAGTGCTGACAAGACCGGCAACGCCAAAGCATTCCGAGGCAGCACGCCCTACCAGATTGGCAAAATATTCTTCCGAAATATGAGTGGCCCCCAAATGATTCTCCAATTTAATCACGCAAGTCCCTCCTAACTGATGCCGCCGCCAGCGCAACGCCGCATTGGCTGCTGTATCTATTGCCCCTGCCGGAGCGGTGTATTTATTTTTACGCTACCACTCATGGATATTGTAAAAGACATCCTGGGCGGTTGCGCGCAAATCATAATAAATCTCCCGGTTGTAATAAATCGTGCCATTGCGGGTCCCGAGAGGAATCAACGGAGTTGCCGATTGAAAGGCTTCCAAAAAATTCTGGAGCGTTGCGGTTCCCTGCCGCCATTGTTGGTATCTCTCCAGCACCTGCAGATTTTCCTCTGTTGTCTGCTGGGTCAGAACCGTTAAAAGGGCAGTCAGATCCAGGTTGTCTTTGAGTTTCACCTCTCCGATGTACAGATCATACTGTCGTTCGGCCACTCTGGTCTGATACTCATCAAACGGCACGCCAGTCACCGTTGCATCCAGGCCCACCAAACGCAGCATTTCCCGCAGCATTTCGGCCATCTGCATTTTGGTCTCATTTTCATTGTTGACCAAAATATCTACCGATACTCTCCGAGTACCCATTATAATGTAACCCTCATCGTCCCTCTTGTCAAGACCGAGCTCAGCCAGCAACGCCTGTACCTTCTCAAAATCCTGCCCGGATTCCACCGTCAGGGAAGACAGCTGTTCCCAAGAAGACGGGAACGGAACCGAAGTTTCCTGCGCCCGATCGTAATAAGCTGTTTCAATCAGGCTGACCCGGTCCACAGCCGCGGCAATCATCTGCCGGAAGCGCGCGTTGGACAAGCGGGAGCGGCTGTCATTGATGCCAATATAAATCAGATTCGGCATCGGCACATAACAGATGCTTCCGCCGGTTTCCGCGATGGTTTCGTCCTCATCCACAAAAAGATAATCCAAGGAGCCGGTTTTCATGCTGTAAAAGCTGGTTTCCCGATCCGGCTGCTGCACAAGCTGTATCTTTTCGATTTTCCCCATGCTTTTTCCGTACCAATAAGGATTTTCCGCCAACATGTTTTCTCCCGCCAAACGGTATCGGCCGCTTCCTACAGGATCTGCCGCGGACCCGCTTTTGAGAATTGGAAAGGTCAGCAGATTCGGGAACAGGACATCCGCTTCCTCCAGCGTAAAGCGGATTTGGTCATCTGACAGAACACTCACTCCCGCCACGTTGGAAAGCTGCGCGGTATACGCATTATCGCTTCTGAGCGCCTGCCGGTAAGAATACTGAACATCCGCCGCGGTCAAGTCCGTCCCATCGGAAAATAAAACATCCTGACGCAAGGTAACGGTACAGGAAGTCCCCTGCAGTTCCACTGAAGAGGCAATACACAAATCGTATCCGTACTGAGGATTTAATTTAGTCAGAGAATCATACAGCAGCGGAGCGATCCGCAAGCTGGTGTCGGAGGTCATTTCATAGGGATTCAGCGTATCCTCCCCCACCGCCGCCTGCAGAAAAGCGACATCCTCATACGCATACTCGGAAGTCTGCGCCACATTCTGGTTCTGAACCGTCATCATAAGATCGTCAGACATCACGCTTTCAAAAGAACAGCCTCCCAATAACAGGGAGAGCGCTGCTATCCACAAAATCCATTTCTTTTTCATTTTGCCCGTCCTTTGCCGGTTATCCACATCATCCCTGCGCACCGCTTATTTGCAAAGCGACTTCCCGCCGAAGCCGATACACTTTCACAAAAAGGCCGAAGGGCTTTGTCCCTTTGATCGAACTACCGCCGTTCATATCCTGCTTTGATAACAGTATACCACACAACGCGGTTTTCAGGTATGAACGTTTTTTTAATCCTGGCGAACCATCCTTCAGGCAATAAAAAACGGCGGGAAACCCGCCGCCTGTCCAATTTTTATCTGCGTTCGACAATCAGCCGAATCGCTGTTCTTTCCTCGTTATTGAGTGTGACATTTCCAAATGTTGGAACGCAAATCAGATCCATTCCCGCCGGTGCCAAATATCCTCTCGCGATTGCGATTGCTTTGACCGCCTGATTCGTAGCACCTGCTCCGACCGCCTGCACCTCTACAGAGCCTGACTCTCGTATGACACCGGCAATCGCACCGGCCACCGCGTTGGGGACCGATTTAGCCGAAACCTTTAACACTTCCATGTTGAAACCTCCTGATAGGGTTGGCGATTAGTCTGCGACTATTTTATAACAATACCGAAAAAAAATCAAGACAATTACGCAAGTTATGGCACTTTGAGTCAAACAATGAAGATACGCTGGATCGACGTTGTTTTTTTCGTTTTCAAATCGATATCCGCCACAATTCCGCCCAAAGAACAAGGTCCGGAAGCGTTTTCAAAGCGGGTTGGCAGATGGGTGCGCATTCTCCGGATCGCCAATTCCGGCGCCACCCCCAATACGGAATAAGCCGGGCCGCACATGCCGATATCCGTGATATATCCGGTTCCGCCGGGCAAAATTTTCTCATCCGCTGTCTGGACATGGGTATGGGTGCCAAAAATCAGCGATACTTTTCCGTCCAAAAAATACCCCATTCCCAGTTTTTCGCTGGTAGCCTCGGCGTGAAAATCCACAAGGATAATGTCCGCCTCTATCTGTGGGAGCAAACGTTCCATACAGCCAAACGGATTTTCGTAAGTCTCCAGAAAAACGTCTCCCTGCAGGTTGACAACGCCAATCCGGTAAGACAGCGCATCATACAGATAAACGCCGGCACCGTGCGCGTCCGGATGATAATTGGCGGGGCGAATCAAGCCGATCTGCTCATCCATCATCTCATTGATTTCCCGCCGGCGCAGCCCGTGATTTCCGGTGGTGATCACATCCGCGCCGCAATCGAAAATCTGTTTTGCGGAAAAGGGCAAAATGCCGTTTCCCTCTGCGGAATTCTCACCATTGACCAATATAAAATCCGGCCGATACTTTTCTTTCAACTGCGGCATCTTTTGCCGCAGAAAGTCGCATCCTGCCTGGCCTACCACATCACCGATTGCCATGATCCGCATGTTCCACACCTCTTTTCATAGCCATACCGATTTCAAGGCAAACAAAGAGCCTGCCTAAGGCAGGCTCTTTGACACCTATCCGGCAATTATTTTGCGTATTCGATCGCACGGCTTTCCCGCACCACATGGACTTTGACCTGGCCGGGATAGTCCAATTCCGACTCGATTTTTTTGGCGATCTCCCGGGCGACCAATACCGTTTGATCGTCCTTGACCACCTCCGGCTTCACCAGGATACGGATCTCGCGGCCCGCCTGGATGGCATAGCACTTCTCCACGCCCTCAAAGGAATTCGCAATCTCTTCCAGCTTTTGCAGACGTTTGATGTAGTTCTCCACATTTTCACGCCGCGCGCCGGGACGGGCCGCGGAAATCGCGTCCGCCGCCTGTACCAGGCAAGCCACGATCGTGCGCGGTTCCACATCGCCGTGATGCGCCTCGATCGCATGCAGAATATTCTGGTTTTCCTTGTATTTTTTCGCCACATCAACGCCGATATTGACATGGGATCCCTCGATCTCATGGGTCAGGGCTTTGCCAATATCATGCAGTAAGCCGGCCCGTTTGGCACCATTTACATCGGTGCCAAGTTCCGCTGCCATCATGCCGGCGATATGCGCCACTTCCAGCGAGTGATCCAGTACATTCTGGCCATAGCTGGTACGGTACCGCAGGCGGCCAAGCAGCTTGACAAGCTCCGGATGGATGGAATGGATGCCGGTTTCCAGCACAGCGCGCTCGCCGTCCTGCTTGATTTTGGCCTCCACTTCCTTGCGGGCTTTTTCCACCGTTTCCTCGATACGAGCAGGATGGATGCGCCCGTCCTGTATCAGGCGTTCCAGAGAAATACGGGCGATTTCCCGGCGGACCGGGTCGTAAGAAGACAAAGTAATGGCCTCCGGCGTATCATCAATGATCAGGTCTACCCCGGTCATGGTCTCAAGGGTGCGGATATTGCGGCCCTCGCGGCCGATGATGCGGCCTTTCATCTCATCGTTGGGCAGCGGCACTACCGATACAGTAGCTTCCGCCACATGGTCAGCGGCGCAGCGCTGAATGGCCGTGGAAATAATCTCACGCGCTTTCGCATCCGACTCGTCCTTGGTCTGCTGCTCAAACTGGGAAATCATCAGCGCCTTTTCATGGGTCAATTCTTCTTCCAGGTTTTTCAGAAGGTATTCCTTTGCCTGCTCGATGGTCAGGCCGGAAATCCGTTCCAGCATCTCAAACTGTCGCTTTTTGATTTCCTCCGCTTCGGCTAATTTGCCTTCCGCCTCTTTGATTCTGTTTTGCAGGGTTTCATCCTTTTTTTCCAAATTTTCCAATTTGCGGTCTAAAGACTCCTCTTTCTGAACCAGCCTGCGTTCCTGGCGGGTTACTTCAGAACGGCGTTCTTTCACGTCTTTTTCCGCTTCTGTACGCATTTTATAGATCTCATCCTTGGCTTCCACCAAAGCTTCTTTTTTGCGGCTCTCTGCGGATTTGATAGCGTCGCTTAAAATGCGCTTTGCCTCTTCTTCCGCGGAACCCAGCTCAGCTTCCGCCACTTTACGCCGGTATTGTACGCCCACAAAAAAGCACAGGGCGCCGCCGGCGAGAAAAGCAATCAGCCCTGTAATAATACAGGCAATTAATGTTGATTGATCCATTACAGCTGCTTCAACCTCCTTTTTCTGTAAATTTTGTAATAGCAATATCGAAATGAATAGCACTTTCAATATAGTTGCATATCATTCATATTTTAAAGCCTGGCTGCGCTCCTGTCAAGAAAATTATAGCACAAACTGCAAAATACGTCCTTTTAACCCGTCAAAATCCATACGTTTTCCCCAATGTTTTGCTGTTGACAAGAAGGCTTTGGGGTGATATATTAGCTGTATTAATACGATGAACACGTTGAAAGAGAAGCCGCGAACCAGCGCTCCCACAGAGAGACTGCCCTTGGTGCTGAAAGGCAGCCGCTGCAAGGTTCTGATGGTACCGCCTCTTGAGTGCGGGCAAAACCCGCCGCGTCAGGTGCGTTAACCCCTTGTCCAAATGAGTGGCGGAATTTCCGCAAGCAGGGTGGAACCGTGGAGCAGATGATATCGCTTCACCCCTATGTTTATAGGGGTGAAGCTTTTTTGTTGCCTGTTTAGGCCATTCAAAAACTGCCGAAACGTTTCGTCGCAGAAAAAATAGAAAGGATGGAACAAATGATTCGTATTACGCTGAAGGGCGGCGCTGTCAAAGAGTTTGAAGCGCCCGTAACGCCCATGCAAATTGCCAAATCCATCGGCGAAGGACTATACAAGGCGGTCTGCGTCGCCAAAATCGACGGTGTCGTCCGCGATTTGCGCACCCCCATCGAGCAGGACGCTCAGGTGGAGCTTCTGACTTTCGACGAGGAAGAGGGAAAACGCGCTTTCTGGCACACCGCTTCTCATGTAATGGCACAGGCGGTGCTTCGTCTATTCCCCGGCGTGAAATGCGCCATTGGCCCCGCGATCAAAGATGGTTTTTACTATGACTTCGATGTGGAAAAGCCATTCACGCCCGAAGATCTGGAAAAAATTGAAGCGGAAATGAAAAAAATCGTCAAAGAGGGGATCCTTCTGGAGCGGTTTGAACTGCCGCCTTCCGAAGCGCTGGAGCTGATGAAAGACGATCCGTATAAAGTGGAGCTGATTCAGGAACATTCCGGCAAAGGCGAGGCCATCAGCTTCTTTAAACAAGGCGATTTCACCGACCTGTGCGCCGGTCCCCATCTGCCCGACACTTCCCGCATCAAAGCCTTTAAGCTGACCTCTACCACCGGCGCTTATTGGCGGGGTGATTCCAACAAACAAATGCTCTGCCGTGTCTATGGCACCGCGTTCCCCAAAGCTTCCATGCTGGAGGCGCACCTGGCCGCTATCGAGGAAGCCAAACGACGTGATCACCGTAAATTGGGCAAAGAGCTGGGCCTGTTTACCATCCTGGACGAAGGCCCCGGATTCCCCTTCTTCCTGCCCAAAGGCATGGTCCTCAAAAACACGCTGATCGACTACTGGCGGGAAATCCACACCAAAGCGGGATACAAAGAGATTTCCACCCCCATCATGCTCAACCAGGACCTGTGGCACCGCAGCGGGCATTGGGATCACTATAAAGATAACATGTACACCACGGTAATCGATGAGACCGATTTTGCCCTCAAGCCCATGAACTGCCCCGGCGGCATGCTGGTCTACAAGACCGAACCCCATTCTTACCGCGACCTGCCGCTGCGCATGGGCGAGCTTGGTCTGGTGCACCGGCATGAGCTGTCCGGCGCCCTGCATGGTCTGATGCGGGTTCGCTGCTTTACGCAGGACGACGCTCACATCTTTATGACCAAAGAACAGATTAAAGATGAGATTGTTGGTGTAGCAAAACTGATCGATGACGTTTATTCCATGTTTGGCTTCAAATACCATGTGGAGCTGTCCACCATGCCGGAAGACCACATCGGCAGCGACGAAGATTGGGAAATCGCAACCAACGGTCTGATCGCCGCTTTGAAAGAACTGGGCAAAGAGTATGTCGTCAACGAAGGCGACGGTGCTTTCTACGGCCCGAAAATCGACTTCCACCTGGAGGACTGCATCGGCCGGACCTGGCAGTGCGGCACCATCCAGCTGGATATGCAGATGCCGGAACGGTTTGAGCTGGAGTACACCGGCGCAGACGGTGAGAAACATCGTCCGGTTATGATCCACCGGGTTGTTTTCGGCAGCATCGAGCGTTTTATCGGCATTCTGACCGAGCATTTCGCCGGCGCATTCCCTGTCTGGCTCAGCCCGGTGCAGGCCACTGTCCTGCCCATTACCGACCGGCAGCATGAAGCGGCGGCTAAAATCAAAGATCAGCTGGAGGCAGCGGGCGTCCGTGTAGAATTAGATGGCCGCAGTGAGAAGATCGGCTATAAGATCCGCGAAGCACAGCTTCAGAAAATTCCTTACATGCTGGTTGTTGGCGATAAGGAGCTGGAAAACGGTACCGTTTCGGTTCGCAGCCGCAAAGGCGTGGATCTGGGCGCTATGCCGCTGGATGCGTTCATCGCCAAAATCAAAGAAGAAATTTCCACTCGTTCCAACGACTAAATCCCACCAAAATCAAAAAAAGCCTGCACCGGCCGGTGCAGGCTTTTTTTTGCGCGTTTTTTTCGGTTTTACGACTGTCCATGTTTACCGTAGGACAACAGAAAGGGACCGTCTTTTGTTTCCGCATAGATATGGCTATTGTCATGGTCAACCGTCAGTGCAATATTACCCGCTCTGCTCATTGCTCCCTCGAACGCCCTCGGCTCAATTTTCTCAATCACTTTGCCATACGGCGTGATGACCGGACGGTTTTTCTCAGTTGCATTTACATATCCGGAAATATGCGCCCTGTCTGCCCGGATTTCAATTTTCATTCTCTCACTCCCCTCAAACGGGCAATAAAAAAGCACCCTGCCATATGGCAAAGTGCCTGTTGGGACTCTATTCCCCTCTATTCATCGTCATCGTCCAAAAGATCCGCCCCGTCGTCCCCAGGCGCAAGGCCGCCGGGACATGTGCGATCAAAAAAGGCATTTAGTTCTTTAGCTGTTGGATCGGGATTCTTTTTTAGGAAATCTTCCGCCTCTGCTTCGATTTCGTATTGTTGTGAACCGTAAATAAACCACTCCGCGCCATCGCGCACCGATTCATCATCGCTGTGTAAAAAATCTGCAAATCGTTCTTCCATTTTTATGACAAAAGCGTCTCTTTTCGGCTGCATAGACAGTTCTCCTTCACTTGATTTTGCGGCGCGATTCAATGTTTATTCCGCCATTTTCCGCTGCAATCGCTTTGTAGATATATACCCCATCACTAAAAGATAACAAACCGTCCGATTGTTTTGCGTCCGGGTACTTTGTACGGAACGCACTACACAACTTGGCATATTTCTTCGGGCCCGTTTTTATTTTGCTGTGGTTTGTCCGAGTGGACGGCGCATATTTGGTTTTCCGCTTGCCGCTGCCCTTCCCTCCGCTGGTAAATCTACCGTTTCGCGGGTCGTGGTTCGGGTTCTCTCTTGGCTCGATTATATCATCTTCATAAGGCTCTGACAAGGCAGGGCCATGATCGGCATTGCTTACGGTCAAACCCGCATTTTCAGATTCTTCCGGTGCTTTGTCCAGCATTGCCGTGGAAGCGGCTGAAATGATTTATGTGGGTGCTGGCAGAGGTGAAGAAAAGAAGCAGTACGTCATTGACTTTTTGAACAGCAAAGGCTTCACCCTCAACACCGCAGAAATTGAAAACCTTATCGAAGCGGCTGTGCTGGAATTGAAGCTGACGCAAAAAGAGGAAGCAAGCGTTTAGCTTACTTCCTCTTTTTGCACAACAAATCCGAAACAGTGTTTTACGAAAAATAAAGAGTTCGGATTTGCACCTTATGGTGGAGGCGAGGAGAATCGAACTCCTGTCCGAAAATCTATCCACACAGGCATCTCCGAGTGCAGTTTGTCCTTTCCATTCCCTCATCCAGTCGCTGACAAACAAGCTAAAGGACTTGGTATCCTCCTGTACATCGTCCGCGCGGGAGGCACCTTACGGCGACGTTCACCACTAATCGACGCCCAATCCGAATCCATGGTCCTATCCGGTTGGACGGCTGCTTAATTAAGCAGCAAATGCAACGTTATTGTTGTCGTTTAATTTTAAAGTGTCAGGTTTTTAAGAGGTCCTGCGCCTCTACTCGCTTCCCATGCTTCAAAATCCCCGTCGAGACCATTACGCCCCCAGATTTTTTGACGCAATACCGTTTGCATTTTCTTTGTCTTTTCAGCGATTTCTTTCCTTTATCGCCCGTTCCACATCCCGTTTTGCAGCTTTTTTAGCCAGATCATCCCGCTTATCGTACAGCTTTTTACCCTTGCATAAACCCACCTGGACCTTGACCCGGGAGCCTTTCAAATATAAGGACACCGGAATCAAAGTGAGCCCCTGTGTTTTCAGCTGCCCGTAAAGTTTTTGGATCTCTTTTTTGTGCATCAAAAGCCGACGGGGACGCACCGGATCCCGATTGAAAATATTGCCCTGCTCGTACGGACTCACATGCATTCCGCGGACAAACAACTCGCCGTCTTTGATTTCGCACCAGCTGTCTTTCAAATTGGCCTTTCCGGCCCGCAGCGATTTGACCTCCGTGCCGAACAACTCAATCCCCGCTTCGTAGGATTCCAGGATAAAATAGTCATGCCGCACCTGACGGTTCTGCACGATAGTTTTGGTGCCGGCCTTATCCATTCTATCTCCTCCTTCCCGAAACGTGGGGTTATATTGTACCATTTCCCGGCCTTTTCGTCAACAACAGGAATGTTTCCCCTTTTTACAAAGAAAGCCCTTTTCCTTCGGAATTCATGTTTTTTCTACCGCGCAAATCCTCTCTGTTTTGCGGCACACAGCAAACGATCCAGCACTTTTTTCACCTCAGCGCGCGGAGAAGCCATATTCATCCGGGTGAAGCCTTCCCCGCCGGGTCCGTATTCTTCGCCCCGGTCGGTCAAAAACAGAGCCTGTTCTTCCAAAAACACATGCAGCTCATCTTGCGGCAGGCCAAGGCCCCGCCAGTCGATCCACAAAATGAACGCTCCTTCGCTTTCAAAAGCGCTGACCTGCGGCAGGTGCTGATTGAAAAAGCCGCGTACCAGGCGGATATTATCCAGCACATAATCGTTCATCGCCCGCACCCACCGGGCGCCTTCATCGGTATAGGCTGCCATCATCGCCGCATGGGCCAGCGGTTCGATGCTGCCATAATGGTCGGCGTTTCGCTGCGCGATAAATGCCTCTCTCAATCCTCGGTTCGGGATAATCAGATTGGCAAAATTCACGCCGGTCAAACTGAACGCTTTGCCCAAAGAGGTGGAAACGATCGCATGCTCCCAGGCATCCGGCGCTTCGCTGTACGGCTGGGTCCAGTGGCCGTTATACACCGTTTCGGCAAAAATCTCGTCGCTGAACACCGTTACCTGATACTGACGCGCCAGCCGGGCTACCTTTGCCAGATCCTCCGGACGCCAAACCTGCCCGATGGGGTTATGTGGGTTGCACAGGATCATCAGGCGGTTATTCGGATTTGCCATACATCGCTCCAAATGGCCGAAATCCATTTCGTACCGTCCATCTACCAATTTCAGCGGATTATAAACCGTTTTCCGGCCGGTACGGTCCGCCGCCTGTTTGTAGCGGTGATAGACCGGCGGCTGGACGATCATCCCTTCCCCCGGCTGGATCGTCATCCGAATCGCCGTGGCAACCGAACGGATGGTACCTCCGGCAGGGACGATCCATTCCGGCTCGATCTGCCAGTGCCGCTCTTTTCGCATCCAGCTGCAGATGGTCGAACGGTATGCTTCATCCGGCACCGTATAACCCAGAAAACCGTTCTGCGCCCGGCGGATGATCCCATCTATGATCACCGGCGCTGTTTTAAAATCCGCCTCTGCCCCAGCAAAGCTGATCAGCCCCGCCTTTTTCACGATGTTTGGCGTCTCCAAAAGCTTCATGCAGCCAATATTTTCCCGGTCAGCCAGCGTATCAAAATCGAATTCCTGCCCCATTTTGCCCCTCCTTTATCCATTTCGGTAAAAGTGGCATTCCCCGCCCCTTATACAAAAGGGGCGGGGAAATTTTCATCTAAAGCCTACAGTTCGCTGCGTCCTTCCAGCGCGCGGTAAAGCGTTACTTCATCGGCATATTCCAGGTTGCTGCCCACAGGAATTCCGTAAGCCAGCCGCGTCACTTTAACGCCCAACGGCTTAATCAGCCGGGACAGGTACATAGCGGTAGCCTCTCCTTCCACAGTGGGATTGGTGGCCATAATGACCTCCTTGATCCTACCCTGGCCGATACGCTGCAGAAGCTCCTTGACATACAGCTGATCGGGGCCGATTCCATCCATCGGCGAAATCAGGCCATGCAGAACATGGTACAGCCCATTATACTCTTTTGTCCGCTCAAAAGCCAGCACGTCCCTGGGACCCTCTACCACGCAGACAACGCTGTCATCCCGCGAGGTATCCTGGCAGATGGGACACAGCTCCTCGTCAGTCAGATTCTGACAGACTTTGCAGTGTTTGATTTTTTCCTGCGCCTCTACGATGCAGTTGGCAAAATCCAGTGCCTTTTCCTTGGGCAAATTCAGCACATAGAACGCCAGCCTCTGGGCAGACTTTTTCCCGATGCCGGGCAGCCGCTCAAAATGTTCAATCAGGCGGGTCAGCGGCAATACATTGTATCCCATAGATTTAGAACAGCCCCGGCAGGTTCATGCCACCGGAGATTTTCTCCATTTCTTTCGCAGATTCATCCTCAATTTCACGGATTACTTCATTGACAGCGGAAATCACCAGATCCTGCAGCATTTCGATATCTTCCGGATCCACGACTTCCGGCTTGATCGTCAGCGCTTTGAGTTCCTTTTTGCCGGACATCACCACTTCGACCGCGCCGCCGCCAACGCTCACCGTATGTTCTTTTTCCTCCAGCTGGGCTTGCACCTGCGCGATCTGCGCCTGCATTTTCTGCGCCTGCTTGAGCATTCCCTGCATATTGCTGGCGGCGCCGCCGCCGTAACCCTGCGGTAATCTTGCTTTCATTGTAATCTCCATTCCTTTCGTCCACTTGCTTCATCTATCCCAGGCAGTACCGCCTGATGACATCATTTTTCCTCCACCGGTATTCCCGCAGTTTTTGCTGACCGCAAAAGCGTTTCCAGCGGATCTGCTTCCGGTTTCGCCGGCGACTGCCCCTGCGGCCGGTACGGACCCAGCCGATACCGGCGGCCGGTCTGCGCCAACAAAGCGTCCCGCAGCGAATCCTTGGCAAATTCATTTTCCCGAATCAACTTGAAAAACAAATCGTTCTTCGCGTCAATCAGCATCAAATCCCCTTTTTCATACGCGTCGGAATTTTTCAGCGCCGCAAACAGCGGCGGATTTGTTTTCAGCAGCCTGCCGAGAACTTCCTGCCAGGCGCCGAAAGGCTGCGCTTCGGACAAATCGCCCAAAGCGGATACCACCGTTTTTGCGGCAGGTTCGGCCTGCGCCGCCAAAACAGCCTCCTGCTTCTCCGGTTTCGGACGTCCTTTCGCCACTGGCGCTTCTTCATCCGCCCGTCCCTCTGACAAAGCGGGAGGATCGGCCAAAACGCCCCGGCGTACTGCCGCCTCCAGATCCTCCAGCCGGGCCAGTATCGAATCGGCAGAGCTGTCCATCGCCGGATTGCAGATGCGAACGACCGACATTTCCAGTTCCGTGCGCCGGTTTGCCGTACGGGACATACGGTTTTGCGCCTCCTGCAGGACGGAAAGGGTGTATAAAATCTGCGACAAAGACAGCCGTTTCGCCAGAGGCTTCATCTCTTCCATTTCTTCCGGCAAAGCTACAATCAGCCGTTCCGGCTTTTCTACGGTTTTTAAAAGCATCAAATCCCGGTAAAACGCGACCAAATCGCCGCACAGCCGCTCCATATCCATGGATTTATCGTGCAGCGTTCCGATCTGTTCCAGCGAAGAAGCGGTATTTTTTTCGGAAAATGCCTTTGCCAGCGCCAAAAGATGGCCGGAACCGGCCAATCCCGCCGCCTGGGCAACCACCTCCGCCGTAACCGCACCGCCGTGGGAAATGCACAAATCCAAAAGCGAAACCGCGTCGCGCATACCGCCATCCGCCAGTTTTCCGATCAAAAGGCCGGCGCTATGTTCCAGCACAACACCCTCTTTTTGAGCGATTTTTTCCAGATATCCCGCAATATCCTCACTGCCGATCCGGCGGAAATCAAACCGCTGGCAGCGGGAAAGGATCGTCGCCGGGACTTTGTGAACCTCTGTTGTAGCCAGGATAAACAAAACGTGCGGCGGCGGTTCTTCCATAATTTTTAGCAGTGCGTTAAACGCACCAGTGCTGAGCATATGTGTTTCGTCGATGATATAGACCCGGTATTTTGCCTGGCCCGGTGCGAAATAAGCGTCCTCCCGCAGCTGGCGGATATTATCCACGCCATTGTTGCTGGCCGCGTCGATTTCCAACACATCCATCACCGTGCCGTCATCTATTCCCCGGCAGATTTCACATTCTCCGCAGGGGTTTCCGTCCTGCGTGTGCGGACAGTTGACCGCCTTTGCCAAAATCTTGGAGCAGGTGGTTTTGCCGGTACCACGGGAGCCGGTAAACAGGTATGCGTGCGCTGTTTTGCCGGTTTTCACCTCGTTTTGCAAGGTGCGGGTAATATGGGACTGACCCACCACATCGTCAAAAGTTCTGGGCCGGTATTTTCGGTACAGCGCCTGATACATCGTCTCGCTCCTTCCACGGCAAAATGCAGATATACAAAACAGACAGGGCACCCGATTGTGCTGAACACCGGTTCTCTCACAAGGGCACACAGGTTGACTGCGGCGCACAAAAACAGCTGCTTAATGCTGCTCGGTTCCCCGCCTGACATGGTTCACAGCGCCTTGTCGCACAGGACCCGCATACCCTCATGACAAAACCGGTATTATCCTGTCTGTTTCGTTGCTTTCGCTGCTGGCTTTGCAAGCACCGCAGCCCATCTTACGGCAGCGCCTTTGGAACACCGCCCGTCTGTTTTGTCCGCCTTCGGCGGAGTTTTCGCTTTCATCCGGCCTTTCGCCGCCGTCTTTCAAAAGAGCACCTCGCCTGATACCGCATTTGGCATTTTGCCAAAAACACGCAAAAGCGCGGCATTCCCAGACCGTCTTTTTTATTATATCTTACTTTTCTTCATTTGACAATAGCTTCCTGCGGGAAAATGGATTTTCTACCCCTCCAGCACCTCAAACCCCATGTCGCAAATGCGATCCGCCAGATCTGTCCGTTCCAGTTCCATACCGCAAATCACCAGCTGATTTTTTTCCCGGTTAAAATCCACCGTATCCACTCCGCTGATGCCGTAAAGTTTTTCCCGGATTTTTTCCGCTGCGCCCGCCCCTGAGAGGCCGGTTACAGTAAATGTCACACGATTTTCCACTTCGCATTTCCTCCTTTATCAGGAAGTATCCCTCGAAAAGCGGTCATTCATCCCATCCAAAAAATGGAAAAGCGCAGGATGTTTTGTCCTGCGCTTTGATCGTATTTTTGCCGGTTTACCGCTTCTCTCCCAGGAAAAACAGCGCAACGGTGCCGGGGCCGGAATGTGCACCAATGGTCGGCCCTACAAAATTGATCAGATGTTTCTGAATGCCAAAACGCTTCTGCACTTCTGCAGCTACAAATTTCGCGTCATCCAAACAATCCCCATGGCTGATGAAGAAAATCTCGTTGTGATAGGATCCGATGCGTTCCTCCATCATATTGACCAGTTCGATCAGAGATTGTTTTCTCCCCCGAACTTTTCCCAACGGGATCAGTTTACCCTCATCGTTTACATGCAAAAGCGGCTTGATGTTGAGAACGGTACCCAGCATGGCGGTCGTTTTGGAAACCCGTCCGCCCCGGTACAGATGATTCAAATCATCCACCGTAAACATATGGCACACATGCAACTTGTTTTCTTCCACCCAGGAAACGATCTCATCCAGCGATTTGCCCGTCTCTTTCATGGTAACGGCATAGTGGGTCAAAAGGCCCTGCCCCAAAGAGGCGCACAAAGTATCTACCACAACGACCCGCAGGTCGGCGTATTCTTCTTTTAACTCTTCCGCCGCGATCAAAGCGCTGTTATAGCTGCCGCTGAGTCCGGAAGAAAACGCCAGATACAACACTTCTATGCCGTCTTTCAAATACTTCTCAAAGTAGCTCTTTGCCTGTTCCGGGTTAACCTGCATGGTTTTCACATCGGCGCCAGCGCGCATCTGATCATAGAATGCATGCTCGTCGATCGCGTCTTTATCTGCGCAAAAAGTCTCCCCATTCACCGAAAAGCTCAGGCACAGCCGCCCCAGCCCGTGATTTTTCAGATATTCCACAGGAAAATCCGCATTGGTATCGGTGATGATCACAAATTTTTTCTCACTCAATTCATGATCCTCCTTGCTGTCTGAATTTTGACAAAGCAGGCCATTTGCCATTCTTTCAAGCCCGGCCAAAAAGGCCCGAGCCCCGCCTGCAGACCGAATAGCCTCACTGTTATCGTTTTTTATCCTATCATATTTTTTAAATTTATTCAACCATTATTGTCTGCTTTTCCCCGCTTTGCGCCAGCCCCAATCCCCAAAGGCTGTCCGCCACCTGGGAAAACAGCGGAGCCGCCACCTGGTTGCCGGACTGGCCGTTTTCCACAAAAACGACAATCGCAAACCGTGGGTCTTTTTCCGGATAAAACCCGCCAAACCATGCATGAACAATCTCTTCCCCCTGTTCGTCGAATATTCCTGTCTGGGCAGAAGCCGTCTTACCGCCCGCTCCTCCCGTTTTGGGAATAGCCAGTTTTCCGGAACCTTCTCTGACCACCGTTTTCATAAATTCGCGCAAAAGGCCGGCCGTTTTTTCCGAAAGCACCTGATTGGCGGAAAAAGAAGCTTCTTTCTGCAGCGTGCCGTTTGTATAAATTCCCTCGATTAGTCGAGGCGATAAAAGCTTGCCGCCGTCAGCGATCGCGGCAAGCATTTTGCAAATCTGGACGGGCGTCGCCGTCAGAAGGCCCTGCCCGAATCCGAAGTTGGCAAGTTCTGCCGGATTCTCCAGCTGTTCGGCATCCGGCAAAGTCCCCTTGGCGGTCTGCAAGGTTTCTGCCAGCATATCTGCCTGGGAAAAACCAAATCGAATCGCCATTTCCCGCAGACTCTGGGCGCCAATCTGTCGGGCCAATTGAATAAAATAGCAGTTACAGGAATGGGCGATCGCCTGTTCCATGTCTATTTCGCCGTGGCCTGCCAGTTGGTTGCATTTAAAAATCTGACCGCTTACATCCAGCCATCCGTCGCAGGTATAGGTCTGTTTGGGAGAGATCCCCTGCTCCAGCGCGGCAGCAGCTATCAGAAGCTTAAAGGTTGAGCCTACAGCGTAAGCGCCCAGCGCCCGGTTGATCAGCGGACTGTCCGGATCATCCATCGACCCAGCTACGTTGCGCGGGTCGAAACCCGGCGCGCTGGCCACTGCCCGAAGGCCTCCGTCGGCAAGATCCATCACCAAAATGGCGCCTTTGACTCCCGCTCCGCTTAAAATCCGCTCGCACGCCTGCTGCAAGCCTTTATGGAGCGTCAATACCACGCCGTCGGACGGATTGCCTTCCCGCAAAATTTCAACGCCGCTTCCTGTCAGCGCACGGCCAATCGCGTCAATTTGGTAGCGAACCTTGATTTTTTCTCCCGAACGCTCCAAAAAATCCTGATAAATCCGCTCGATGCCCGTCTGCCCTACACCATCGGCGTCCACATAGCCAACGATATGCACAGCGGTGTAGTCCATCGAATAGCGTTCCGGCACCGAAAAGACTTCCACATTCTCCCCCTGCACCGCGTCTGTATCCACTTCGAGCAAAAAGGGTGCCCTGCTGCTCATTTGCTCTCGCCATAAATTTGCGGAAGCAAATTGGCTTCGCAGCGCGGCGGCACTTTCGTTGGATGGCAGGACCGCCGCCAGATAACGCAACTGATCGTTCACCAGCCTTTGGCCCTGACAATCGTAAATCACTCCCCGGCTTTGGCAGACTTCCAGCGTATAAGTGCTCTGCCGGGCAGCCGCCTGCGCAAAATCCTCTTTTCGTATGAGCCAGGAAAGCCGCCAGATCATAAAACTGAACAAAACAATCAGGATGCCAAATAAAGAAACAATCCGCTTTCCCATTTTTCTCACGCTCCTCACAGCTTTTATTCTGGTCAGCAATCGATTTTTCATACCCGAAAGCGGCAAAACAATCTCCAGTTCAAAATATTGGGGGGCTATGATATAGTCTGGGATGATTGCTGACAGAAAAGGGAGGAAATAAAAATGCCATGCAAAACCTATGGATATATCCGCGTGTCCAGCACGGATCAAAATGCGAGCCGGCAGCTGGTTGCCATGCGGGAAAGGAATGTACCGGAAAACAACATCTATTTGGACAAGCATTCCGGAAAGGATTTTAACCGTCCGCAATGCCGAAAACTGACAGCGCTTCTTCAGCCGGGCGATCTGCTGTACCTGATGAGTATCGACCGGCTCGGCCGTAATTATGAAGAGATTCTCACCCAATGGCGTATTCTGACACAGCAAATCGGCGTTGACGTTTGCGTGATCGATATGCCGCTGTTGGGCACCCGATGCGGGAAAGACCTCCTTGGCACCTTTATCGCCGATCTTGTACTGCAAATCTTATCCTTTGTTGCCCAAAACGAACGGGAAAACATCAAAAGAAGGCAGGCACAAGGCGGGGTCTCCTCTTCTCAGAATTTTTAAAAGCGTACTTTTGCAAAACACAATGAAGCTGCAATTATCGCCGAAAATGTTCGCCTCAACATATTGAAAAATACCAAATTTCACCGTATAATATTTGCGTATATTTTAAAAACCCTAAATTTGCAAAAGTACACTTTTTGGCAGAGGTTCCACATATGTTTCATGAATATCAAGCGCATGATATCGCCGTATATGGTGGTTATCTGGAAAATGACAATGAATTACTGGAATGCACTTCCGGCGGAATTGCAACTGCAATTTCCAAGTATATGCTCAGTCTGGGCGGATTGGTGGCAGGCGTTTCCTACAGCAAAGATTTTTACGCCGCACAATATGAAATCATTGACCGGGAAAGCCAGCTGGACCGTTTCAAAGGCTCCAAATATGTCGAAGTCCAAAAGGGGAAAATATATCGAGATGTAAAGGACCTTCTGGACCGTGGCAAAAGCGTTTTATTTTTCGGCCTGCCCTGCTCGGTTGCAGCGCTGAATACCTTTCTCGGCGGCGAATACGACGGTTTGATAACCTGCGAACTGGTCTGCCAGGGTCCCACGAGTCCGAAAGTGCATGTAGAGTATATCCAATATCTTGAAAAAAATTCGGCAGCAAAATCGTTGATTTTTCCGTGAGGCAGAAAAAGGACGCCTGGCTTCCCTCTTATCTGCACGCGAGATTTCAAAATGGGCAGATTTTTGAAAAGCGCTTTCACGACACCGAATATGGATATGCCTTTCGCGTGCTGGGCCGGCCCTCCTGCTACCATTGCCAGTTCAAGGGAAATCACCGAACAGCCGACATTATGATCGGTGATTTCTGGGGCGCGGAAAAAGGGGATTCTTTTTGGAATGACAAAGGCGTTTCCGTTATATTTGCGCATACTGAAAAAGGCAAGAAATTTTTAGAAAAAACGCCTGGCATACGGCTTTACCCTACCGATTTTGAAAAAGCAGTTGCCAATAACCAAATGGTCATCCGCGCAAGGAAAGTATCCCCGGAAAGAGAAAAGTTCGAAAAGCTGTTTGCCGAAAAAGGCCTGATCTATGCCGCGCGCCGCTCCAAATCGTTAAAAACCAGAATGGAGCTTTTCGCCATCCGTGTGATTCCTCCTCAGATAAGGACCTTCCTGCGAAAAGGATATTGCCAAATCAAAAACAAAATCAGCCCGCCCGATTCAAATTCCCATGCGGCGGAGAAAAAAGCATCATAAAGGCATCCGTATTCTGAACGGCCATACAAAAAAGTCCCCGCCCAAAGCCGGGTGTCCGTAAAACAGTTTCAGTCCCGGCAGTAATGTCTGCCGGGACTATTCTTGCATATATTGTAGCCGTATGATATGATTAAACAGACCGATAAACTTGAATTTGACGGAGATTAGATATGCTTGAAAAGATGGCTGATTTTTTTGAAAATAGATTAGATGGATACGATGAACATATGATGACCAATATTGAAGCGGCGGACGAGTTCTATCCCTTTACGGCGAAGCAGTTGCCGACTACCGAAAACTGCCATATACTTGATTTGGGATGTGGCACAGGATTGGAGTTGGAAAAATACTATCTGCTAAATCCATCTGCAAGCATAACAGGTATTGATTTGTCACAAGGAATGTTATCGACTCTGAAAAAGAAATTTGCCGACAAAGATATTACTTTGATTTGCGGTTCCTATTTTGATGTGCCTTTTGGTATGTCCTTGTTTGATAGTGCGGTATCGGTGGAGAGTTTGCACCATTTCACAAAGGCAGAAAAAGTCCCTTTATATACCAAACTGCGTAGAGCATTAAAAGACGGTGGATATTTTGTACTGACGGACTACTTCTCTATGACTGATGAAGAAGAACAGATGCACCGACAAAACTTGAGTGAATTGAAAGCAGAGCAAGGAATTTCAGATGATGAGTTTTACCATTACGACACTCCCCTTACTGTAAAACACGAAACAGAAGCACTTCTTGAAGCAGGTTTTTCTTCCGTAGAGGTGCTGAAAAATTGGGGTGCGACTTATACCATAAAAGCAGTTAAGTAAATTCCAATTTGTTGAACTGATAAAGAGCGCACTTCTATACAGAGGCAAGCCCTGTATCGTGCGCTCTGCGAGGCGAACAGCCCGGACATTTGAATGTCCGGGCTGTTTTGCGTCACTTCGTTCCGAACAAGGGGCTGCACCCCTTGCGCCGCGAAAGCAGCTGTACCCATAATGAAAAGGCGTGACTTTCGCGGTCACGCCTTTCCTGTTTTACTGTTTTACGAACACCGCCCGAAGGCGGAGCCTTTTTGTATGGAATCGTTTCAAAAAGATTACTGCTTGATGTTCCCGTCGCTCATCAGTTCTTTGACCGAAGTCGCAAGACCGGCCAGATTCTGAATCTCACTGGGGATAATGATCTTGGTTGCTTTCCCGTCAGCCGCTTTACCGAAAGCCTCCAGGCCTTTCAGCGCCAGCACCTTATCGGAGGGAGCCGCTTCATTCAAAAGGCTAATGCTGTCGGCCAGCGCTTTCTGCACCATCATGACCGCTTCCGCCTCGCCCTGTGCTTCCCGAATCTTCTGCTCTCTCACCGCGTCCGCATGCAAAATTGCCGCCTGCTTTTCCGCTTCCGCCCGCAAAATCTGGGATTCTTTTTCGCCTTCCGCCACCAGGATCTGGCTGCGTTTTTCGCCTTCGGCTCTGAGGATTGCCTCTCGCCGTTCACGTTCGGCTTTCATCTGTTTTTCCATGGCGTCCTGAATCTCTCTGGGCGGCAGGATGTTCTTCAGCTCTACCCGGTTGACTTTAATGCCCCACTTATCGGTAGCCGTATCCAAAGTAGCGGTAATTTTGGTGTTGATCACATCGCGGGAGGTCAGCGTGTGGTCCAGCTCCATCTCGCCGATAATATTTCGCAGTGTTGTCGCCGTCAGATTTTCAATGGCGGAAATCGGCCGCTCCACACCATATGTGAAAAGTTTCGCGTCGGTCACCTGGAAGAAAACGACCGTATCGATCTGCATGGTAACATTGTCCCGGGTGATCACCGGCTGCGGCTTAAAGTCCACAACCTGCTCTTTCAACGAAACCTTTTTGGCGATCCGGTCGAAAAACGGCAGTTTGAAGTGCAGGCCGGTCTCCCAGGTGGCATGATAAACGCCAAGCCGCTCCACAACATAGCAGTTGGATTGCGGGACGATCTTAATGCAGGAAATGATAATTCCCAAAACGAAAAACAACAGAATGAATACAATCAGAATTCCAATAATAGGTGGCATAAGTCTCTCCTTCTCCGCACAGACAGAATTTGAAGCCGGAACGGATTCTCCGTGCGGTGCGAATCCATTCACAGATAAAACTTAAACTGCTTTTTCCACAGTCAGCGTCACGCCGTGAATTTCCTTGACCTGCACGCGGGTACCTGCCTCCAAAACAGAATCATCAGAGGCTCTCGCTTTCCAGGACAAGCCATCCACCATAACGCGCCCGCTTTCCAGCGTATTATCGATAGTCTCTGTTACCAAGCCGATCTCTCCAATCGTGCGATCTGCGTTGGTGTTTACCTTTTTCACCGCCAAAACCTTTTTGACAAAAGGCCGGGTAAAGATCAGGCAGACAGCGGATACCACCAAAAATACAATAATCTGCACCATCAGCGGCATTCCCAGCATTGCTGGGATCAACGCGGCCAACGACCCCGCTGCCAACCAAATCGAAACCAGCTGTCCCGTAGATGCCTCCGCTATCACGAAAAGGATCATCAACGCCAGCCACAATACCGGATAAAACCATCCCATCAACAGTCCCCCTTTCCGCTACGTTCTTTTATGTCCATGCGCCTTCACAGTGCAGTCCGCTACAGCGCAAAGCCACCGTCAGCACAAATCACCTGCCCGGTGATAAAATCCGCTTTTCCCGAAGCCAAAAACAGCGCCAACTGCGCTACATCATCGCCCGTTCCCAGACGCCCCATCGGTGTCTGAGAAGCCAATTCTTTCAAATCCTCTTCGGAAAAGCAAGCCAGCATCGGCGTTTGAATGACACCCGGCGCAATGCAGTTGACTGTGATTCCCGAAGGGCCAACCTCTTTTGCAAGCGCCTTGGTCATCCCTGCCACCGCCGCTTTAGAAGCGGAATAATGCACTTCGCAAGAAGCGCCGCAAACACCCCATATCGACGAAATATTGATAATCCGCCCGGCTTTTTGGCGAATCATGGCAGGCAGAAACGCCCGTGTCAGATAGAACACGCCGTCCAGATTCACGCCCATCATGTGCCGCCAATCGTCATCCGTAATATCCTGAAACAGCTTCTGCTGCGCTACACCGGCGTTGTTGACAAGCACATCGATCGGTCCGCACCTTTGCTGAACCTCCTGGGCAAAGGCCTGTGCTTCTTTTGAGGAGGACAAATCCGCCTTCAGCGCCTCTACCGCGAAGCCCTGCTCTTGCAGCTGCCCGGCGAGCTTCTGCGCTTCGTCCAAATGATGAAAGCTGCCGCAGAATACCCGATACCCCGCCGCCGCAAACGCGCGGACCATTGCTTGCCCAATCCCGCCGGACGCACCGGTGATCACTGCTGTCGGCTTCAAAGCGCCGCCCTCCTTTGACAAATCATAAAAGCACCATGGTAATACCGTGGTTTGCCCTGGAATAATCGATATCCCTGGACAAAGAGGGGCAGGCAGCGATAATTGCCCTCGCCCCACTGTCAAACGGGGAAAAATCTTCTCCCCGCACAAATTCCTTGATTTGTCCCGACCGTTTTTTCTGGGCGAGCTGGGCCAGCACATCGGCCCGAATCGCGCCGCCTTTTCCGGTGGAACCGTACCCGTGGATCAGCTTAAGCGCTTTGACCCGGTTGGCCTTCGCGCTGCGCAGTGCCATATTCAAGTGGGTACGCGCCATTTCTACCGTTGGCATGCCAGCTTCCAGATTCACTACTTGGCACTCCATTGGCAGTTTCCTTCCTTTCTCACCGAAGCGTCGTCATTGTTTTTGCGGGTGTAATTATCAATCATATCCTGCAGCGTACGGTTATTGATCACCTGATCCACCGCGTCTTTGATATCGCGCCACAATTCATAGGTAGCGCATTCCCCTGCGTTTTGGCAAGGCGTAGGCTCTTCCCCCAGTTCCCGAACGCACTCTACCGGTGACAGCGACCCTTCCATCGCCCGCAGAATTTCGCCAACCGAAATTTCCTCTGCAGGCCGGGCCAGCTGATATCCGCCGCCCGCGCCGCGAATGCTTTTCAAAAGGCCCGCTTTGTTGGCCTGAGTAATGATCTGCTCCAAATATTTATCGCTCAGTGACTGCCTGCAGGCAATATCCCGCACCGAAACAGGGCCTTCCTGTTGATTCATGGCGATATCGATCATCATCCGCAGCCCATATCTTCCCTTGGTCGATATTTTCATCGGTTTCACAGCCCCCTGCATTTATTCTCTGTAAAGATTAGTATATCATAAAATCGGTATTTCTTCAATATTCGCTTGCCCCTGCAAAAGAAAAAGGCGTAAGATCCGCCGGAATCTTGCGCCTTTTGTCTTTCACTATTGCAGTTCCTTTGCCGCCTGCTGCAGTGCTTGTGTTTTATCCGTTTTTTCCCAGGCAACATCCAGATCCTCACGGCCCATATGCCCATAGGCCGCCAGCTGCCGGTAGATGGGGCGTCTTAAATCCAGCGCTTTGATGATCGCCGCCGGACGCAAATCGAAAACACGCTCTACCGCTTTGGCCAGGACCTCGTCAGATACAGTACCTGTGCCGAAGCTGTCCACCATAATCGATACCGGGTGTGCCACACCAATGGCATACGCCAGCTGGATCTCGCATTTTTTTGCCAATCCGGCTGCGACGATATTTTTTGCTACCCAGCGGGCCGCATAAGCCGCCGACCGGTCCACTTTGGTCGGATCCTTGCCGGAAAAAGCGCCGCCGCCGTGCTTTCCGTAGCCACCGTAAGTGTCCACAATGATCTTGCGGCCGGTCAGACCGCTGTCGCCCTGTGGGCCGCCGACAACAAAACGGCCGGTTGGATTGATGAAATATTTGGTGTTTTCGTCCAGCAAATGTTCCGGGACAATGGGTCGAATCACTTCTCGGATAATATCTTCCCGCAGCTGTTCCATGGAAATTTCCGGATCATGCTGGCTGGAGACTACCACCGTGTCTACCCGAACCGGCACATCATCTTCAAATTCCACCGTAACCTGTGTTTTTCCGTCCGGGCGCAGATAAGGCAAGGTGCCGTCCTTGCGCTTGGCAGTCAGCTGGCGGGCCAGTTTATGGGCCAGGGAGATGGTGATCGGCATCAGCTCCGGCGTTTCATCGCAGGCATAGCCAAACATCATCCCCTGATCTCCCGCACCGGTACTGAAGGCGTCGTCCTCCGCGCCTTGTTTTGCCTCCAGCGCTTTGTCCACGCCTAAAGCGATATCGGGCGACTGCTCGTCAATGGAGGTAATGACCGAGCAGGTGTCGGCATCGAAACCGTATTTTGCGCGGGTGTATCCGATTTCCCGCACCACGTTGCGGGCGATTTTCGGGATATCCACATAACAGGAAGTCGTGATTTCTCCCATAGCCATTACCATACCGGTGGTCACGGTACACTCGCAAGCGACCCTCCCCATGGGATCCTGTTTCATGATTTCATCCAAAACCGCGTCGGAAATCTGGTCGCAGATCTTATCGGGATGCCCTTCGGTTACCGATTCAGATGTAAAGAAATGTCTTGCCATTAAAAAAGGCTCCTTTCATTTTGTCCCCTTGTCCGTTTCCGGGTCATCTCATAAAAAAATGCCCGGAAAATCCGAGCATTTACAGAAATCCTCATCTCTCGGAATTTTTCCGCAGGATTTAGCACCTTCTACTCAAAAAGAGTCCGGTTGCCGGGCTTCACAGGGCCTGTTCCCTCCGCCGCTCTGGATAAGGTGGAATATATCGTTTTGTAAGGAGTATTATAGCGAACCGGGGCGAAAAAGTCAAGCTTTTGCTGTTGTGGAACATTGGCAAAACAAGAAGATTTCGACCAGCTGTTTTTCACGCGCAAAACAGATCTTTTATTCCTTGGCCGCAGCCGGTTTCTTCTCTTCCGGCGCCATCAGGGAATCTTTCATCAAATGGCTCAGCTTTTTGTAAACCAGAAACGTCACCGCCGAGATAACCAGGCCTTTGATCAGGTTGAAAGGCATCGCGCCGAAAAGGATATAAGCGTCGATGCTGTCGATCATCGGGTTAACCGCGTTGCAGGCGGAAACGATTGCGTCAATGGGCATGAGCTTGGAGTAAAACGGGATAATCAAAAACCGGTTGGTCAAAGCGCCGACAATGGCAATCGCCGCCGTACCGGTCAGACAGGCAGCCAGCGCGCCCTTTTTGCTTTTATGATACCGATACAGGAATCCGGCGCTGAGCGAAAAAGCAGTGTAAATCAAAAAGTCGGACAATTCGCCAACGCCGCCGGTCTGGCTGGAGAGCAAATGAATCAGATCTTTCACCAGCGAGATAAAGATACCCGCTGCCGGGCCAAACATAAAAGTACCGATCAAGGTGGGCACACCGCTGATATCCAATTTCAAAAACGGCGGCATGAATAAAAAGGTCAGCGGCAGTTCCAGATACATCAGCGCCGTAGCGACCGCGGCCAGCAGGCCAATGTAGACCAGTTTTCTTGTGTTCATTCTTCTTTTCATCGGGATAAGCTCCTTTCATTTTGTCTGTTTTGGCAAACAAAAACGCCCTCAACAAAAGCTGAGGGCGCAGAAGGTGCAAATATCAAATTTGCGCCGTTTCTTTCATCCGGACTATACCGTCGGTTCCGGAATCGCACCGGATCAGCTGCTTTTCGCAGGTCGCGGACTTGTGGCTGAACACCCATCACCGCCGGTGGGGAATCGCACCCCGCCCCGAAACAGACTTTATATTTCGTTGGCTATCATACACGCAATCCCGGTATTTGTCAATCCCCTGCAGAAAAAATTTTTCCATGCGAAAGAAAAAGGGGTGAACCCAATGCAGGTTTTGGCCAAACCCGTCAAATCATCCCCTTGCAAGGCTTGCAGGCAGAGAAGAACCACTCGATGGGCAGCGGCTCTTTTTTGAAATAGCCCAGCTGATCCAGCGATTCCCGCATCGGCCCGGATATGGCGGAGAAATCCGCTTCCGCTGCGCCGGACAAAGAGCTGTGGTTCAAAGCCGCCCGCACCAATCCATCCAGCAAAAAACGGTCCTCACACCGGATCGCCAGCATTTTTACAGCCGGCCCCATGCGAAACAGGCAGTATCCCAGCAGGGTCTCCCCCTGCGCGATTCCAAAAGCCCCGCAACCTTCCGAAAACGGGATTTTTTCCTTTTCAAACAGTTGCAAAATCAAACCCGGATTCTGAACCGGTTTCATCTCCAGCATGTTATTCCCGTCCCTTTCCGCCCGGCGCCCGGTCGTTTTTCAGCGCCGACTGCAGTGCGGACAGTTCCGGCTGCGTCAGCATCCGCCATTTGCCCGGCGGCAGCATACCCAAGCGCACCGGACCGATGGAAATCCGTTTCAGCCGCGCCACCTCCAGACCCACAGCCTCGCACATGCGGCGGATCTGACGGTTTCGCCCTTCGGTGATGACGATTTGGATTACAACACGGCCCGGCTCTTTTAACAATACCGTCACCTGCGCCGGAGCGGTACGCTGCCCGTCCAGCTCTACTCCTTCTGCCAGCCGCATAGCCTGCTCGTCGTTGATGTCCGGCCGCACCGTCACCCGGTAGCACTTGGGGACGTGATAGCGCGGATGCATGATTTGATTGGCAAAGTCACCGTCGTTGGTCATGAGCAAAAGCCCTTCGGAATTGCGGTCCAGCCGCCCAATGGGATAAACCCGGGCAGGCGCATCCTGTACCAGCTGCGCCACACATCGGCGGTCCATCTCATCGTTCATCGTCGTCACATATCCCCTCGGCTTATGCAGCGCCAGATAGATCTTTTTTTGGTGCTGGCGGGTCTCCACCCGTACCCCTTCCACCGCAACGATATCCCGTGCGGGATTGATTTTCTGTCCGATCGACGCTTTGCGTCCGTTAACGGTCACTTTGCCGCTTTCAATGTATTCCTCTGCTTTCCGCCGGGACATGACCCCGGATTCAGAAAGCACTTTTTGAATTCTTACCAGTTCTTCTTTTTTCTGCATATTCTGCTCCATTCCGCCTCACGGCGTTCTTTTTTGGGACAGGCTTTTACCGGCCAAACCATCCCTTGACCCAATCCCAAAATCCTTTTTCCTCTATCTCCTGCGCCTCTACCGGATGCTGCGGGTATAAATCCCAGCTTCCCAATTTCTGTTCCCCCAGGTAAAAAGACACCTCGCCCACCTTTTGTTCCTGCAAAAGCGGGGCGTAATAAAACGGCTCAACATAAACTTTCGCGGTGATCTGCCTTTCTTCCCCCGACAAAACCACCGTCTTGGTATCTCCGGTCGGCAATGCCCGGACCGAGGAAGAGACGCCTCCTACAACAGGCAGTGAAATCTCCGGAAGATACGCCGCCAAATCCACCTGCTGCACACAGGAAAAGCCGTAGTCAAATAGTTTTTTATGCACGTTCCAATCATCCGCAGCCGAAAGTGTCACACAAATCAGCGTAATGCTGCCGCGCCGCGCCGCTGACACCAGGCATCTGCCTGCTTTTTTGGTAAAGCCGGTTTTCACACCAATGCAGCCTTCATACTCTTCTAACAGCCTGTTGTGGTTGGTCAGCCAACGCGCATAGGGCGGATTTCCAAAGGAAATCTGCGTTTTTGCCGTTGAACAGATCTGCAGGAAATCTTCGTTGGCCAACGCGTTTTTTGCCAAAACCGCCATATCGTAAGCGCTGGAATAATGATCGTCCGCGTCCAGACCGGACGGGGTGGCAAAATGGGTATCGGCAAGGCCCATTTCGGCTGCCCTCTCGTTCATCATAGATACGAAATGGTCGGTGCTGCCGCCGACCTTTACCGCAGCCGCACCCGCGCTGTCATTTCCGGAATGTAAAAGCATTCCGACCGCAAGACCCCGCAGCGTCACCTGATCGCCGGGTAAAAGGCCCATAGAGGAACCTTCCACCAAAATCGCTTTTGGATCCACTGTAAAATAATCATCCAAATCCGGCTGCTCCAACGTCAGCAGGGCAGTCATGATTTTCGTCGTGCTGGCCATCGCCAGCCTCTGGTGGATGTTGCGGCCGGACAGCACCCGCCCGGTTTCCATTTCCATCAGGATATAGGCGCCCGCGTCAATCCCCGCAGGAGGGTCCGGCAGCTGCGCCTGGTTTCCCGTATTCGCATCATCTGCCGTGGCAGCTGATACCTGCAGACACGGAAAAGCCAAAAGCAAAATGACAAAAGTCCATCCGATCAGACGTTTCATATCCATCCCCCCATACAATCTATGACGGGGATGACTTTCTTATACAAAAGAGGTTTTCTTACTGTTCCCGCTCTGCCTTTTCTTTTTTGTTTTTCGAAAAAATGTCGGCAAATTTATCGATCAGGTCGGGAACGATCCCCACTGCCCGGTCGGCCGTGTTGTCATAGTTCTGCATCTGCAGCAGCCGCACATTTCCCTCCTGGATCACCAGGAAAGCCAACGGCTGGATCGACACGCCCGCGCCGGAACCGCCGCCGAACAGATCTTTCGGCTTATCGCCGCCGAAATCACTGCCGCCGGAACCGTAACCGAACGCCACTTTCGATACCGGCACAATAATCGTTCCATCCGGGGCGGTAATCGGTTCTCCGATGATGGTGTTGACGTCCACCAGCCCTTTGAGTTTTTCCAATGAACAATTCAGTAAACCCTCTAAATTCCCCTGACTCATGTCCTTTTCTCCCTTTCAGTTTGATTTTTCTGCCCCTTGGTACGGGCATTTTCTGTTTACCTTTTTACTTTGCCCCGGTTTTTCTTGTGCGAAAACCATCAGCCTCCAGATGGCCTGCGGATGGATGTCCACAAAAAGCGGGCAAGGAATCCAACGGCCGCCGCCAGCAGGAAAAGGACCCGCAGGGTCAGCAGAAAGGATACCTGCAGCCGGTCCTTCTGCGACAGATAATCTGCCTGCACCGACACCCGGCCCTTTTTCATCCGGACAAACTGGGTGAGGGCGGCATAAGCGCCATGGACCCAGCCGTTCATCTGCCCATAGGCAATCGCAGTCTGCGCCGCGTCTTCTCTGGCCACCACCAGACTAAAATTGAGCCGCCGCACCCACAGATGCCGGTACAAAAGTCTGGCTGGTTGTTTAGCCGCTTTGAGCATATCCAACACCTGACGGATCGTTGCCTGCAATGTTTTCGACTCCCCATCAGACGGCCGTGAGACGTCCTTTTCTTTTCCGCCGTTTGCTCCCGCCTCTTCTGGCATTTTGGGGGCCGGACGGACGGCATTTTCCTCTTCCGTCCTGTCGGGATTGCCGGGGCGGGCCTCCTGATTTTTGGTGGCTTGATTTTTCTTTTCTTTTTTTGCTTTTTCGCGCTTTTTCTTTTTTCGCTTCTCAGGCTCCGGCATAATTTGATACCGTAAAAACAGCCAACGGGCCTGTAAAAAGACCTCCCCGTTGTCATACCGAAAAAGCAGCCGGACATTGGACAACAGGAAAATCAGAATCAGCGCCGAAACAGCTCCTAAAATGATCCAACCTGCCATGGCGTCACACCGATTTCTAAATTAAGATTGGGTTTCTTCCATTCGTACCTGTCCTTCCAGTTCCGCTTCCTCTTCGCCGTTTGGCGGTACCAAAGGCAGCTCCCCTACTGACGACAGCCCAAAACTGCGCAGAAAATGCGGTGTCGTCCCGTAAGAAACTGGGCGGCCCGGCAGGTCAAGCCTGCCCCTTTCTTCCAAAAGTCCCCGCTCCACCAAAGTGTTGACGGTACTGGAAGAATCCACCCCGCGAATCTGTTCCACAAAGGATTTTGTCACCGGCTGGTTGTACGCTACAATAGCAAGCACTTCCATGGCCGCCTGGGACAAAGGCTGGCTTTTTTTTATTTCCAGCGCTTTTTTCACCGGCTCCCGGAATTCCTCCCGGGTGGTCATCTGATACTGATCCTCCAGCCGCAGCACCTGCAAAGGACTTTCTTCTTCGTCAAAATAATCCATCACGCGGCGCATCATCCAGTGGGACGCCGCGTCATCGCAGTCAAACACCTGGCTCAGCCTGGAAACCGGGATGGGTTCCCCGCTGGCGAATAACACGGCCACCGCCGCTTTTTCTGTCTTGGTCAGCTTCATCGGCTCTCCTCCCGCTCATTCTCCGCCGGTAATGGCGACCGGTTTTGTCCGAAAGCGATCTGTCCGCCTTCATCCACTACAATCCGCTTTGATTTTACCAATTCCAGCACCGCCAAAAAAGTTGCAACCATTTCTGAACGGTCTTCCGACTGGGCAAACAAGCTTTTGTATTCAATGGTTTTTTGCCGGTACAACGTGTTCAGGATGGTAAGAATACGCGACTGCACAGATACCACCCGGTGCTTGACAATGCCCGAAAAAGCCTCTTTGGGCGGCGGCATTTTCCGTTTGACCTTTCCCAGCACCGAAAGATACGCGCCTAAAATCTCCGCCGGCTCATGCTGATGGCGGTACAGCATATCAGGCTCCAGCACGGTAGCCGGCCTGCAGAACAGCCTGTCCGCCTGCCATCTTTGCGCAAGCAGCGATGCGGCTTCCCGGCAGGCCTGATATTCCAGCAGCTGGCCGGTCAATTCCCGCTTCAGATTTTCTCCCTCATCCTCATACCTTGGCAGCAGCATGGCAGATTTCATATAAACCAGCCGGGATGCCATCTCCAGAAAATCGCTGGCCGCCTCCAAATCCGCGAAAGGGATCTGCTCCATCTGCGCCAGATACTGTTCCAGCAACAGATCGATGGGAATATCGTATAAATTCAGTTTATGTTTGGCAATCAGGTGCAGCAGCAGGTCCAGCGGACCTTCAAACTGCTCAAGCTTAAACGTCAGCTTTTCCATGTCAGCCCCCTATCATCTGAAGCAGCAGGTCCACCGGGGCCGTTGCCCAATTCAAACCACGAAACAGCATGTCCCCCAAAAAATGAAGCGGGATCTGCAAAAAACCGAGATACAAAAGCAGGACCAGCGCCACATAAAAATACTTTTCATATTTCCGTATTTTTATCTGGAACGAAAAAGGCAGTACCACATTTAAAATTTTCGCGCCATCCAGCGGCGGCACCGGTAAAAGGTTAAAAACTGCCAGGGTCAGATTCGTCCAGAGAATCGTATAAATGATCTGCCCAAACATGAGCCCCACCGTGCTGCCAATGTTCCCGTAGAACATGTACACTTTAAAAATCACCATCAGCAGCAGAGCCAGCAGAACATTGGACGTAGGGCCGGCCAAAGCGGTCAGGGCCATGTCGCGCTTGGGCTTTTTAAAATGGCCTGGATTGACCGGGACCGGCTTGGCCCAGCCAAACCCAAAAAGCAAAAGCGCCAGCGTTCCGAACAGGTCCAGATGCGCAAATGGGTTCAAGGTCAGTCTCCCCTGCTCCCTGGCCGTATGGTCACCCAGACGATCCGCGACCAAACCGTGCGCCAGCTCATGGACAGGCAGCGCAGTTACCACAACCACAGCCATCGTCAAATATCGGATTACGGTTTCATTGTTCAATCCAGTCTCTCCGTTTCTGTTCACACGTTTCTGTTTTATTATACTAAAAATGAATCGTCAACACAAGGTTTCACTGTTTTTGCAAAAATAAATCGTTTCTTTTTCAAGAACGCCCAAATTTATTTAAAAAAAAGCTTGATTTCATTTTCAAAATCTGATAGTATATCAATGTTGACTTTTTATATGCATTAAAGGAGGTGCAGACCTATGGCAAAATGCGACATCTGCGGAAAAGGTGTCACTTTCGGAATTAAGGTTTCCCATTCTCACAGACGTTCCAACAGAACTTGGAAACCGAATGTAAAGCGTGTAAAGGCAATCGTTGACGGATCTCCTCGCCACATTTATGCCTGCACCCGTTGCCTGCGTTCGAATAAAGTGACTCGCGCAATCTAGTGAATGACTGTTACCAAAAAGGGCTGCCGAATGGCAGTCCTTTTTTGTTTTGCCGTCTGTTTTTCAGTCGGACTTTTTCATTCCGCCCACACACAAAGCGCCCTGCCCGGGAAACCGGACGCAGGGCGCTTTCGGCATTTTATCTTCCCAAAAGCCAGATTACTTCCGACTCATGGCGTTTTGGACGGGTCATCAAATCCCGCAGTGCCTGCGCCGGCGATTTGCCTTCGTACAGCACCGCATAGGACTGCTCTACAATCGGCATTTCCACCCGAAGCTTCTGGCCAAGCTCATAAGCTGTTTTCGCGCAGGGATACCCTTCCACCGTTCCCACCGAGCGCACCGCTTCTTCGGCGCTTTTCCCCTGTCCAATCAGAATGCCAGCCCGCCGGTTACGGGAATGCATGCTCGTACAGGTAACAATCAAATCGCCGATTCCGGACAATCCCGCGAACGTTTCGGTTTTTGCGCCCATGGCTACCCCCAGACGCGCGATCTCCGTGATTCCGCGTGTCATCAGCGCCGCTTTTGCGTTATCCCCCAGCTGCAGGCCGTCGGCGATTCCGGCCGCCAATGCAATGACGTTTTTCAAAGCGCCGCCCAACTCTACTCCGATCACATCGTCGTTTACATACAGCCGTAAGGTGGGGTTCATCAACAGATCCTGGACCTCTTCTGCCGCCGCCCGCTCCCGGGAAGCAACGGTAATCGTCGTCGGCGCGCCCCTGCCAACCTCTTCCGCATGGGAAGGGCCGGACATGACAACGATCTTCTGCTGCGAGAGTTCCTCTTCCAATACCTGTGAAAAACGTTTATAAGTTTTATCTTCCAGCCCTTTGGCCACATTGAGCACAATAGCGCCCTCCCGCAGATAAGGAGCCGCCCGCTGCGCGGTTTGGCGCACCGCAAAAGAAGGGACCGCCATAATGCACAAATCGCAGTCCGCCAGGCAGGAAATATCGCTGGTCAATGCGATTCGCTCTGTCACCGGCACGCCCGGCAAAAGCTTTTTCTGTTCCCCGTCCTGCCGGATTTCTTCCAGCTCCTGCGGGAACAGCGACCACAGTGTAACCTGATGGCCGCATCCGTCAGCCATCACCGCCAGCGCGGTGCCAAAACCACAGCCCAATACCGCAATCTTTGCCATCGTTACTTTTTCTCCTCGCTGCTTGTTTTTTTGCTGCCAAAGCGGTTCTCAGTCCCGTTAAGCAGCCGTTTGATATTAGACCGGTGCATCCAGATTACCAACAGGGCAATGACCAGCGAAAAGGAAAAATCCAGCCAGCTGACGCCGCCTTGCCAAAAATCCACCAGCAGCGTTAAAAACGGATAGCAGACCGCTCCTGCCAAAGACCCCACAGATACAATCTTTGTCAAAAAAATCAGCGGCAGGCCGATGATCAAAAGCCCTAAAAACACAAGCGGATTAATCACCGCAATAATACCGATGGATGTCAAAATTCCCTTTCCGCCGCGAAACCCGAAATACACCGGATATAAATGGCCCAAAATGGAGAACAACCCGCCAACATACGCGCCGTCGAACAGCGTTACACCCATGGCCGCGAAAATCAGCCGGCTGATCAACACCGCGGCGACCCCTTTGAGAAAATCGCCGGCCAAGGTCAAAGCGGCGGCCTTTTTGCCATATGTACGCAGGATATTGGTCATTCCTGCGTTGCCGCTGCCGAACTGCCGCACATCCTGATGATACAGGGATTTGGAAACCACTATCGCAAAGCTGACACTGCCCAAAAGATAGGCTGCAGCCGCGGACAGAATGGACGCCAAAACAGTCTGCATTGTAACTCGCCTCCAAAATCACGCAATGGATTTTCTTATTTTTCTCCCCGTTCCCGCACGATCATACGGATCGGCGTCCCGTCCAGATGGAACGTCTCCCGAATCTGGTTTTCCAGATACCGCTGGTAAGAAAAATGGAACAGCTCCTTGGAATTGACAAAAACCACAAAGGTCGGCGGCTTGGTAGAAGCCTGCGTCATGTAGAAAATCCGCAGTCGTTTTCCCTTATCCGACGGCGGCTGCACTCTTGCAGTAGCATAAGAAAGCATGTCGTTAAGCCGGCCGGTGGGAATGCGCATGGCGTTCTGCTCCCCCACATAATGGATCAACTCATACAGCTTTTCCACCCGCTGCCCGGTTTTCGCCGAGATGAACAAAAACGGAGCGTAGGACATAAAACTGAAATCGTTCTGCAATTTTTTGGTAAATTCCTGCATGGTTTTTCCGTCTTTTTCCACCGCATCCCATTTGTTCACTGCGATGATACAGCCTTTTCCCTGCTCATGGGCATATCCGGCCACCTTGGAATCCTGCTCGGTAAAGCCTTCGGTGGCGTCGATCACAATCACACATACATCCGAACGGTCCACCGCCATATAGGAGCGCAGCACCGAATACTTTTCGATTGCTTCCTCCACCTTTGCCTTGCGGCGAATACCAGCCGTATCGATAAAAACAAACCGGCCGTACTCATTTTCCACAAACGTATCGGTAGCATCCCGGGTCGTCCCCGCAATATTGGAAACGATCACCCGCTCTTCCCCCGCCATCCGGTTGATCAGCGACGATTTGCCTACATTGGGCTTTCCAATCACGGCTACCTTGATGTCCTCTTCCCCGTATTCCTCTTCTTTCTCAAAATCCAGGTATTCATAGCAGGCATCCAGCAGATCACCGACTCCATGCCCATGCACCGACGAAACCGGATACGGATCACCGATTCCCAAATTGTAAAATTCATACAGTTCCGGCGGCGGAGCACCGACGCTGTCACACTTGTTCACGCACAGCACAACCGGCTTGCCGGAACGCTGGAGCATCGAAGCAACGTCCTGGTCGGTGGCGGTCATACCGGTACGGATATCCACCACAAAAACAATCACATCCGCGCTGTCAATCGCCAGCTGTGCCTGACGGCGCATCTGAGACAGAATCACATCGTCTGCTTTCGGCTCAATACCGCCCGTATCCACAATATGAAATGACCGGTTCCGCCATTCCCCTTCGGCGTAAATCCTGTCCCGGGTCACGCCGGGGGTGTCCTCCACGATGGACAGACGTTTCCCCACAATTTTATTAAACAGGGTGGATTTTCCTACATTGGGTCGTCCCACCACTGCAATCAACGGTTTTGCCATAGAGTTTCCCTTCTTTCTGCCGGAAAAGGCCCGATTGTTTTGCCAATCAAAAAGACAAAACACATGGCCTCGCCGTTTTTCAAAATATCTGTTTACAAAGCGTCTTTCATACGCTTTTCATATACGATAGCAGATGCAAAATATATTCTTCCTAAAATTTGCAGCTTTCAGGGCACATATGCCGGTACAGCGGCCACACGGTTATGATATCATGTTTCCCGCCATTTACCAAGCATATTCCGCATCGTCTTCTATTCCCAGCAGAGCCAGTAAAAACTGCGTGCCGTCGTTGTCCACCGTCCGCACCGAAACGCCCAAAGCCTGCTGCACATCCTCTATCGTGCCGTCATCCAGGAATTTATCCTGCTCATGGCGCAGCATTACGCCAGGGATCAGCAGCTCCTCACCCAGTTCCTTGCCTTTCAGCTGCCGGATCAGGTCGGTAGCAGTCACCAGACCCGCCACGGTGATATTTTCACCGAAATAATCATTGTGAATGGCATAAACCGTGCAGTCCAGCCCCGGGAATCTTTGTTTTACCCGCCCGATTTCTTCCCGCAGAAAATCTGCCGCCGCTTCTCCGGTGGCCAGGCTGATGCGGCGGCAACCGCCGTCGTCCTCCCAGTCCTCCAGCGCGTCCGTCAATTCCTGCCGCAGCAGCGATAAAAGGCCTACGCCGTTTTCCAGTTGGTTGTATTCGCCATAATACGCATCGTCTGGTATTGGCATTTGTGCTTTGAGGAAAAACTCATCCGCCGGATAAGCCATCCGAACCCCTTCGCGCGCCAAAAAATTATCGGAGAAATCATGGATGGTTCGAATGACCTCCCGCGCTTCTTCCCGGGTATAGGGGCGCAGCGGGAACAATCCATCGCGGTATTTGGTCAATCCCACCGGTACCGCCGCGATGCTCTCCACGCTGGGGTACAACGCTCCCAGTTCCTTTAGCGAACGCACCAGTTCTTCTCCGTCGTTGATTCCAGGGCAAAGGACCAGCTGGGTGTTGATTTTAATGCCCGCGCGGGCCAACTGCCGCAAATAGTCCAGCGAAGACGCCGCTTTCGGGTTCAGCATTATCTTCTGCCGCAGGTCCGGATTCATGGTGTGCACCGAAATATTGACCGGGCTGATATGCATTTTGATGATCCGGTCAATATCCTTCTGTTCCATGTTGGTCAGGGTAATGTAATTGCCGAATAAAAAAGAAAGGCGGGCATCGTCATCCTTAAAGTAAAGCGTCTCCCGCATGCCCGGCGGCATCTGATCTACAAAGCAGAAAATGCACTTATTTTTGCAGTGATGCTGTTTATCCATCAGATAAGATTCGAATTCCAGCCCCAGCTCCTCATATTCGTCTTTGTGCACCGTCACCTGTCTGGCTGCCTGGTCAATCCCCAGCAGGTTGATTTTCAACTTTCTGTCAGTCATATAAAACTGGTAGTCCAAAATATCTTCGATTGTGTTTTGGTTAATCTCCAACAGCATTTCGCCGGGCCGAATACCCGCTCGGTCCGCAGGGGAGCCCGGGACTACCGACATGATCTGCACCGCCAAAGCGGCACCTCCTTTTCCAGGGAATCACAAACACGCCTCAGCCAAAAATCAAGCAGCGGCGTTAAAAAAAGCAGGGGTGGAACTGCATCCTCCCCTGCCTTCAAAGAGACTATTCAGCCTCCATCTTAATGACTTCTTTGCCCTTGTAGTAACCGCAGTTCGCGCAAACCTTGTGAGGAGCCTTCAGCTCACCGCACTGGGAGCATTTGGAGAACCCCGGAACGCTGATTTTCCAAACGTTGGAACGTCTTTTGTTTTTTCTCGCTTTAGACGATTTTCTCTTTGGTACCGCCATTTCAGCACCTCCTTAAAGGTTATGATTCTTTAAAAAATTCACTGAGAATTTGAAGGCGAGGATCCGGCTGTTTCAGATCACATCCACAGTCTTTTTCGTTTAAATTGGTACCGCATACAGGGCATAAGCCTTTGCAATCCTCACGGCAGTATACCACGGAAGGCAGTTCCAGAAGAATGTCGGATGTCGCCAGATCATCCAAATCCAGCTGATTGCCGGACACTACAATGAAGTCGCCATTGTCTTCTTCATTCAACTGACGAACCAGGACATGCTCAAACCGATAGGTTTCAGCACGCCGCTGCCGTTCCAGGCATCGCCCGCACATCAGATTATAATCCATCTGCGCTTCGTACACGATGGACACGATCCCGGCCCGGTTATACAGCCTGCCGGAAAGATGAATCGGACGGTCGAAAGGTGCGGTTCCCCACAGCTCGATAGCGGACATATCCAGATCATGAGTGAAAGGAATGACCTGGCCCTCTACCTCAAACAGCTGCTTCACATCAATAAACATCATGATACCTCATAACGCCACGAATTTAATTATATCGACATCAAAAAGGTTTGTCAATACAAGTTTGGCGTAATTTTACTTTTTCATACATTCGGCCGAAAATCCGGCTCACAAGCCTTAAAAATGCATCTATTCCGCAAAAAACACGGGCCTTTCCGTGCGCCGGAGCTTGCGAAAAAGAACGGGCGCATAAATATGCGCCCGTCTTCTTCATCATAATGTTAGATGATGTAAGACAAAACCGATTCCGGCAGTTCAGAGCGGTCGCAGGATACGGTGAAGACCATCTCCACTTTGTTTTCCGCAGTCAGTTTTTCCAGCTTTTCGATCATCGCGGCAAAGGCGTTCAGATCTCTGCCGCCAATCTTCAGCGTCGCGTCGATAAAGATCTCGGTGATATCGTAGTTGCCCGCGCAGATACCGGCAATAAAGCCGTAGAATGCGTCGAATCCTTCTACGCTGTAGCTTTCAATGTCGATCAAACGGACCGAATAATCAATATCATAGGTCATTTTCAGGCCTTTTTCAATGCAGACAATGTTTCCAGAAGTGGTTTTCGCCGCTTTGTTAATCATGTCGATCAAAGTTTTGGTTTTTCCGGAGCCTTTGTTACCCACGATAAGTTTTATCATGTTTGTGTCCTCCTTAGGTTATTAAATCTTCTATGGATTCGTCCGAAGACGAAAACAACAAAATTATTTGATTTTCGCTTCCAGCTGGGCTTTTTTGTCCTCATAGCCGGGTTTGCCCAAAAGCGCGAACATGTTGCTCTTATAGCTCTCCACGCCGGGCTGATTGAAAGGATTCACTCCCAGCATATAGCCGGACATCGCGCAGGCTTTTTCAAAGAAGTAGATCAAATATCCCAAATGGAACTCATCCATCTGCGGCAGTTCCAAAATTACGTTGGGAACGCCGCCCTGGGTATGGGCCAGCACGGTTCCCTGGAACGCTTTATCGTTTACCACCGACATATTCTGGTTGGACAGGAAATTTAATCCGTCAAAATTATCGGGGTCATTTTTCACAAAATAATCCTGGATGGGCTTCGCAGGGCGGATCACCGTTTCAAACATGATGCGGGAACCTTCCTGGATAAACTGTCCCAAGCTGTGCAAATCGGTGGAAAATACCGCCGACGAAGGATACAAGCCCTTATTGTCTTTTCCCTCGCTCTCACCAAACAGCTGTTTGAGCCATTCATTCATCATAGCGAAAGCAGGATCATAGGTGATAAACATCTCAACGCTCTTACCCTTGCGGTAAAGGATGTTGCGCAGCACAGCGTATTTATAGCATTCGTTTTTGGAAAGATCCGGCTCAGCAAACGCTTCCCGCGCCGCTGCCGCGCCTTCCATCAGCGCTTTGATGTCAATACCGGCCACTGCGATGGGCAAAAGGCCAACTGCGGTCAGCACAGAAAAACGGCCGCCCACGTCATCCGGAACAACAAAGGTTTCGTAGCCTTCCCGGTCAGACAATTCTTTCAGTGTCCCTTTCGCCTTGTCTGTCGTTGCGTAAATACGGTGTTTTGCCCCTTCCTTACCGTATTTCTGCTCCAGCAGCTCCCGGAAAATACGGAATGCCAGCGCCGGTTCCGTGGTGGTACCGGATTTGGAAATGACATTGACCGAAATATCTCTTCCTTCGCAAATAGAAAGGACTTCGCTCAAATAAGTCGGGTTGATGGAATTCCCCACAAAGTAAATGTCCGGCGTATCCTTTTTCTTGCTGTTGTACAGCGGAGAACGCAGCTGCTCGATTACAGCACGGGCCCCCAGGTAGGAACCGCCGATCCCAATAACAATCAGCACTTCGCTGTCGTTTTTGATTTTTTCGGCAGCTTTTTGAATCCTTGCGAATTCTTCTTTGTCATAGTCCACCGGCAGATCCATCCAGCCAAGGAAATCACTTCCCAGACCCGTTCTGCCATGCAGTGTTTCATGTGCGGCTTTCATTTGAGGGGTCATCGCTTCCCATTCATGATCGCCGATAAAATCATTCAGATATCCCGTATTGCATTTGATTACCATTTCCTCAACGTCCTCCCAATGATATAGATTTATTTTACTCTAATTGCCTGTCCATTTCAAGAACCTTATGGCAAGTTTCGAAAAAATAGTTCATCATTCCGCTGTTTTCGAAAAAATCTTTTTTCGAAAACAGCAAAACGTTTCTCAAAATAAACGGCCCGGCCGCCGGAATCGGCGCGGGCCGGGCCTGTGTTCCGATCGTTTTTCGTTTTGCAATCCGAACGCCATCCATTGCAAATACAAAAAGATCTCTATCTTTTATCTTTCGCGGAAAAGGGATGCGAAAAATCGTCAAACAACCAAAAGCGGAACCTTTTCGGGGCAGGCTCTTCGCCTTTGCGCATCGCCTTTATTCTTCTGCCGCGTCTTTTTGAGCTAAACTCCGTTTGCGCGCCGGCATTGCCAAATCCTTTCCCGGCGGGACATGCTCACCTTTGCATCTTTCTTACTGCGGCGGCTGCTTCCCCAACAGAGAGCCAAACAGGATCCCCATTCCTTTTCCAAAATCGATTTTTTCCACATCCACCTTGGCCTTCACCGGATATTCGCCCAGAACCGTTCCGCCTTTGCTGACTACAACCGTACCCAGCTGCTGGCCTTTCTCCACAGGCGCTTCCACATTTTCCGCCAGCTGCACCTGCTGTTCCAGACTGTTTTCTTCTCCCCGCTTCATGACGAAGGACGGCGGCAAATCGTAATCGAGTTCCACCTGCCGCTGCACGCCATGCAATACGGGCACCGGCGTCAGCTGTTCCTCCAAGGATGGAGGCTGTACGGTGACGTAATTGGCAAATCCGTAATCCAACAGCGTCCTGCAGCTTGCAAACCGTTGGGCGCTGGTGTCCGACCCCAGACTCACCGCAATCAAAGAAAGGCCATCCCGTTGGGCAGATGCCGACAGACAGCTGCCCGCTCCATCGGTTGTACCGGTTTTAAGCCCGGTCGCTCCGTTGTAAAACCGCACCATTTTGTTGGTGTTGACCAATTCTGTCTGCCCACCGCGCAGGCTATCCATCCAAACGGTGGAATAGCGGGTCACATCCGGGTACTTCAGCAGCGCTGCCGACATCAGCGCAATATCCCGGGCCGTGGAGTAATGCTCTTGGGCATCCAGGCCGGTAGCGTTGGAAAAATGGGTATTCTCCATTCCCAGCTCTTTGGCTTTTTCATTCATCATGCTGACAAAAGTATCCTCGCTTCCCGCCACCGCCTCCGCCAGTACAACAGCGGCATCGTTTGCCGAGGAAATAAAGGTCGCCCGCAGGATTTCGTCCACGGTCATTTCTTCCCCTGGTTCCAGCCAGATCTGGGATCCGCCCATGGAGGCTGCGTGCTCCGAACAGCTCAAAACCGTATCATACTGGAATTTCCCCTGCTCCATCGCCTCAAACGTCAAAAGCAGCGTCATGATTTTGGTAATGGAGGCAGGCGGCATTGGAACATCGGCGTCCATCTCATATAACACCTGACCTGTTGTCTGTTCCATTAAAATGGCGGATTTGCACTCCAGCCGCAGTCCCGCCGCTGCGGGATCCTTGTTTGTCGCCTCATCGGCCCAGACCGGTACGGCGCCTATAAAAAAAGCAAGCAAACACACTGCTGCTCTTTGCAATGGATGAAAGGTCAATTTTGCCACCTCCGCAGATATCTGAATGGTACAGTCTATGCCGCAGAGGACGGCTACATGTCTGCAAAGCCGTCCAGATGGCTGTTTTTCAGGAAAAAACAGCTAAAAAAACTATTTTTTCACCGGTTTTCCAGCTATTTTTGCTCTGGGGAAACGGCTTCTGCGCCGCTTGGAGCAAATACTAAACGGGAACTGCTTTTGCAGTTTCAAGCGTGCGGAAAAGGCGGTGCAAAACCATGAAAAAAATCGCATTCCTTGCGGCGGTCCTTTTTTGTTTATGGCAAACGCCCTACGCCGCCGCCAATGACCGGATGGATTACCTGGCCATTGAAAACAAGATACAGGATCAGTGGGTGGAATACACTTACAGCTATCCGCAAATCACCCGAGGAGAAAGCCGGGTCACCCAACAGCGGCTGAACGGCTTCCTGCGGGAATACAGCCAAAGCACGGCGTTGAACACACGGCTGCGGGCAAAAAAAGAATCCCGGCAGTTGCAAGGGCAAACGACTTTCGAAATCAAGCGCAACGACATCCACTTTTTCAGCATCGTATTTTCCTCCTGCTGCGGCGGCGAGCAGCGGCAAAAGGGCTTTGTCTTTCTGCCGCAAAACGGAGTGCAGCTGCGGCTGGAGGATCTGTTTGCCTCGCCGGATTTTGTCGATGTGCTGGCAAAATCCAGCGCTGACTGGCGGGAAAAACAGGGAATTTCTGCCGATCTGCCCACCCTGCAGGACTTTTATCTGACACAGGACGAACTGGTTTTACTGTTCCCCTCTCCCGATGCGCGCACAACGCTGTCTTTCTCGATTTCGCTGGATGAACTGAGCGGTATTCTGTCAAAATCTCTGCTGCCCTCTGTGTCCTGACCAAAAAAAGCAGCCGGGTCCCGGCTGCTTTTGGTACATAAAACGGACGCTATACCAATTCTCCCAAACACAGATCATTCAAGGCCGCCGTAATGCGCACCCGTCGGATCTGCCCACGGATATCCTCATGGGATTCCACACATACGGGCGTATAGTTTGGCGTATAGCCCTCGATTCCGTAAGGCGTTTGAGTGGTCTCGAAAAGGACCTCCTCTTCCCGTCCTACCTGCGCCTGCAAAAATGCCTGTCTTGTCGCGTTCGTCACTTCAATCAATCGGGAGCTTCGCTGCTCCTTCTCCCTCTGGGAAACCTGATCCGGCATCGACGCCGCGCGGGTACCCGGGCGGACCGAATAGGCGAATACATGGGCTTTCGCCAGGCCGATCTCCTTGGCAAAATCCGCCGACTGCCGGAAATCCTCTTCTGTTTCTCCGGGAAAGCCTACCATAATATCGGTGGTGATGGAGGGATTTTCAAACGCTTTGCGAATATCCTGCACGATCCGCCGGTACTCGGCGCTGTCGTAATGGCGGTTCATGGCTTTCAACGTACGGTCACAGCCGCTTTGCAGCGACAGGTGAAACTGGGGGCAGAATTTCGGTTGGGCAGCCAGCCTTTTTAAGTCCTCTGCCGTCAGAAGCTCCGGCTCCAGCGACCCCAGGCGGATACGGCGGATGCCCTCCACTTGGCAGGCAGCCTCCACCGCGTCGATCAGCCGCAGTCCCAAATCCTTGCCGTAGCAAGGCAGGTTGATGCCCACCAGCACCACTTCCTGATAGCCCTGCGCCGCAAGCTGGCCAAGCTCTGCCGTAATATCCGAAAGCGGCTTGGAACGCACCGGTCCGCGGGCATAGGGGATAATACAGTAGGCGCAATAACGGTCGCATCCGTCCTGGATCTTGACGAAAGCGCGGGTCCGCTCGGAAAAATGGGTGGCAGTCATCTTTTCAAAAGCTTCCCCTTTTTGGTGCGGAATGATCTGGACCATTCGCTGCGGGGTCTGCAGATAAGCCTGCACCAGATCCAGCAGGCCGCTTCGATTGGTAGAACCGGTCACAATATCCGCCTCTTCCAACTCCGAAGCCTCCTGCGGAAACGCCTGCGGATAACATCCGGTCAGCACCATTACCGCATCCGGGTATTGGCGCTTGAGACGGCGCAGCATTTGCCTGGTCTTTTTATCGCCCGACGCCGTCACCGTACAGGAATTTACGATGCAAAAATCAGCTTTTTCGCCCTCTTTCGCCAACGCAATCCCCGCCTTGGCAAACTTTTCTTCCAGAACTTGCGTCTCATATTGATTGACTTTACAGCCCAACGTTACAAATACCGCTTTCATTGCTTCCTCCTGATTTTAGGATAGTGGAAAACTTTTATCTCATTTATACAAAAGGAAATGATAAAATTTAACAAAAATTACAAAGAAAACTGCCTGCTTCTTTGTTTTTCCCTCCAATATTCTAGCAAAAAGCCAAAATAAATACAATTGTACATTGACAAAAAGATTGAAATTGTATATGGTTGTAATTGGTAAGAAAGAATAAAAATAATATTACATGAAGGAGGAACCGATTATGATTACAAAAACAATCTCTTTGAACACCATCGTTGATGTGAAAGAATTCGTCAACATCGTTGCCCGTTATGATTTCGAGGTTGACCTGGTTTCCGGCAGATATCACATTGACGGCAAGTCCATCATGGGCATTTTCAGCCTGGATCTTTCCAAGCCGATTAAAATGGAGATTCATTCCGATGACTGCGACGCGTTTTTAAAAGAAATCCAGCGCTTTATTGTGGAATAATCAGAAATCCAAATCAAAAGCAGGACCGCCTATTTACGGCGGTCCTTTTTTGTGCCTTTTGAGCAGCAGATTTGATTACAAAATAAAATGCCGCAGCGATTGCTGCGGCATTCTTTGTTTCAAAAAGCTTATTTGAGCTCGACTTTCGCGCCAGCCTCTTCCAATTTTGCTTTGATTTCCTCGGCCTCTGCTTTGGAAACAGCCTCTTTGATGGTCTTGGGAGCGCCATCGACAACCTCTTTCGCTTCTTTCAGGCCCAGACCGGTGATCTCTTTCACCAGTTTGATAACGCCCATCTTGGAAGCGCCAGCCTCAGCCAGAACAACGTCAAACTCGGTTTTCTCCTCAGCAGCGGGAGCAGCGCCGGCAGCCGGGCCAGCAACCATAACGGGAGCAGCGGCAGAAACGCCGAATTCTTCTTCAATCGCTTTTACCAGATCCGCCAGTTCCAGGACGGTAAGGGTTTTGATCTCTTCTACAAATTTTACAATTTTCTCAGAAGCCATTGTAGCTACCTCCTATAATTTGGTTTGTTTCATGCAGTTGTGAAAACGCGATTAAGCGCTCTCTTTTTCGTTCTCTTTCTCAACGATGGCATTAAGCGCAACAGCCAGACCTCTGATGTTGCCATTGAGCACGCTGAGCAGCTGAACGAGCAGCTGTTCTTTGGAAGGCAGCTTGGCCAGTGCGGTTACACCGGAAACATCCAAAACCTTTCCTTCTACAAAGCCCGCTTTGATTGCAAAAGAGCCTTTGGAATCCTCTGCAAATTTCGCCAGGATCTTGGCAGCGGCCACCGGATCCTCATGGCTTACCGCGAATGCGGTCGTGTTCTCGAGAACAGAAGACATCTCGCTGTACTCAGTTCCCTCCAGCGCACGGCGCAGCAGGGTGTTTTTGACAACAGCGTAATCGATTCCAGCTTCTCTGAGCTCACGGCGCAGTTTGGTATCGTCCGCAACGGTAATGCCTCTGTAATCGACCAGAACGCCGGCTACAGCGCCATCCAGTTTGCTTTTCAGCTGGGCGACAACCTCCTGTTTTGCTTGTAAAGCTTTCTCGCTAGGCAAGTCTATTCACCTCCTGAAAGTATCTACTTCATACAAAAAGGGCTCTTTCCAACGACCTTGGAAAGAGCCCAAATGAGATCTTGATTCATTCTGGCGATATTTCCTCGGCAGGCAAGGGGAACCCTTTTATGCAAAAGCACCTGCTGTCTTTGGAATATGACAGCTTTTATATTATATGGTATTCGTCCAGGCTTGTCAAGGCTTTTATCAAAAAAAGCTGACAAAGGAACAGCCCCGCCAAAGCGGAGCTGAAAAATCCTTCTTATACGGTGGGAACAAATTTGCCAGGGTTGATCTTGATGCCAGGTCCCATGGTAGGAGTGATAACGCAAGATCTGACGTACTGGCCTTTGGCCGCCGCGGGTTTCGCTTTTACAATCGCGTCCATCAGAGTATCAAAGTTCTCCTGCAGCTTCTGCGCGCCGAAAGAAGCTTTGCCGATGGGGCAATGGATGATGTTGGTCTTATCCAGGCGGTACTCAATCTTACCGGCTTTCGCCTCGGTTACCGCTTTGGCAACGTCGGGGGTAACAGTACCGGCCTTGGGGTTCGGCATCAAGCCTCTCGGGCCCAGGATTTTACCCAGACGGCCTACAACGCCCATCATATCCGGGGTTGCGATAACAACGTCAAAATCCATCCAGCCTTCGCCCTGGATCTTCTGCATCATATCTTCTGCGCCGACAAACTCAGCACCGGCATCTTTCGCCAGCTGAACATTATCGCCTTTGCAGAATACCAAAACGCGAACCGATTTACCGGTTCCGTTGGGCAGTACTACCGCGCCGCGGACCTGCTGGTCAGCATGGCGGGAGTCTACGCCCAGTCTTACATGTACTTCCACAGTCTCGTCAAACTTGGCGGTAGCGGTTTTGACACACAGGTCCATCGCTTCCTCCACGTCGTACAGTTTGGTTCTGTCAACAAGTTTGGAGCTGTCGTTATATTTTTTACCGTGTTTCATACTCGTTCTCCTCCCTTATGAGTGGTAATAAACGGAATTTTCCTCCCACCCGGGAGCTTAGTCTACGACCTCTACACCCATGCTGCGTGCAGTACCGGCGATCATGCTCATAGCCGATTCCACGTTAGCGGCGTTCAGGTCGGGCATTTTCTGTTCCGCGATTTTTCTTACCTGCTCTTTGGTAATTTTGGCTACCTTTGTCTTGTTCGGCACACCAGAACCGCTTTCGATACCGCAGGCCTTTTTGATCAGGATCGCAGCAGGCGGAGTCTTGGTTACGAACGAGAAAGAGCGGTCCGCGTACACGGTGATAACCACAGGGATTACCATACCGATATCATTTTTGGTACGCTCGTTGAATTCCTTCGTAAAGGACATGATGTTGACGCCATGCTGACCGAGAGCCGGACCAACAGGCGGCGCCGGCGTTGCTTTTCCGGCAGGTATCTGCAGCTTGATAAAGCCGACAACCTTTTGAGCCATAATTTGCACCTCCATAGTTTCTGTGGTTCATGGCGGAACGGTCGGATTCCCGTCCCTCCCACAGGCATGAACCGGACAGACGCCCGGGACACACCCAAGCGCGGCGGAAATCCGCCGCAAAAACCGGCATTGCTGCCGATTCCCTCAAAAAGATTAATCATCCAGCTGGACCTGATCCAGCTCCAGCTCTACCGGGGTTTCGCGCCCGAACATGGAAACGACAACTTTGACCTTGTCTTTTTCCACATCCAGTTCCTTCACGATGCCGGCAAAGCCTTCCATCGGCCCGTCGGTGATCCGGATGGTATCGCCGACGCCATAGTTGACCTCGATCTGACGTTTCTCCACGCCCAGCGCAGCCACTTCCTTTTCAGTAAGCGGGATCGGTTTGGACGATGGGCCTACAAATCCGGTACAGCCACGGGTATTGCGCACGATGTACCAGGATTCGTCGGTCATGATCATTTTGATCAGCACATAGCCGGGGAAAATTTTGCGTTCTACTTCGCGCTTTTTATTGTCTTTGATTTCGGTAACTGTCTCAGTCGGGACCTTCACTTCCTGAATCAGGTCGTGCATTCCGCGATTTTCGACAGCTTTTTCGATGTTGGTCGCTACCTTGTTCTCATATCCGGAATAGGTGTGGACAACATACCATTTTGCCTCTTCAGACATTCTTCATCCCTCCACGCAAGGTTACGCACCGGTTGCAAGCGGCTGGCGCTGTTAACCTGCGCTGCTGAGAAGCAGATTCACCAAACCGGACAAAGCTCCGTCCAGAATCCAGATGAACACGCCGACGATGATGCAGCAGGCCAATACCACAGCGGTATTGTTGATGATCTGCTTTTTAGAAGGCCAAACGACCTTTTTGATCTCGCCTTTCATGTCCTTACAGCCTTTGACAAAGCGATGGGCGACACGTTTCAGAAAGCCTTCTTTTTTCTCGTTTTTCGCTTTTTCAGCCATTACAGAAAACCCCTGCCTTTCTCGTCCTTACTTCGCCTCTCTGTGGAGCGTGTGTTTCCGGCAGAATCTGCAGTACTTGTTCATCTCAAGTCTGTCCGGATCGTTTTTCTTGTTTTTCATGGTGTTGTAGTTGCGCTGTTTGCACTCCGTGCAAGCCAAGGTGATTTTTACTCTCATTTCGGCACCTCCTGATTAACGGAATTGTTTGCCTCCCTCTTGGGCAAGGAAACGCTTTTAAAAATGAACACAAAAAAATAAACCCTTTTTAGAGGTAGTACAAGTTTATCATGGAATTCTGCCGCAGTCAACTGTTTTTGGAAGGAAAATAAAAAAAGTTTCCGCAGCCGGGCCGAAAAGCGCTCCCAAAAGCATAAACAGGCTTTTCGCGGGATAGGTTTATTACAGATTGTTTTCATTTCCGGCCGAAGCCCGGCCAATAGTTGATTTTGCCATATCTGCTGTGGTAAAATTATTTTGTATGCGGCGCGCACTTACCGCATAAGTCTGTTTGCCCGGCGCGGCCTGCTCAGCGGCCGTCTACTATTATATAGGAGTGATCCGTTTATGTCAAAACGTTCTGTCGCGGTTATTTTCGGCGGTGCTTCCAGCGAGTATGAAGTGTCGCTGCGATCCGCCTCTTTTGTCATTTCCGGCGTGGACCGGGAAAAATATGATCTGACGATGGTAGGCATTACCAAAAAGGGACAATGGTTCCTTTACAACGGCCCGGAAGACGCGATTGCGGGCGACGGCTGGAACCGCCCCGAATATGTGACGCCGGCTGTCCTCCCGCCCGATCCTTCCTACCATGGGCTGATCGTATTTGAAAAAGGGGGGCTTCGCACCATCCCGCTGGATGTGATTTTCCCGGTGCTGCATGGCAAAAACGGCGAGGACGGCACCATCCAGGGCGTATTTCAGATGGCACAGATCCCGTTTGTCGGGTGCGGCGTGCTCTCCAGTGCCGTCTGTATGGATAAAGCCATTACCCATACGATTTTGGACCAGGCGGGTATTCCCAACGCTATGTGGGCGGATATCTACCCCTGGGATCTGGACGATTTTGATGAGATGGAAGCGGAATTGGCGGATACCTTGGGATATCCCATGTTCATCAAGCCCGCCAACGCCGGTTCTTCGGTAGGGGTAAGCAAAGCCGCGGACAAAAACGCCCTGCTAAAAGGGCTGAAACTGGCTTTTCAGCACGACGGTAAAGCAATTGTCGAGGAATTCATCAAGGGCCGTGAGGTGGAGTGTGCCGTATTTGGCAACCACGGAGCCAAAGCTTCCATTCTGGGAGAAATCGCGCCCAAAAAAGAATTTTATGATTATGAAGCCAAATATGAAGACGACAGCACCGATTTGTATATCCCCGCCCGTATTCCGGCGGAAACCGCCGATTTGGTGCGGGAACTGGCGCTGGCCGCTTTTGAATCCCTGGGGTGCGAAGGCCTCGCCCGGGTCGATTTCTTTGTGCAGGATGAGGGAATTATCCTCAATGAGGTCAACACCCTGCCCGGCTTTACCGGCATCAGCATGTACCCCAAGCTGATGATGGAAGGCGGCATGAGTCCGTATGATCTGGTCGGCGGCCTGATTGAACTGGCATTCCAGAAATAAGGGGGAGACGCGATGGATAACCGTCCCATCGGTATTTTTGATTCGGGCCTGGGCGGTCTGACGGCCCTGAAAGAGCTGCGGCAGCTTCTGCCGCAGGAGGATCTGATTTATTTCGGCGATACCGGCCGTGTTCCCTATGGCGCGCGCAGTCCTCAAACGCTTCGCCGGTTCGCCATGGAAAATATCCGTTTTCTGCAAAGCCACGGCGTGAAGATGATCGTCGCCGCCTGCGGCACCATTTCTTCCATTATGACCGACGAGATGACCGCCGGATTGGAAATCCCTTTCACCGGCGTTGTCAAAGCGGCGGCGCTGGCCGCTTGCCGTGCCACCCGCTCGGGTCGCATCGGCGTCATCGGCACCTCCGCTACCATTCGAAGCGGTTCTTACCTGCGCATCATCCGGGAGGCGATGCCCCAGGCACAAATCACGGCTCGCGCATGCCCGCTGTTTGTCCCGCTGGTGGAAAACGGATATATTGAAGAAGACAATCCCGTGACCGAAATGGTAGCGCGGGAATATCTGTCCGCTTTTGCAGAACAAAAACCGGACACTTTGATTTTAGGCTGCACCCACTACCCGCTGATCGCGCCGATGATTGGCCGTATCATGGGCGACAGCACCGTTTTGATCGATCCCGGGCAGGAAACCGCCCGGCTGGTAAAAGAATATCTTTCCTCCCATGGCCTGCAGGCCGGTGAAAAGGAGGGACAAACCCGTTATTTCGTCTCCGCCGACACCGAGGATTTCGACGTTATCGCCGCCCGTTTTCTCGGCCATCCGCTGGAACGCCCGGTGGAGCATGTGGACGTGGACGATCTGTGCCGGTAGAAAGGATTTTGCATTGAAAAAGGACGTTATGATTACCATAAAAGGGATTCAGTTTGCCGATAACGACCAGGACTCGGTGGAACTGACCACCGTTGGGCGCTTGTACCGGCGGGGCGAAGCCTATTATATTTGCTACAACGAATCGGAAGCCACCGGTTTTGACGGCGCAAAAACCACGCTGAAAGTGGAGGGGGATCGCCGGGTCACCATGCGCCGCACCGGAGAAAATATGCGTTCCCAGCTGATTATCGAGAAAGGGCAGCGGCATCAGTGCGTTTACGACACCGGCTTCGGTACCATGATGCTGGGCATTTCCGGAGACGACATCGTATCCTGCCTCAACGACGCAGGCGGCCATCTTCAGGTGCGGTACACGCTGGATGTCAACGCCAGCATGGCCAGTGAAAACGAACTGCAGGTGGACGTGGAAGAATACTATCCTTCCTGACAGGCGGGTGCGGATATGGAAGCAGGATACGGCAGCGCCGCACACGCGGCAGAGCATCTGCGCCGGCTTTTGCAAAAGGCGCTGGAACAGGCTTTTCCGGGCTGCGAAACGGAAAAGGTCCCGGTCGGGACAAGCCAGACGGGAGGGCAGTGGTTTTTTTCTTCCGGCCTGGTTTTTTCTTGTGCTGCGGTAAAAAAGATTTCCCCGGCTGAAGCGGCGGACAGGCTGTCGGCCTTTCTGCCGGCACGGGATGCCGTTTTTGACCGAATCGAAAAAAGCGGCGGTTATCTGAATTTTGCTCCGTCCGCCCAATGGTACGCCGCCTGCGCCGCCTTTCTTTTGCGAAACGCTTCCTTTTCGGCCTGGCGTATCACAGAGGAGGATTTCGGCTTTTTCGCCGGCGCTTCCCCTGCTGTAAAAGAAGTGCAAAAAGCATTTGTCCGGTTGTGCAGCGTTCTGCGCGGCTGCCGCGCGGAGGGGCTATTGGAACTTTCCTGTCCGCCGGAAGCGCTGTCATTGTTGAAAAGCCCGCAGGAGACGGCGCTGCTTTTTTCGCTCGCACGCCTGCCGGATGATACGGGACCAAGCCTTCTCCCGTCTCTGTTGGAGGTGTCCCGCGCTTTTCACCGGTTTTACGACAGTTTGCGCGTCTGGTCGCCGGACCCCCATCTGACTGCGGCGCGGGTGTCGCTTTGCCTGGCCTGCGGCGGACGAATGCAAAAAAGCCTGCAGCAGTTAGGGCTGCTTTGTGTTGGGACAAAGCAGCATTTTACTGTTTCGGCACAAAAGACAAAATATTTTTGATGAAAATTTCCACTGTATGCAAAAAATCAACGGTTTTGCCGCACTGATATTATGAACCCATAAGGGTGGTGACAGCATGAACATCGACGCCCAGTTGGTGGAGGGGGCAAAAAAAGGCGACGGAGAAAGTTTTTCCCGTTTATATGAACTGGTACAGGATGACCTGTACAAATACGCCCTGTACGCTTTGGGCAACGCGCATGATGCCGAGGATGTGGTAGCGGAAACTTTTTTGGAGGCGTTCCGCGGTATTTCCAAACTGCGGGAAGCCGACGCGTTTAAAGGCTGGATTTTTAAAATCCTGTCCGTCCGGATCAAGCGGCGCATTTCCCATTATGTCAAAGAAAAAAATCAACTTCAGATTGAGGATTTTACTTCTGATCCCGCTTTGCGCATTGACAGTATGGACTCCGCCGTCATAACCCGGGCTGATCTTTTGCAGGCCCTGTCGGTGCTTTCCCCGCAGGAAAGGATGATTCTTTCGCTGTCGGTACTGTATGGATATACCACCAAGCAAATTTCGCAGATGCTGCGCTGCCCGCACGGGACGGTCAGTTCCAAGCTTCACCGCAGCCTGCAGAAACTGAAAAAACAAATGGAAGAGAGGTGACACAAATGAATCGTTCAAACCCTACGGAAGATTTTTCCCAAATAAAAAAACAGCTGCAGGAGCTGGATCAGCAAATCACCGTTCCATTCGCCGCTACGGCGGAGGGGATGAAAGATCGTTTGTCCTCTCTTGATTCGGCCAAACTCCACGCGTCGCACCGATGGGCCTGGTCCGCCGCTTCTTTGCTGGTGGTCGCCGCTATCGGATGCGCGCTGTGGTTTCCCCGCTCCCCGTTTATGACGTCCGCAAAAAACGCCAGTGCCGCTGATTCTGCGGAAATGGCAGCCGAACCTGAAATGGCGGTTGCCAACGATGCCCTGACATATGGCAGCGGGGCGTTTTCTCAAAAGGAGGCCGCCGCTTCTGCTGCCGCCGTTTCTTCTTCGCTCCGGGCCACTTCGGACAGCAATGTTTCCGAGGGGTTCGCCGCAAAAATGGCCTACTATCCGGCGGAAAGCTACAGTCAGGTCCAACTGGCTTTGAGTAAAATCCCCTCTTCCGAAAATGGTAAGCCGCTCGCTTTTGAAGACGGCGAAACCGATTTTTTGCCCGGAGCAGACAGTTCCGTTTCCATGGCGGACCAGACCTATCAGTATACCTTGACCTGCACGCCGGAAGGAATCGCGCGTTTGGATATCCGCAGCACGTCAGACGGCACTCTGCTCTCCCGAACGGATGTTAACTGTGTTCGCGGCACATTGTTTGCGCAAGAGCAAACGCTGGTACTGGCCGGGGAATGCGAAGAAGGGACAAAGCTGCAATTTTTCGATATTTCAGATCCTTCCAGTCCAGCTTTAAAGCGTACGCTGATACAGGAGGGGAATTATTTGGGTGCCTGGAGAGCGGAGGACGCCCTGTTGATCGGTTCCTTGTATCAGGTAACGGATACTTCCGACTGTATTCCCGGGATTTATGACAGCAGCAACGATCAGACCCGGCTGTTGGAAGCAGAGCAGATCCTCCTGTCCGACAATTGTTCCAGCGCTTCTTTTGCGGTCGTTACCGCTGTGCCCATTGCGTCGGATACGGCATACGCTTCCTTCGCGGTGCTGGGCGCCAGCAATGTATCCTTTTCCTCCGGCGAGTTGACTGTTTCCACTGTCGGGAACGATTCCGACCTCTCTATCCGGCAGGAACAGATATGGCGTACGAATTAAAAAGGGAGCTGAGCGGATATGGTTTTTTTGATTGCGGGCGCTTCTCACACAGGGAAAACAGCGCTGGCCCAAAAAATACTGGAAGACTACGGCTATCCCTACCTTTCCATTGACCATCTGAAAATGGGGCTGATTCGAAGCGGATACACAAACCTGACCCCGGAGGATGACGGTAAGCTGGTCGGCTATCTATGGCCAGTTGTGCGGGAAATGGTCAAAACGGCCATCGAAAACCAACAGAACCTTGTGGTGGAAGGCTGCTATATTCCGTTCGACTGGGCGGCGGATTTCGGCGCGTGTTATCGAAAAGAGATCCGCTATATTTGCCTCGTTATGTCACAAGCGTACATCGACGCCCACTTTGACGACATTCGAAAATATGCCGACGTCATTGAAAAAAGGCTGGATGATTCCGCCTGTACCCCACAATCCGTGATGGAAGAAAATCGCGTGAATCTGGAACTGTGCCAAAAATACGGATGTGAATACCTTTTGATTGACAGCATCTATGATGTGAAAATCCCGGTTTCTTTTAAAAAGAAATGAGTTTTTTCGGCTGATTGCAAAAAATTTAGGGAAAAAGGAAGCAGATAAAATTTTTCTGCTTCCTTTTTGCTTTGTAACCATGTATAATAAAGCTAGTTTTATGCGGAAGGAAGTGCCGGTTTTGGATTTGAATGCCTTTACGGCCGGGGTGGAGCCTGGCGGTCTCACTCATGGCTATGAAATCAAAATTTTGGTCTGCTATCTTTTGGGGCAGATCGGCGCCGGTATGACCTTCACCCAAATCAGCGATGCTCTGCTGCACCGGGGGCTGGTAAATTATTTTGAACTGGCCAACGCGCTGAGTGATCTGACTGAATCGGGACATCTCGTCTGCGAGGACTGCGCAGGCAGGCAGGAAGACACCAGCTATCATCTGACCGATCTCGGCCGGCAGACGGCCAATACCTTTTCCGGTACGCTGCCCGCCGCGGTTCGGGAAAAAGCCGTCAAATCTGCCAGGCATCAGCTTCTGCGTAAAAAGCTTGAATCGTCCAACCATGCTTCTGTCCGCAAAACGGAGGACGGCTATATTGTGGATATGACGATCTGCGACATCGGTTCTGATTTGCTATCCCTGTCTTTGTTTATGCCAACGGAACAGGAAGCTGAGCAGGTCCGTCAGCATTTTTTGTCCGATCCTCTGTTGACCTATAAAGGAGTCCTGGCCCTTTTAACCGGCGATCTGCAGACGGTGGGGCAATTGATTCCGACGAAAGATGAAGATTATCAGTAAACATTCACACAAATTCGCCATCATACCAATAAGCGGCTTATCCGCTTATTTCTTTGCGTATATAATTTTTTACAAAAAATGGAGAAAACAATGAAAAATCAATCCACAAATGTTTTAACGCTTGGAAAAACCCCTCTTACTACGATTTTAAAACTCGCCTGGCCGACCATTATCGAACAAATGATGTTCACCGTTCTGAACTTCAGCGATACGGCAATGGTGGGAGCGCTGGGGGCGGTAGCCACTGCGGCAGTGGGCGTTACCTCCACCTCGATCTGGCTCAGCGGCAGCGTGATTTCCGCGGTCAGCGTCGGTTTATCCGTCCAGCTGGCCCAGTCGGTAGGCGCGAACAACCAAAAGCGCGCCAGGGAGGTTGTCGGGCAATCGCTGCTGAGCAGCCTTGTCATTGGCGTCGCGCTGACCCTTGTTTTCTTTTCCCTGCACTGGAACCTGCCCATCTGGCTGGGCGCGGAAGAGGCCGTTGTTCCCCATGCGAGAGCCTATTTGCAGGTAATCGCCTTTTCCTTGTTTTTCAACATGCTCTCCTCGGTCTTTTCTTCTCTGCTGCGCTGTATGGGAGACACGCATACTCCATTAAAATACAACTTCACCGCTATCGTCTTGAATATCTTTTTTAACTTTTTACTGATTTTCCCCACAAGAGACCTTTCTGTATTCGGTTTTACCTTTTCCATGTTCGGCGCCGGTCTCGGCGTTGCGGGCGCCGCCTGGGGGACCGCACTGTCCCTGGCTGTTTCATCCGGTCTGTTGTTTTTCTCCCTGTGCGATAAGCGGCGGGAAATCCATCTCTCGTTAAAAAAAGAGTATCTGAAGCCGAACATGGATATTCTGAAAAAAATGGTCTTTCTGGGCGTTCCCACTGCAATGGAGCAGTTTATCACCACTTCCGGACAGGTTGTCTCCACCCGAATCGTTTCCACACTGGGAACCGTAGCCATGGCCGCCAACACGCTGGCGGTTTCTGCAGAGTCTTTGTCCTATATGCCCGCCTATGGCGTCAGTGTCGCGACAACTACCCTGGTCAGCCAATCCATCGGTGCGGAAAAGAAAAAAGACGCCATGAACTTTGGCAAGATCGCCAACCGGCTGGGATTCTGCGCCATGATTTTTGTAGGCATCCTGCTGTTTGTGCTGGCTGAACCGATCATCCGGCTTTTTACCCGGGACGAATCGGTAATCCCGCTGGCGGCGGCTATGCTGAGGATCGTCGCCGTCGCGCAGCCGCTGAATGCTTCCTGCAGTATTCTCTCCGGTGCGCTTCGGGGTGCCGCGGATGTGAAAAGCCCATTTTTTATCGGCATTTTCGGCATGTGGGGACTCCGCGTCCCGTTGGCGCTGCTGTTCGTTTTCGGATTCCACTGGGGCCTGCATGGATACTGGATTGCTATGATTATCGATAATATGACCAAAGGTGCTTTGAGCATTCTGCGTTTTCGGCAAGGCAAATGGATGGAAAACGCCAGCTTGGGGAGGATGTCAGAAGAATAAATAAAAAGTGGTCCGGACGCAAACCGGATCACTTTTTCTTTGCGGCGCAAGCAGACAAAAGCACATAATGCTTTTTCTTCACGGTAATTATTGCACAAAAAAGAAGGCTTATTTTTTAATTTTTTCCCCGGTATTCTAAATCTACCTGGCTTCTCTTGTAATGATATAAGAAAAAATTTATAATAAAATGAACTTTTAATTCTTTAAAAGAAAAAAGCAAGAAAGGATGTACGCAATGGAACAAATCGCAGAAATCGCCGCCCGCATCCGGGAATTGCGCGAAGCCTGCGGCTACACGCAGGAAGAACTGGCAAAGGAGCTGGAGATCGACGTAGCCGTATTGCGCGCGTATGAAGAGAACGGATACAATATCCCCATCAGCGTGATCTATCAGATCGCTAATTTGTGCGGCGTGGATTTCACCGAAATCCTTACCGGAAACGATCCTCGTCTGGATACTTATCAAGTTGTGAAAAAAGGCAAAGGCCTTTCGGTTGAACGAGTCCCGGGTTACGATTTCGAGGATTTGGCTTTCCGCTTTACCCATAAAATCATGCAGCCTCTGCGCGTCCGCCTCATGCCGGACGACAAAAAGCCCGCTTTGATTACCCACAGCGGCCAGGAGTTCAATCTGGTACTGGAGGGGAAAGTCAAGGTTTTGTTTGAGGATAAGGAATTGATCCTGGAAGAGGGCGATTCCATCTACTTCAATCCTCTGCATCCTCACGGACAGGTATGCGCCGACGATAAACCCGCCGTATTTGTAACGGTTATTGCGGAATAATCGTCACAGCGCATAGAAAAGGAGGATGTAATCAATGCTTTTGGATCGATATCTGCCTCGGATGGAATTTGATTCCTATGAGGATTTTAAAGAAAACTACCGCTGCAACGTGCCTGCCGATTTTAATTTCGGCTTTGACATCGTAGACGAATGGGCTCGGCAGGAACCGGAAAAGATGGCGCTGGTCTGGTGCAATGACCACGATGAGGAAAAACGCTTTACCTTTACGGATATCAGCCGCATGTCCAATCAGGCCGCTAACTTTTTTAAAGCGCATGGGGTAAAAAAGGGGACCGTAGTCATGCTCATCCTGCGCCGCCGCTGGGAATACTGGGTCTGCGCCACCGCCCTGCACAAAATCGGCGCCACGCTGATTCCCGGCTCTTTGCAGCTGACGAAAAAAGACCTGGTCTATCGAGCCAATGCGGCCAAAATTCACATGATCGTCTGTGTGAACGACGATTTCGTTATCCGCCAGGTGGAGGAAGCCATGCCGGAAGCGCCTACGCTGAACACACGCGCCTTAGTGGCCGGCTCCCGGGAAGGATGGTTGGATTTTTCCGAAGAGCTTGCCAAATACCCGCCGGTATTCGAGCGTCCCACCGGGGAGGAAGCCCACAGCATCAATGATATCATGCTTGTTTACTTCACATCCGGTACCACCGGCATGCCCAAGATGGTACGGCACAATTTTGCCCACCCTCTGGGCCATATCGTCACCGCCAAATACTGGCAGCAGGTGCAGGAAAACAAGCTGCACATGAGCGTATCCGACTCCGGTTGGGCAAAGTTCGGCTGGGGAAAAATCTACGGGCAGTGGATCTGCGGCGCGACGATTTTTTGTTATGATATGGACAAATTCATCCCGCTCAAGCTGTTGGAAAAGCTGGAGCATTACAAAGTGACCACTTTCTGCGCGCCGCCTACCATGTTCCGCTTCATGCTGCAGGAGGATGTTACCAAATTCGACCTTTCTTCCATCCAGCACTGCTGCATCGCCGGTGAGCCTTTGAACCCGGAAGTGTTCAAGCAATGGGAGCAATTGACCGGCCTGAAGCTGTATGAAGGTTTCGGTCAAAGCGAATCGTCGGTATTAATCGCCAACTTCTCCCCCTGGGTCACCCCCAAACCTGGCTCTACCGGAAAACCCTCCCCGCTGTACGATATCGACCTGATCAACAGCGAAGGAAAATCCTGTGAAGACGGTGAGGAAGGTGAAATCGTCGTCCGGCTCAAAGGCCGTGACTGGCCTACCGGGCTTTTCACCGGCTATTATCTGGATGAAGAAATGACGAAAGCCAATCTGGGCGGCGAATGGTACAACACCAAAGATGTAGCATGGCGGGATAGCAACGGCTATTTCTGGTTCGTCGGCCGCAACGACGACGTGATCAAATGCTCTGGTTACCGCATCGGTCCGTTCGAGGTGGAAAGCGCCCTCACCGAACATCCGTCGGTAGTGGAATGCGCCGTTACCGCTGCACCGGATCCTATCCGCGGGCAGGTTGTAAAGGCGACGGTGGTACTGGCCAAGGGCTATACTCCCTCTCCTGAACTGACCAAAGAACTGCAAAACTATGTAAAAAAAGTTACCGCGCCTTATAAATATCCCCGGATCATCGAATACGTAGAGGAACTTCCCAAAACGTTGGGCGGCAAAATCAAGCGGGCAGAAATTCGCCACCGGGATCATCAGTAAAATTTCCCCGCACGTTTCGGCGGTGTCCGTAAAACAGTTAAAGCCAAGCTGCAAAATGCAGCTTGGCTTTTATCGTTGTTCGCACTACATAGCAAGACGCTATGTATAGAAGTGCGCCCTTGGTATGCGCAGAAAAATGGAATCGAACAAACCCGTCATCCGAATCGATTATCTCGTTATTGATAGCGAAGCGGGATTTCACTATGCTATATATCTCTCGTTATTTTAAATTTTTTTGACTGCTTTTTTTGCTAATTTATATGCCAACTCTCTGGACTGGTCTACATCACCGGACAATTCCAGTATAATAAAGTCAGCAGCCTCTTTGACGCTCATGATACCGGTGTCTTGTGCTCTTTCGAAGGACGCACTCAAGCTTTTCCGAACATCATCGCCACTTATGTTAAGTTCGTCCAACAGTCGAAGCAATTCCGTTTTCTGATAAGGATAAAGTTGAATCTCTTCATAGTACCGATTTATAAATGTTTCTCTACATTTCTTATCATAACTAAACGCCTTATAATTCACCAAAAGCTGCAATCCTGCGTGAATGTTAATCCTTTTAAATAAGTATTGGAAGTACATATCGGATGCATTTACATAAGATTTGCCTTCTTCTTCAATGAACAAACCCATCAAACGATAGCATTCACAATAACGACTTGTTGCAGCTGATCCTAAAGCAGGATCCTTTTGAAACTGGAGGAAAGCCTCGTTCATAGCCTTATTAAGCTGACCATAAATAATATCTCTGTACGGTCTTTTTGGCCCCTTAACAAATTCCTCGTTTACTGTCCAAATATTTACTCCTACTTCAGTAACATTATAATTGTGTTTTTCCAAAAAATACTGGATATATGGATTTGCTTTGAGTTCCTCAATTCCTTTTTCGGTAAGTTTCCATGTGCGTTCTTTAACCAAAGCACCCAATGCATCCTCCGAAACAGCTGACAACTGATCAACGATCTCCGCCTTTTTGCCCTTGACAGATATGTTTAAAGCTGCCGCTATCTCTTTAAGTTCTGTTAGCTTAAATCCCGACAAGCAGTCCTTTGCGTTTCCTATGTCAATGAACATTCTATTATGCAAATCCTTTAACATTTTTAAAGGATTAGAAATCTCATAAGTGTGGGTCAAATAGCTTGGAAAGCAGGTTTCAGTCGTTTTGTATTTTTCTGCAAGGGAAAGCATAACAAGCTCACCCGGATACAGCCCGCATGCATCCGGTTTGCCTTTTAAGTGAAGCAAAGGAGTATTTGCACTTCCTTTATTGATCTCTACATTTTTGATTTGAGATTGATTGTTGCTTGAAGATTTTTTGCCAAATAATGAAGAGAAAAAAGACATCTAATCACCTTATCTACTGTTTTTGTTAATATACCATGCGAAAACAATTATTGCAATACTATTCGCTCATAAGAAACGCCACAGCAAGACGAGTTGCTGTGGCGAAAACTGTTTTACGAACACCCGCCATTGGTGCGGGGATTTTTTTAGCAGCCGGTAAAAATCATTTCCTGCTGCCTGACATTTTTCTGCTGGCGATAGATAAAGCAAGTGTGTTATAATGAAAAGCAGGACAAACGCCGTGATTGGCAAAAGAGCAAAAATTCGCCATGTTTTTCAAAGGAGGTTCTTTGATGAATAGTATTTTTACCCGCCGCTCCATCCGGGAATATGATTCCCGGCCGGTAGAGCCGGAAAAGCTGGATCGCATCCTGCGCGCCGGAATGCAGGCGCCCTCTGCTATGAACCGGCAGCCATGGGAATTTCTGGTGGTCGAAAAGCCGGAAACAATCCAAAAAATCGCCGCCGTAACCCCATATGGAAAACCTGCCGCCCGTGCTCCGATGGTGCTGGTGCCGCTGGTCAATCTGGAAACCGCCGGAGAGAAAAATCGGTTCTGGGTACAGGATCTGTCGGCCTGTGTGCAAAATATCCTGCTGCAGATCACGGAGGAAGGACTCGGTGGGTGCTGGATGGGCATTTATCCGGACGAGGAACGTACCCGGCAGCTGCACGATATGCTGGACCTGCCGGAGCATCTTCTGCCGTTTGCTTTGATCTCCGTCGGTTACGGACTGCAGGAAAACCGTTTTGTCGACCGCTTCTCGGCGGAAAAAGTACATTACGAAAAGGATTGAGAATCAAAAAATAGCGAAAACAGGCGTCCCCTGGTTTGATGAGCAGCGACGTAAGACAGCCCGGACTTCAATCGTCCGGGCTGTCCGATTTGCAGAGCGCATAACAGAGCTTGCCCCTGTATGTGCGCCCTTGGGAACAAAAAGAAGAGAAGGATATTAAACTTTAAGTTCATGAAACCCAAAAAATGAAAAGGGAGAAAAAATCGACAGTATTCCGTTACGTTTGCTAAACGCCAGATCAAACAAAAGGGAATCCTATCGAGTAAAAATGGGGCGCAAGCAGTTGTTTTACTGCTTGCGCCCCATTAACAGGCGGCGGTATTTGATTGTGCCCGTTTCTCCATATAGGGGATAAGCCAAAAGGGATAAATCATAATGAATGCCTATCGTGCTTCTCGCATGTCATTTTCCGCTTCAAACGATAGAGTACCCTTTCCTTTAAAACTTGTACTTCCTGTTATTTCGATCAAAATACACAATGGCTCAGCAAAATGTCTATGATGCTGTCATCAAATACAACTGTATTGTCCGGGTTATAGGCGCCGTCAATTCGGAACTGCAGGATAATGTTTTCATTGAGGGGAATATCGACCAGATACTCGAAAGAGCAAACTTCAGTCCCAAATGTATTGACTTCTTTCTCCAGTTTTTTGAAGATATAGACTTCCTTTCCATCAAGCTCTTTAAGCTCTCCCGTTATCGCGTCATCAGTAGATACCATGTTTTTCAAAGCATCATCGAAGTCCATGAGAGTACCTTCAATCACTTCAACTATCGTTCTGCCGCTGACGCTTGTTTCCATGACAGCATGGATCATCATAGCATATTTGTCCCCTTCTGAATGTTGAAGCTTATCATAGATTGGTGTTTCGGTAGGCAGTGTGAATTCCACAAGAACATCTTCGCCAACAACAGAAACGCTGTTTTCTCCGCTGACCATAGTTGGAGATACGACCATCCGGCTATTGGCGGGCTGGATTTTTTTGTTCTTTTTGCCGGCGCTTGTCTTTTTGCTCTTGCGCCGCCGTTTGCAGCGCAGACCAATAAGCGGCGGATTGGCAGGAAACGTCAGCGTTTTTTGCCGCATACTTTTCTCCCCGCTCTCCCATGCTTTTCCGCTCTTGCGCCGTCATGGATCGTATTTCCTCCAGTGCCTGCATCAGCGCTTTCGGCTCTTTCGGCGGTACGATTTTTCCACAACCCGCCGCTTCCACCGGATTATCGGGAATATCCGCGGCACAGAGGACCGGAACGCCACTGGCCATGGCCAACAGGATTCGGGTCGTATCCGCGCCGTATTGGTGCCATCGATAGGGCGGCAATCCGACATAAAGACAATCCGCAGTCCGATAAACATCCAGCCACTGCTGCGGATTCACCCCATCCAAAAACAGCACATTGGTCAGCGCACGCTGTTTCACCTCACGCTTGAGATTGGGTTTAAACATGCCATTTCCCACCAGCAGAAACAGCACATCTCTCGGTGCCAGCGCTGCCGCTTCGATCAGCAATTCCAGCTGCTGGTCCTGCTCGATCTGCCCGCCGGCCAAGCAGATGAAATTCCCTTTTTCCTGATACCGGCGCACAAAATCCATATGTCGCTGCGGCGGTTTATGCGCTTCGGAAAAAACGCGCGGCAGCGCCTGGGGCACTGCAAGAAATTTTCCCGCATCCTCGCCAAAAGCCGTGATATGTTCCCCCAAGCGCGGATAAACCGACAAAATCCGACAGCTTTTTTGATACATCGCTTTCTGTGTGTGGGAAAACAGATGGAGCAGATAGTGTCTGGGCGCATATTCCAGCACCTCCCGCAAATGCTCTGGATAAATTCTTCTGACATCGCAAAGAAGCGGGATATCCAATTTTTTTGCGATTCTGGCCGCTCCGCGGCTGCCGAGCAGATGGCGGGACGAAAGTAAAACCGCATCCGGTTTCCAATCGGCGATGAGCGGGAAATTCCGGCGCAGCCCTTTTTCAAACGGCAGCGCTCCGCGCAGAATTTTTTTCTCCCTGTCTGCGGCTGCCGGCGTTTTGATCCACAAAAAGGAAACGCCATTCTCTTCCTCGATTTGGCCATAATCCGTTTTTTCGGGGTTTTTGCGCCGCAGATAAGAGTAATCTGCCGCTGCGATCAGTGTCTTGCCGCCGCATTTTTTCCACTCGACCGCCAAATCATATGCGTGGGTATCCCCGCCCAGGATGGTTGTCCCCGCATCGTAATCGACCAATAGGATTTTCATGGCTTTCCCTCCTGCTGATTTCCGGCATAGCACTTTTTTCTGCGCCGGATTCCCCGTTTTCAACACTTCCCTTTTAGTTTGGCCTTATTCGCCGGTCCTATGCAAAAGAAACCACAGACCGAAAAATCTTCAAAAAATAAGCAGGGGCTTACCACCCCCGCTTTCTTTTTTATTTCTACTGCGCTTCTACAATCGCTACCTCCTCTGACCCGTACAACGCGTTTTCCAGCGCTGCGGCCACCAGCTTTTTAAAGTTTTGGCAAGACTGCGTTGCACCGGCTATTGTCTCCATCTGATCCGGAAGATATTTTGCGTCTATAAACGCCTGAATGATCGCCTGATGAAATTCCGCCGGACTTCTGTCGGCGCCTGCCTGCTCCATCTGCTTCTGGTAATCGGCATCCTTTGACTGATAGGCGCCGTTTTCATCCACCGCGTCAAAACTGATTTGGGAAATCGCGTTGTCCTGGATGGTCAGCACAACAAACTCGCTCCACCCCTCATCATCCGCTTCGCTTATCTGTGCGCGGTATTCTCCGTTCTCAAAAAGAGGTGCCACAGCAAGCGCCGTATCGCCTTTTTTGGCGTTTGCCAGCGCATGGCCCAACAGCTTTTTAAAATTGCGGGAAGAAATCGTCGCGCCGGCAACGCCATCCATCGTTTCAACAGATCCGGTCTGAAGGTAATTTTCCTCCAATTTCTGGGCGTAATCCGCCGGGTAGGTTTCCGGCAGGCCATTGGCCGCGTTTCCCGCAATCATTTTTTGGCGATAGGACTCGTCAGCGGATTTGAGGTCTCCCTGCTCGCTTCTTGCGTCGAACACAATGAAATCCACCTGCCCTGCGGAAATTGTAACACGGATGAAATCTTTCCAGTCGCCATCATATTCCGGCATTTCCACCTCATATACGCCGTCTTCATAAAGCGGAAGAGTCACTTCGCCCGGCTGTCCTTTTTCCACCAACTCCATCAGGGCTGTCATAACCTTTTGAAAATTCCGGGAAGACACAGTTGCCCCTGCCACCGCATCCACCTTTTGGGGATCATACTGCGCTGCGCGAAAATCCGCAATCAGGTCGCTGTATACCTTTTCCGGATAAACAGCGGGCAGGCCATTGGCCGCGTTTCCAGCCGCCATGCTGTCGCGATACGCCGCATCCTGGCTCTTCCTGTCTCCCGCTTCATTGCCGGCATCATATTCAACAGCTGTAATATATCCGTCGGCAACCGTTATTTTGCCATATTCCTGCCAACCGCTTTCATCCTGCGGCATCCGAACCTCATAGGAGCCATCCGGATAAGGGCCCTGTTCCAAATCCGGTACGCTGCTGATTTCTCCCTTGGAACAGCCCGCAAACGCCAAACAAATCGCTGCTGCCAAAACAGCGCCGACCCATCTTTTCTCCATCTGTATCCTCCTGTTTGCCTTTTTCTTTTTATTGTTGCCCCGAGGCGCTTTGCTATCCCCTTTTTCCCAGTGAACCGAGCAAAGAAAAACCGCGGAACGCATAACGGCATTCCGCGGAATACAGTACTTTTTAACGGTCAAAGATTTTGCGGATCACTTCGAAATCGTCGATTTCCTGCTTTTCTTCTTCGTCGCCGAATTTCAGCGTCTTCAAAAGGGCAGCGGCCGGATCTTTCTCTTCCTCTTTTTCTTCCTGCACCTTTTTCTCCTGACGGAAAGGTTCCTCCGTCTCAAAATTCGTGGCGATAACAGTAACCTGCATCTCATCGTTAAAGGATGGGTCAAGCGCTGCGCCCCAAATGATATTTGCGTCCGGATGGGCTACATCCCGCACCATGCTGGAGGCCAAATCCACATCCTCCAGGCTGATATCCGGAGACGCAATAATATTGATGATCACACCTTTTGCGCCGTTGATGGACGTTTCCAAAAGCGGGCTGGAAATCGCGGCCGTAGCAGCGTCGGCAGCCTTGTCCTTGCCGGAAGCGCGGCCAACACCCATATGAGCCTGTCCTGCGTCTTTCATCACTGCCGTAACGTCCGCAAAGTCCAGGTTGATCAGCCCCGGGATATTGATCAAATCGGAAATACTCTGCACGCCATGGCGCAGGACATCGTCCGCCACTTCAAATGCATTGACCAGCGTAATTTTCGTATCCGACAAATATTTGAGCTTTTCATTGGGGACCACTACCAAAGCATCCACATGCTCCCGCAGGGCCAAAATACCCATTTCGGCCTGCTCCATTCGTCTGCGTCCCTCGAAAGCAAAGGGTTTCGTCACGATGCCGACGGTCAAAATTCCCATTTCTTTGGCAATCTGCGCTACAATCGGAGCAGCGCCGGTTCCGGTGCCGCCGCCCATACCGGCCGCAACAAACAGCATATCGGTGCCTTTCAGCGCGGCGGCGATCTCATCCCGGCTTTCTTCTGCCGCTTTCTGCCCAATTTCCGGATGCCCGCCGGCGCCCTTACCGCGGGTAGATTTCGCGCCGATCTGTATTTTTTGCGCCGCGTTGGAGGAGGAAAGAACCTGGCTGTCTGTATTCAGCGAAAGAAACTCTACGCTTTGCATTCCGGAGGCAATCATCCGGTTTACTGCGTTACCGCCGCCGCCGCCGACGCCGACTACTTTGATGGCAACGCCTTTATCGACGTAGTTATCAATTTCAAAATTCATGAGCATTTTCATTTCCTCCTAAGTTTTCTTTTATCCCCGACAAGAGCTTCAAGAAGTGACTCGCTCTATATTTTGCTTTTACTTAAAATAAACTTTACTTTTTCTATTTTAATGTACCATTTTTTTCTGTCCAGTTCAATAGCGAATTCCCGGATTTCGCCGGTTTTTTGCTCTTTTGAGAAAAATTCCCAGTGCATTTTCCTCTTAAGCGGCCCCAACGGAAAACCCGTTATCTTCGGGTTGACTGGTCGCGGAACCACTATCGCTGGTAGAACCGTCATCGCCGGCCGGATCGGCGGCATCATTCGAAAGCTGGCTGCTGTAATCGGGTATTGCCACACTGCCGGACGGTCTGGTCCAGACTTCCCCCTCATAAGAAGCGTCAATCGTCCCGCGGAAACCGGTAAGCAGATTCTGCGTTTCAATCACCTTTAAAATCAATTCCATTTTGTATTCCAGATTGCTGTCGGTGCCCAGGATGATTTCAAACACCTCCTGGTAATACAGCTTCAAATCGTACGGATCCGAAAGGTCGATGATGTTAAAATAAGAAAACCCGGTTTTTTCCGCCGCTTTCATTACCATCTGCATTCTTTTTACGTTATCAGAATCCATTTCACTCAAATAACTGCCCTGCTCCGGCGTTTCTTCCGAAAACCCCATCACAATCGGCATTTCCTCCGGCAAGACCGGCGTGTTGCACTCCAGCACCCGCCCTTCTTCGCTGATCAGCGTATATCCGGCTCCGGCGTCAATCGCGCCGATGGGAGTAGCCTCCGTGATCTCCAGGACGATCGTATCCGGCAGTTTTCTGCGGATCTTTACTTTCGAAATATAACTGTATTCTTCTACCAGCTTTTCCTTGATCTGCTCATCCTTCAGGCGGAACATATTCTCCTCCAGCAAAATGCCGGAAGAAAGGATCAAAGACCGATTATCATAATGCTCATTTCCGGTAACGGTGATATTTTTAATCTTAAAAAAGACGGTAGTGGTCAAAATAATCGTCGTCGTGACCATAAAAACCAAAATCAACAGATACCATAGGATGTTGTTTCCCTTACGACGGCGGCGCTTCTGCCGTTCCGGCGCCTGCCCGGCGGCACGGCGCGTTTTTCTCCTTTTGTTCTTCTCTTGGCTCATTTTGTTCCCGCCTTTTATTTTTTCCGGATTTCGGCGCCCAGCGCCGTCAAATTTTCGCAGAAATACTCATATCCCCGCTCAATCCATTCAATTCCCTCAACATGGCTAACGCCCTGGGCCGCCAGTGCCGCCAGCACCAGCCCCGCGCCGCCGCGCAAATCTTCCGCACAAACATCCGCGCCGTGCAAAAGAGCGCAGCCTTCTACCACGGCGACCTTTCCCTCCTGCCGGATAGATGCGCCCATTCTCTGCAGACAAGGAATACTGCTGTATCGATTTTCAAAAATATTTTCCACAAAAACGCTGGTTCCCCGGGAAACGGCAGCCAATGACAAAAAAAGCGGCAGCCCGTCGGTCGGGAACCCCGGATAAGGCATTGTTCTCACCTGCGCAAGCGCCCGGAGATGATCCGGCGCTTTTAAAAAACAGCGGTTCTTTTCCCAAACAACTTCATTGCCGGCTTTTTGCAGCGCCGCCAACATTGACATCAGATTCTCCGGTTCAATGCCGGAAACCGTGATTTCTCCGCCGGTCATCGACGCGGCAGCCAGATAGGTGGCGGCTGCAATCCGGTCCCCAATAATAATATGCTCACATCCGTGCAGTACACAGACTCCGTCGATTTCAATCGTATTCTCTCCTGCGCCGTAGATTTTGGCGCCGCAGCGGTTCAAAAAATTTGCCAGGTCTACAATCTCCGGCTCGCAGGCGCAGTTGATCAGCGTTGTTCTTCCTTTTGCAAGTACCGCCGCCATCATCAGATTTTCTGTAGCGCCTACGCTGGGAAAGGATAAAATGATTCGGGCGCCTTTTAATCCCTCCGGCACACGGCAAAGAAGGTGCTGTTCTTCTTCTTTCACAAAAGCGCCCATCTGCCGAAGTCCATCCAAATGCAGGTCAATGGGACGAGGCCCCAGCCGGCACCCGCCGGGATAGGCGATTTTTACCCATCCGCACCGCGCAAGCAGCGGTCCCAGAAAGACGATGGAGGATCGGATTTTTCCGGTCAGCTCCCCGGGAAGCTCCAAATGGGACAGTCCACCGGCATCCACGAAAATACTTCCCTGCCGCCAATCGGCCCTGCACCCCAGCGTGCGCAGGATATCAATGGTCAATGCTGTGTCCGAAAGGTCCGGACAATTATGTATGGCGCATTGGCCTTTGGTAAGAACCGTTGCTGCCAAAATCGGTAAAATACTGTTTTTTGCGCCTTGGACACGAAGCTCCCCGGCCAGGCGCCGGCCGCCTGTAATCTCATATCTATCCATAAACGCCCATCCTTTCTGATGAAAAATCCGTCGGAGCGGTTCATTTCATCATATGCGTCTGGGTGCTTTCGGTGAAAGGCAAACGGATAGGCTCTATTGTTTCGATGCCAGTTCGATGATCTGGCGATAAATGCGGTCGTTCGCGTCATTGATGGCAAGACTGGCCGCATTTTCCCCAAGGCGGCGCAGCCTTTCAGGATCGGCGAACAGCCGGTCGAACGCATCGCACAGCCGCTTCCCGGTCAAATCTTTTTCTTCTATCACTACCGCCGCATCTTTTCGCACCAGTGTCATGGCGTTATGGTATTGATGATTCTCCGCCACATTGGGAGACGGAATCAGAATCGATGCTTTGCCTGCCGCCTCCAGTTCGCTCAGCGTGCTGGCGCCGGACCGCCCGATCACCAGATCTGCCGCGGCAAAGCATTCGGGCATGTCGTAAATATACTCCCTTATGTCCAAATTTGGATTTGTTTTACTATTTGTAATTCCTTTTTCCTTTAAAAGCTGCGGGAAAAGTTCCGTGCCGTATGCTCCTGTGGCATGGATATGAAAAATACTGGGGTTGTTCTGATTATGGGCGATCAACTCCGCCATGGCCTCATTGACCCGCCGTGCGCCCAAACTGCCGCCAAAAGACAGCACGCAGATTTTTTCCTCCAGGCCCATCTTTTTCCGCACGGCATTCCGGTCCGCGGTAAAAAACGCCTCCCGCACCGGATTGCCGGTCACAACAAAGTGGGCATTGGGATTCAGATATTTTTTTGCCTCCGGCACCGCCAGCATCACGCGGTCCACATATTTGCTTAACAGCTTGGTGGTCACGCCGGGAAAAGCGTTCTGCTCATGGGTCAGCGTGGGAATTCCCATTTTGGCCGCCTGACGAACCAGCGGTCCGCTGACATAGCCGCCGGTACCCATCACCACATCCGGGCGAAACTCCCGTAAAATTTGCCGGGAACGGTACCCCGATGTGGTGAGATAGACCACTGCCATCATATTATTTTTCAGATTGCGCCAGCTGAGCTGACGCTGAAACCCTTTTACCTTGATGGGGGCAAAATCAAATCCCGCTTTGGGCACCAAGCCGGCCTCCATCCCCAGAGGGCTGCCCGCAAACAGAACCTGAGCGTTGGGCTGCTGTTTTTTCAGGTAACCGGCCACCGCCAGCGCCGGATTGATGTGCCCTCCTGTTCCGCCGCAGACAAATAAAACCCGCATACAATTTATCCTCCTCATTGTTTTTCCAACGCCGCGCGCCGGGAAACGGATAAAATAACTCCCATCTGGGCCAACAGCATCATCAGCGCCGTGCCGCCGTATGAGAAGAACGGCAGGCTGATGCCGGTATTGGGGATGGTATTGGTGACAACGGCAATATTCAAAAGCGCCTGCAGGCCAACCTGCGTGGTAAGCCCTACCGCCAACATCGTCCCAAATTTATCTTTTGCGCGGATGGCGATTACATAGCCGCGCCATACCAAAAGCGCAAACAAAATAACAATGATAGACGCTCCGACCAAGCCCAGCTCCTCGCAGACAATGGAAAACACGAAGTCGTTCTGCGGTTCGGGGATATAAAGGTATTTCTGCCGGGAGTTCCCCAGGCCCAGCCCCATTACGCCGCCGGAGCCGATGGCCAGCAACGACTGAATGGTCTGAAACCCCTTGCCCTGCGGATCGGCAAACGGGTCCAGCCAATATTCCAAACGGGACTGCGCGTATTCGATGATACCGGGGATCATAACCACGACTACGATGCCGGCGGCCAGCAGGCCAACGCCCAGCGCAAACCATTTCAGATCAACGCCGCCTACAAACATCATCACAACGCCGATGGTAACGATCAGAATGGTTCCGGACAGATGCGGTTCCAAAACCATCAGGCCGGCGATCACGCCCAGCACGATCATGAACGGCAGTATCCCGTACCGGAGCGTTTTCATCTTATCCCCATACATCGTGACCATTTTGGCGAATAGGATAACAACTGCGAATTTAGCGATTTCCGATGGCTGGAACGTGGTTAAATTTCCAATGGGGATCCATCGGTGCACGCCTGCAATTTTAGGCATAAACAGCACCACGATCAACAGCAGAATCGCAACGCCCATTACCGGGACAGCAAGTTTTTGCCAATAGCGATAATCAAAATTAGCCGCTACGATCATGGCGACAATCCCGGCCACCGCAAAGATCATCTGCTTTTTGATATAGTAAAAACTGTCATTATCATGGTAATAAGCGTAAGCATAGCTGGCAGAGAAAAGCATAATCAGGCCAAACGTCAGCAGGAGAAGGACCAATACCAAAAAGGTAACGTCCAGATTGCCTCTGCCCGTCGGACGCGGCTTTTTGCTTTGTGCGTTCTGTTTTTGCACCATCCAAGCTTCCCTCTTTTCAGATAAAATCCCCTTATAACGACACGATCCACCAAACAGCCAGCGCACAGCCCACTGCGGTGACCAAAGAAAATACCCCTACGATCTTTACTTCGCTCCAGCCGCTCATCTCAAAATGATGATGGATGGGGCTCATCTTAAAAATCCGCTTGCCGGTGAGCTTGAAAGAAGCTACCTGCAGCATAACGGAAAGAGTCTCAACCAAATAGATGATCCCTATCATAGCGATTAAAAACGGCAAGCCCAATCCAAAAGCCATGGCTACGACCAGTCCCCCCAGGAACATGGAACCGGTATCCCCCATAAAGACCTTGGCCGGGTGGAAATTCCACACCAAAAAGCCCAGCATCGAGCCGGCTACCGCCACCGCAAGAAGCTGCATTTCATAAACTGACAGCAGAGCCGCTATGATCATAAATCCCAGCGATGCCACAAAAGTCACCGAACTTGCCAAACCGTCGATGCCGTCGGTCAGGTTCACCGCGTTGGCCGTTCCCACGATCAGGATAAACAGCGCGATCGGATAATAAAACAAGCCCAGCTCCAAACTGCCGATAAAAGGAATCCACAGCACAGTGGAAGTATCCCCCGCCAGATAAAGAATAATCAGATAAATGGCTGCAATCAGAATCTGCATGATCATTTTTTGTCCCGCGGTAAGGCCTAAATTTCTTTTTTTAACTACCTTGATATAGTCGTCTACAAAGCCTAAAAAGGCGAATGCCAGCGCCATGACCACTCCGGCAAGCAGCCGGGTGCCAAAGATCGGAGAAATCTCGTTTTCCCCGCCGCCTGCAGTCATATAGACCAGATATCCGACGGTAACCGAAACCAGCACACCGGCAATGAACAGAAATCCGCCCATGGTGGGTGTACCCTGTTTATTTTTGTGCCACACCGGCCCGATATCCAGAATCGTCTGACCATATTTCACTTTTCGCAGCAGCGGAATCAGCCAGAATCCCATCAAAGCGGTAATGCCAAACGCCAGTAATGCTGTCATCAAAATGATAAACGTCCTCATAATACGCCCCTATCCGCCGCCCCGCTGCAGCATGTTGTCATTGACTGCGGGATATCAGGTTTTAAGCCTGCTGATAAATCGCTTCCACCAAGGTCTCCAGCGCCATTCCATGGCTGCCTTTCACCCAGAGGATATCACCCTTCTGCACTTGAGAAAGCACATGGTCTGTCAACGCCTGCTTTTGTGAGAACCAGACTGCATCTGGAACGCCTGCATTTTTGGCTTCTTCCACAATCAGTTTTGCCATCTCTCCATAGGCGTAGACCGCGTCCAAATGCGTTTGTCCCGCCAGCTGGCCAATCATTTGATGCGCCTGCTGTGACAGATGTCCCAGTTCCAGCATATCTGCCAGCACGGCGATCCGCCGGCCGGTACAGGGCATCCCCGCCAATGTCGTCAGCGCTGCCTTCATCGATTCCGGCCCTGCGTTATAGCAGTCCTCCACGACGGTAAAGCCATGGAAAGGTGTGATCTTCTGCCGCCAGCCGGTCACCTGATATTTTTCCAGCGCCGCAGCCGCTTCCTTAGGCTCCATCCCCAGGCAGACGCCCACGCCGAACGCCGCCAGCGCATTGAGCACATTATGCCGGCCCATACAGGGAATATGCGCCGCGTATTTTTCGCCCTGATAGCAGATGGTGAAGGTAGTGCTTCCCATCAGGACAACCAGATCCTTTGCCGTGATCTGGCAGTCTTTATTTTCAATGCCGTAAAATATCACTTTGAGATCTGGGTTTTCATATCCCCAGAGCAAGGGGTCGTCTCCGTTGAGCAGCAAAGGCGCGCCTTCCCGCAGGCCCTGCACGATCTCCAGCTTGGCGCGGCGAATATTTTGCTGGCTCCCCAGCCGCTCCATGTGGGAAACGCCGATATTGGTGATCACACCGATTTGCGGCAGCAACGTGGTAGCCAGTTCCTCAATTTCACCCAAGGCGGTCATACCCATTTCGATCACCGCCGCCTGATGCGCCGGGGTCAGCTCCAGCAAGGTCTGGGGCATCCCGATGTTATTGTTGAGATTCTCTTTGGTTGTCAGCGTGTGATACTTCTGCCGCACCACTGCCGCGATCATCTCCCGGGTAGTGGTTTTTCCCACGCTGCCGGTAACGCCGATTGCCACCGGGTCGATTTTAATCCGGTGCAGCCGGGCCAACGCCCGCAGCGCCCGCTCGGTATTTCCTACATACAGGGTCTTTTCCGCAGGTTCTTCGCCCTTTTTGTGCGCCACCGCCGCGGCCGCGCCTTTTTCCAGCGCTTCGGCAATAAAACGATGCCCATCGAAGAACTCGCCTTCCAATGCGATAAACAGACATCCAGGGGTGATTTTTCTGGAGTCGGTCACAATTTCGTTTACGGTGCCAAACAATTTTTTATCCGCGCAGATCCACTCGCTGATCTCGCTTAAGGAATAGCCGCTCAAAACACTCCCTCACTTCCTGTGCTGGCGCTGCTCAGATAAAATCCGCGCCACAACTTCCCTCTCGTCAAAATGGATGGTGCCATACCCCAATACCTGATAATCCTCATGCCCTTTCCCTGCCAGCACCAGCACATCGCCGGGCTGGGCATGGGCCAATCCCCATTCAATCGCGCTGTAGCGGTCCGGAATCACTTCATACGGGACCGACGTTCCCGCAAAACCGGGCAGCGCCTGCTCGATGATTTTGATCGGGTCCTCCCGCCGGGGATTATCCGAGGTCAAAATGATATAATCCGCATACTTTGCCACTGCTTCGGCCATATGGATTCGTTTGGAAGGATCCCGTTCCCCGGGACAGCCAAACAGTACCATCAGCCGGTTTTTGACAAATGGCTTCAAGGCAGGCAGCACCTTCTCCAAGCCATCCGGCGTGTGGGCGTAATCCCGGATGACTGTAAAATCCGTATCCGTCCGAAGTACCTCTGTCCGCCCTGGTATGCCCGGGCAGCCGGACAAGCCGTCGCACACCTGCTGTATATCCAATCCCAAAAGCATCGCCGCCACGCCGGCTGCCATCGCGTTGGCCACCGAGAATTCGCCCGGCATGGAAAAGCTGACCCGTCCGATTTGGGCGTTTCCCACGATGGTAAACCGGTTGCAGTCCACCGAGGGGCGGATATCCTTTGCGGTAAAATCCGCTGTATCCGCATGGATGGAAAAGGTCGTTACCGGGCAGGAGACTTCCTGCGACAGTCTGCGCCCGTAATCATCGTCTATATTGATCACGGCCGCGTCGGACAGATCGAACAGCTTTTTCTTCGCCTGATAATAGTTCTCCATGGTGACGTGATAGTCCAGATGATCCTGGGTCAGATTGGTGAAAACCCCTACCGCAAACCGGCATCCGGCCAGCCGCTTTTGGTCCAGTGCGTGGGAAGAAGTCTCCATCACCACATATTCGCAGCCGGCCTGGGCCATACGCATAAACAGCACATGCAGCTCTCCCGGGTCCGGCGTGGTATTTTTCGCCGGCAGGACCATGTCTCCGATCTCGTTATGAATCGTACCGATCAATCCCACCTTTTTACCAGCCGATTCCAGAATATGCTTGATCAGGTAGGTGCAGGTGGTTTTGCCGTTGGTGCCGGTAATGCCGATCAGCTTCAGTTTTTGAGCAGGATTTCCGTAGAAATTACTGCACAAAATGCCGTAGGCTTCCCGGCTGTCCGATACCAAAATCTGACGGTCCAGCCCCAGATCCCGCTCACAGACCACTGCGGCGGCGCCTTCTTTCAGCACCTGCCCGGCAACGGTGTGTCCGTCAAACCGGGCGCCTGCGATACAGACGAATAAGCACCCCGGCGTGATCTGCCTGGAGTCGCTGGTCAGCCGGTCGATTTCCAGATTTTCTATGTTTCCTGTAAACGGAACATTTTTCATCAGGTCAAAAAGCTTCAAACTATTACCCCCTTTATGAATTGGGGAATGCATTTTATTTCTGTCTGCATTCTGCCGCACAGTTTATTTTATCATATTTGCGGCCCGAATCATGGCAAAACCTGCCATCTGTCAAGGGCTTTCATTGGCTGATGTGTCCCCCACTTGGTGCACGGTCACTGTGACGACCGTTCCCGGCTGGACCTTTTCATCCGGCAGCGGCGACTGGCTCACCACCTGAGTCTGCACGTTATCCGGGAAGTCCCCTTCGATTTTAATGTTCAATCCTGCGTTTAAAATTGCCGCATTGGCCTGTTTTCCCGTTTTTCCCAACACGTTGGGCACTGGCACATTTTCCGCAAGTTCCGTTTCGTCCGTATAAAGAATCACCGTGCCGCCGTAAGGGATTTCATACCCAGCCTGGGGCACCTGCTTCAGCACTGAATCCCCCTCGCCGACAATGCGGGCCTTGAGTCCCGCATCGATTAACTGGGCCTGGGCTTCCTCCAGCATAACGTCAGTCAGATAAGGCGTTTCCACGCTGGTATCCTCATCCACGTCCAATTCCGCCTCAAAGCCCAAATAAGGTAAAATATCCGCCAGCATATTCTTTACGATCGGGGCCGCGATGGTAGAGCCGTACGGATCATTCAGTTTCGGTTCGTCCAGCATGACCAGAATTGCGATTTGCGGGTCATCCGCCGGCGCAAAGCCCACAAAGGAAAGGATCTTCCACTCGCTGTCATTGGCGCCTAATTTTTCGGACGTACCGGTCTTGCCGCCGATCCGGAAGCCGGGCAATTGCGCTTTTCGGCCGGACCCATCGGACACAACGCTCTCGCAGAGCGCTCCCATCGTGGCGCTGGTCTCGTTGGAGATGACCTGGCGTTTTACCACCGGAGTGGTTTCCGACACCACATTCTTGTCTTCGTCCACAATTTGCTTTACCACATAAGGCTGCATCAGTTGTCCGCCGTTGACCGCTGCGGAAACCGCCGTGATCAACTGAAGTGCCGTCACTTTAAAAGTTTGTCCGAAAGAGCTACTGGACAGCTCTGTGATACCGAAATCCTCATCCGAATGATAAATGCTGCTTGCTTCTCCGGGCAAATCAACGCCGGTCGTCTGCGTCAGTCCGAAAGCATTGAAATATTCCCGGAATTTTTCCTTGCCCAGCGCCTGCCCATAGGAAATAAACGCCGGGTTGCAAGAGTTCTGCAAGGTCTGGGCAAAATTCTGAGTGCCATGTCCGGCCAGCTTCCAGCAGTGATAGATCACGCCGCCGGATTCGTAAGAACCGGTGCAGGTGAAAGAGTTGTTCAAGCCGACAATTTTTTCTTCCAACACTGCGGAGGCGGTAATGATTTTAAAAACCGATCCCGGCTCATACGGGTCGGAAATCGCCTTGTTTCTCCACTGGGCATACTGCGCTTCCAGCAGGGCCTCCTGCCGGGCATCCTCGTCGGTGATGGCATCCAGCTGAGCCTGCACATTTTTATCATAAATCGTGTTGGGCGAATTGGGGTCAAAATCCGGTTTGGTGCTCATGGCCAGAATTTCCCCGGTTTTTACGTCCATAACAACCGCGCAGGCTTTGTTTTGCACCTCGTGTTCAATCACTGCCTGCTCCAGATGCTTATCGACAAACCGCTGAATGTTAATGTCAATGGTCAGCACCAGATCATTCCCGTTCTGGGCTTCGTACATTTTTTCGTATTTAAAGGGCATGTCGGTTCCCCAGGCATTTTTCGCAGATACGATTTGGCCGTTGGTCCCGCTTAAAGCGCTGTCGTAGTAGGCCTCCAGCCCATAAGCGCCCTGATTTTCGCTTCCGGTAAAGCCAAGTACTGTTGAGGCCAGCGTTCCGTAAGGATAATACCGCTTATAATCCTCTTCCAGGCCCACACAGGTAATATTGTTTTCCGTAACAAACTTGGTTACTTCGTCGGCAAGAGGCCGCTCGATCTTCTTTTTGATGATCTCGTAATATGTATTGCGCTGGGATTTTTCCAACACGAACTCTTCCGAAACGTCCAGGATCTCTGAAAGTCCTTTGGCAATCAACTGCCGCTCTTCTTCCGAATCGATGTCCACAGGCGACAGGTAAACAGTCCAGACGGTTCCGCTCATGGCGAGGATTTCGCCGTTCCGGTCGTAGATCGTGCCTCGCTGGGCGCTGAGGCTGGTCACCCGCATCTGCTGGCGCGCCGCTCTCTTTTGCAGATCTTCCGCCTGCACCACCTGCAGCTGAAAGAGTCGGCCAATAATCACAGACGACCCTAACACCGATATCGCCAGGATCAAAGCAACGATCCTTTTTTTCATTTGTACCGTTGTACTTGGAAAAGTCATCTCTTGATCCTCCATTCCGGCTGGCCGCGTCTGGTTTCTGATTTGTTAGAAACAAAAGGAGTTAAGAATATTCTTCTCAACTCCCCGCTGTCACATTAGGAGCTGATGCGCCCGGTACTTTCGTGCCGGAGGCACGCATATCCCCCTCTGTCTTCCTCTTTAATATATGATATTGCTCAAAACTTCAGATATTCCTGAATTTTCGTAATAACCTGTCCAATCATGGCGAAAATGCCCGTCCCTGTGCTGTTGTTTTTCGCGGTAACAACATCTTGGGAAGAAAGGTTTATATACGCAACCTGATAATTTTCCAGTTTTGTGAGTCCCAATTCATTGGCCGCCGTTTGCGCAATGGCCTCATTGGACATTTTCATGTCCAATTCCCGATTCAGCCGCGCGTTTTCATTCTGCAGAAGCTCCAGCTGAGCGGTCGTTGAGGTTATTTCGGCGCTGACCTCGGCAATCATTGCGTTATTATACAAAAGCAGCGCTGTGATCGCCACCACCATCATGGCAACCACCACAAGAGTGATCGGCCGGACACCATACACGGATTTTACCGGCTGCGCCCGATGAACGACCTGCATTTTCGGCTGCTTTTCGGGTTTTGGCTCATAACGCGACAGGTCATAAGCCTGATTTCCCAAGGCCATTTCCTTCACCCTTTCTGCTTCTTTTGATTTATGCTTCCTGATTTTTTTCAATAATGCGCAACTTTGCGCTGCGGCTTCTGCGGTTTTCCGCCAATTCTTTTTCTGTCGGCGTAATCGGCTTCCGGCTGACCAGAACGCCACGCGGCTTTTTCCCACACACGCACACCGGAAAATCCGGTGGGCAGGTACAGCCTTTTGCAAAATCCGCAAACTTCTGTTTGACCATCCGGTCTTCCAGGGAGTGGAAAGTAATAATGGCAAATCTGCCGCCCGGATTTAAAAAGTCAAACGCTTGGTCCAAAACCTGAGACAGGGCGTCCAGTTCGCCATTCACGGCGATACGGATGGCCTGAAAGGTTTTTTTCGCAGGATTTTTTTCCCGCCGGGCGGAATAGGGCATCGATTCCCTGATAATATCCGCCAGCTGCCCGGTCGTCGTAATCGGCGCTTTCAGTCTCGCTTTTTCTATATTTTTCGCAATGCTGAAAGCGTACTTTTCTTCGCCGAATTCCCGGATGATCCGGGTCAAGTCTTCGACGGAATAGGTGTTGACCAGATCCTGGGCACTGGGTCCGGCCTTACTCATGCGCATATCCAACGGCGCGTCCTGGTGGTAGGAGAATCCTCTCTCCGCTGTGTCCAGCTGATAGGAAGAAACGCCAAGATCCAGTAAAATGCCGTCGACACCGGTAATCCCCCGCTCCTTTAGCGTACAGCACAGATTTTTGAAATCCGCCTGTATTACCGTAGCCTGCGCATAAGGCGCAAGCCTCTGTCCTGCAATGTTTACTGCGTCCGGATCCTTATCCAGTGCAAACAGCTTACCGCTTGTCAGCCGTTTTGCGATCTGGCAGGAATGTCCAGCCCCTCCTGCTGTCCCATCCACATAAATACCGTCCGGCCGGATGGCAAGACCCGCGATGCTCTCTTCCAGCATCACAGAATAATGGGAAAATTCCATTGTTCCGCTCCTTTCGGCATGCCTGTGGTTAGAATCCCAACTCCTCCATCGCCTGTTCAATGGTCTCGGCAGTCAGCTCCTGGCAGTTCTGGTTCCATCTTTCTTTATCCCAGATTTCCGCCCGGCTGGAGGCGCCGATGATCATGATGTCTTTTTCCAGGCCCGCGTGTTCCCGCAGCTTTGCGGGGATAACGATACGCCCCTGTTTGTCCACTTCCACATCCGCGGCGCCGGCAAAGAAATACCGCTGCAGCGTCCGGGATTTGGAAAGGGGAAGTTCTTTTATTTTTCTCTCAAGATTTCCCCATTCTTCCATGGAATATACAAACAGGCAGCCATCCAGACCTTTCGACAGGATAAAGCGGTCACCCAAATCGGTTAAAAGCTTGGCGGGAAAATTGACGCGTCCTTTTTGATCGAGCGTATGCGCATACTCACCGATCAACATTCTTCCCACCGCCCTCTCTTTTTATCACTTTTTAACCACTTTGCACCACTTTACACCACTGCAACTCCATTATAACCAGTTCTTTTTTCAAATGCAACATTCCTGTTCAAAAAAAATGAATTTTTTCGATTTTTTCTGAAACTCTTTTCTCTCGTCTTTTTTAACTTTTTCTTTTTTCTCGAGGCGACCTTTCATATCCCCTTTTTGTCCGTTTCTTGACTTTTGGGGGATTTCAGCATAAAATAGCACCAGCAGACGTAAACCAAAGGAGGCATCTCGTTGAAACAGCAAGCACAAGAGATTTTCAAACATCTTGCGCCCCTGATAGGGGGTACCCCTCTCCTGGAGATCCATTGTACCTACAAGGGTCGATGTCTGCGCATTTTTGCAAAAGCGGAAGCTTACAATCTCACCGGAAGCATCAAAGACCGGGTGGCTTATTATATTTTAAAAAAGGCATATGAAACAGGTACCATCAAACCGGGCATGGCGATTGCGGAAGCGACCAGCGGCAACACCGGCATTTCTTTCTCCGCTGTGGGCGCTGCGCTGGGGCATCCGGTAATCATTTTCATGCCTGACTGGATGAGCCGGGAACGCATCGCCATGATGGAAGGCTACGGCGCCACCGTCCAGCTGGTTTCAAAAGAAGATGGCGGTTTTCTCGGTTCGATTCGCATGACCGAGGAGCTGGCCAAAAAAGGCGATGTGTTTCTGCCAAGACAGTTTTCCAACCCGGACAACAGCGCGGCGCATTACGAAACCACCGGTGCGGAAATTCTGCAGCAGTTAAGCAAGTTGGGGTTGCAACCCGATGGCGTGGTAGCCGGTACCGGTACCGGCGGCACCATCATGGGAATCGCCCAGCGCCTGAAAGAAGCCAATCCCGACTGCCAGGCTTTTGCGCTGGAGCCGCTGAACTCTCCTACTCTTTCCACCGGATATAAGGTCGGGAAGCACCGCATCCAGGGCATTTCCGATGATTTTATCCCCGACCTGTTGAAATTGCCCGAGCTGGACGGCGTTGTTTCCGTAGATGATGGCGACGCCATCATCGCGGCGCAGATGCTTTCCCGTCATCTGGGAATCGGCGTAGGGGTATCTTCCGGCGCCAACCTGATCGGAGCAATTATGGCGGCGGAGCGGATAGGCGGCGATCCTGTCGTCGTGACCGTTTTTGCCGATGATAACAAAAAGTATCTGTCCACTGATTACGCAAAGGAAGAACCCATGAAAGACAGCTACTATACAAAAGACCTGACACTTGATCAGGTCATTGCGCACCGATAAATTCGTTTCAAACGTCTGCTGTAAAAAAAGCTGATTCGCGAAATTCGCGAATCAGCTTTTCCTTTTAATGCACAAACACAGGTTTCGTTGGATTTTCCCTGCGCTCCTCCTGATCGGCCAGCGCACGGCGGAATTGGGTTTCGTACAGTTCCCGGTACACACCGTCCTGCCCTACCAGTTCCCGGTGGGTTCCTCTTTGTACGATCCTCCCTCGTTCTACTACCAGGATTTCGTCCGCCGCCATAATCGTGGACAGCCGGTGCGCAATGACCAGACTGGTACGCCCTTGCAGCAGCGGATTGATTGCGTCCTGAATCAAGCTTTCCGAAATGGAATCCAGCGCGGAAGTCGCCTCATCCAGAATCAGCAGCCTGGGGTCTTTTAGAATCACCCGGGCGATGGAAACCCGCTGTTTTTCTCCGCCGGAAAGCTTAATGCCCCGGTTGCCGACCAGCGTATCGTACCCTTTGGGCAAGCTTGCAATAAAATCGTGGATATTGGCCCGGCGGCACGCTTCCATCATCTGTTCTTCCGTCGCATTGGCATTGGCATATAATAGATTCTCCCGGATGGTTCCGTTAAACAGATAGGTATCCTGGGTCACCACGCCGATGTTTTTCCTCAGCGTTTCCAAATCAATATTCCGGATGTCCTGTCCATCCAGCGTGATTTTCCCCTCCGTCACGTCATATAATCGGGGAATCAGGTTAATGATCGTGGATTTTCCGGCGCCGGACGGCCCAACGATCGCCACAGAACGCCCTGCTTTTACGCAAAAGTTCAAATCAGTCAAAACCGGCTGCCCGGCATCGTAGAAGAATCCCACATGGCAAAATTCCAAATCACCTTTGATCGACTCCGGTTTTGCCGCGTAGGGGCGGTTTGCCACTTCCACCGGCATGTCGAAATAATCAAAAATGCGGGTGAAAAGCGCCATAGACCGTATGACATCCACCTGGATATTCAAAAGCGAGTTGACCGGCTGGTACATACGGTTGAGCAGCGCCACCATAACCGTAATGTCGCCGACCGTCAGGCTGGTGCTGCCCATTTTGATGATAAGCAGGCCGCCAACCAGATAGATCAGCATCGGGCCCATGCTGGTAAAGGTGTTCATCGCCACCCGGAACCACCGCCCTGCCATGCTTTCTTTTACATTCAGGCGCGTCATCTCCCGGTTGGCTTTCTGATATTTTTCGTATTCCGGCTGTTCATTGGTAAACAGTTTTACCAGCATCTGCCCGCTTACGCTCAGCGTTTCGTTGAGAATTTGATTGATCTCGTCGTTTTTCTCCTGAGATTTTAGTGCCAAAGTCCATCGGGTCTTGCCCACTTGTTTGGTCGGCAGGACAAACAGCGGCACGATGATAATTCCCACCGTAGCCAAAATCCAGTTTTTCTGGTACATGGCAACTACCGAAGTGGCCAGCACCGCAATGTTGCTTAAGATGCTGGTCAGCGTATTGGCAATCACGCTCTGCACGCCGGAGATATCGCTGGTCATGCGGGTGATCACATCTCCCTGTTTGCTGGTTGTGAAAAACCGGTGGGACATTTTTTGCAGATGTGCGTACATCTGATTTCGCATATCGTAGGTAATATGCTGCGCCACCCAGGTATTCAGATAACTTTCCAGCACGCCGATCAGGTTCGACAGCAGCAAAACCGCAAAAGAAAGCAGGATCAGCTGCACCAATACGCCGAAATTTCTGCCAATAAGCCCCTCATCAATGATCTTGCCGGTCAAAATCGACGGGAGCAGTCCAAAAATAGAAGAAAGCACAATGGCAGCAAGAACCAAAAGCAGTTTTGGCCAGTAGGGAAGCAGATAGGAAAAAATGCGTTTTAATAGTTTGCTTGTGATCTTCGGTCGATTCTTTTTTTCCTCTTCGGTTAAAAACCGGTTCGGCCCCCGCATTCCTCCCGGGCCTCCTGGCGGCATAAGCACTCCTCCTTTTGTTCTTTTTCCAGGCAGTCAATCAGTTTCTGGCAAATGGTGTTGAGCTGCTGCGTTTCCTGCTCGCTCAAACAGTTTAAAAGCGCTTTTTGATAAGGATGCCGGTTTTCCTTTTGTTCTTTTATCCGCCGCTGTCCCTGTTCTGTCAGCCACACACGGGAGATCCTCGCATCTTTTTCATCCCGCTGCCTGCGGATATCCCCCTGCGTTTCCAGCCGGGACAGCATTTCGCTTAAAGAAGACGGACGGATGTCCAAAAGTTCTGTCAACTCTCTGGCGCTGGCGCCTTCATGGCCGGCAATCGTTTCCATCAGCCTCCCGTACCCATGAAAATGGTGCGGTCCGTGATGGTGGGATTGCCCCCTTCGAAGCGCGCGCATTAGACGAAACAAGCACTCCAACGGTTGTTCTTGTTCTTTCATAAAAACCTCCTGATTATTCGGTACCTAATTTTTCACCTCTATAATACTTCGGTACCGAACGATTGTCAAGTAATTTCTGTCAAATAAAAAGGATGGAATATCATCATTCCATCCTTTTTTTATTTTCCCGATTTTATTTTTGAAAATTTCTGCTGGAAGATTTAACTGCCTGACAGGTAGAACGAACATCCCCCAACGCCTTGGACAGGGTCTCTTCCGTGCTCTTAAGCATGGTTTCCGCAAACTCCTGGGATGCCTGCCGCATTTCCCGGGATTTGATCTGGGCCTGGGACAATATCTCCGTTGCGCGGGCCTGTGCCTGTTTTGTGATCTCTTCCTGTTCCACCAAAGCCTTGGCATGATCTTCCGCCTTGCGGACGATATCTTCCGCCTCTTTCTTCGCCACGCTGATAATGTCCGCCCGATCTGCCACGATCTGCTTCGCCTGCTTGATTTCCGCAGGCATATTCAAGCGGATATCATCGATCAGATCCCGCACCTTTTCCGCGTCGACAACGCACCGACCGCCTGTCAGTGGCAGATTCCACGCGCGGTCCAGCATTTCGTCCATCGCATCCAAAATATCATCAATATTCATAGGTAACCCCTCCCTTAAGCTGCTGTTTTACGGCAAAACCGGCGCATACCGGTAGAGCACATTTTTCACTGTATCTCCTTTTTACACAAACGCCCGGCTACTTTATCCACAATCTGCGGCGGCAAAAAATCAGAAATATCCCCGCCGAACTGGGCAATTTGTTTGACCAGGCTGGAGCTCAAGTACATATTCTGCGAAGCGGTCGTTAAAAATACCGTGTCCGCCGCCGGGTTGAGCTTTTTATTGGCCAACGCCATCTGGAATTCATACTCAAAATCCGATACCGCCCGCAAGCCTTTCACAATGGCAACTGCGCCCACATTCCGGACATAGTCGGCCAGCAGGCCCGAAAAGGTATCGACCTCCACGTTGGGCAGGTCGTCGCCGATCACTTCACGGATCATCGCCACCCGCTCTTCCGGCGTAAAACTCGGCGTTTTGGCAGCATTGATTACCACCAGAACGATCACTCTGTCAAATAATTTTGAAGCCCGCGTTACAATGTCCAAATGGCCTTTGGTCACCGGATCAAAGCTGCCGGGGCACACCGCAATTCTCATCCGCTACTCCTCTTCCAAAACCCGATAGGTGTGAATCATCGCTTTTCCGTACCTGCGGGTCTTTATCAAAGAGAATACGCCCGCCTCTTTGGGCATTTCTTCATGCCGGTCGGTTTCGCACAGGATGATCCCGCCGGGCGCCATCTGCTGCGCTACCAACGGAAGCGCCGCCTGCGCCAGTCCCTGGTTGTAAGGCGGATCGATAAAAGCGATATCGTATTCCCCGCCGCCAAGCTTTAAAAAGCCAATTGCATCCATCGCGACCACCCGGCATTGCTGTTCGAATCCGCAGGCTGCAATATTGGCTCGCAGCGCTTCCAGCGAAGGCCGTCCATTCTCTACAAAGGTCACCGAACGCGCTCCACGGCTGATTGCTTCCAGGCCCATTTGGCCGGTGCCGGCGAACAAATCCAGCATCCGCGCGCCCTCTACCTCAAAATGAATGGCGGAAAACACAGCCTCTTTGGTCACTTCCGCTGTCGGCCGCACATCCATTCCCTGCGGCGCTGTGAGCCTGCGCCCACGGGCCGAACCGGTAATGATCCTCATTTTTCTCCTCCATCGCGTTTTGCTTCGATTGAAAACGACTTCTTTCGTCATTCTTATATACGGTTATTATGGGGCAAAATCCACCGGATGTCAATATCCCGGCCGCTATTCCTCATCAGCGTGCAGCCAATCGTACAGGCGCTGGGCGCAGGGCGATGTCATCCCTTTCACCGCCGCTAACTCTTCCACTGTCGCCTGCCGCATGGCCTTTTGGGTTTTAAACGCCGTGAACAGCGCCTTCGCCCGTGCCGGGCCGATCCCTTCTACCGAAGTCATTGCCAGTTCCATACCGCTTTTCCGGTGGCTCTTGCGGGAAAAATCAATGGTATAGCGATGCACCTCATCCTGGATGCGGGTGACCAGGGAAAAAGCATTCTTATTGGCATTGATGGCGATCTCCCCGCCGTCTTTGGCGATGGCGCGGGTCCGATGCCGGTCATCCTTGACCATACCGAATACCGGCACGTTCATTCCCATTTCCTCCAGCAAGGGCTGGATGGCCGCCACATGGCCTTTTCCGCCGTCCAGCAAGATCAGGTCCGGCAGACGGCCGAACCCTTCGCCCGTGTCCTTTTCCTGCTCATAACGGGCAAAGCGGCGGAAAAGCATCTCCCGCATGCTGGCATAGTCGTCGGGCGTCAGCTGGGTTTTCATTTTAAATTTACGGTAGTATTTTTTCTGCGGTCGCCCGCCCTCAAACACCACCATGCCGCCCACAATGGTATCGGCGCCGATATTGGAAATGTCATACGCCTCGATGTAAGACGGCGGCGCCCCAAGGCCCAGAAGGCGAGCCAACTCATCCAGGGCAGAAAGCTCCCGCCCTGTGCGGGATACCTCGTGGGAAAGCCGCTGAGACGCATTATTGCGCGCCATTTCCACCAGTTTTGCCTGTTCTCCCCGCTGCGGCACCGTAATGGTAATTTTGTGCCCCATTTTCTGTGAAAAATACGCTTCCGTCAATTCCCGGTCCTCAAAATCTCCGTCCACTTCTATCACGCGGGGGATATCCTCCCGATAGAAACTCAATAAAAACTCCCGGCGAAAGGCGGGTAGGTCTCCGCTTTCATAAAACACAAAGTCCTTTTTATCCACCAGCCGGTGATTCCGAAACAGAAGCACTGCCGCCGCAGTGGCGCTGTCGCTTTGGGTAAAGGCCACAATATCAGCGTCCGCCGCTTTGGAGCTGACCACCTTCTGCCGGTCCGTGATCCGCTGGATCGCCTGTATCCGATCCCGGTACTGGGCCGCTTTTTCAAAATCCAGGTTTTCGCTGGCGCGCATCATCTGTTCTTCCAGCCGCTCCAGCGCCCGGGCCGACCCGCCCCGGATAAAATCCAGCGCTTCTTCCAACCGGGCGGCATACTCCGCTTCACCGATCCTTCCCCGACAAAGGCCGACGCATTGTTTGATATGGAAATTCAGACAAGGGCGCCCTTTGCGAAACTCCTGGGGGAATTTTCGGTTGCAGGTCGGCAGCATGAATACCTTATTGGCCTCATCCACCGTCTGCTTGACCACATAGGAGGACATATACGGCCCCAGATAGGTGCATCCGTCGTTCTCCTGTTTCTGCAATACCGCCTGGATTCGGCTGTAGGGAGGAGGTGTTATTTTAATATAAGAATACCCCTTATCATCTTTGAGCAGGATATTGTATTTCGGCGTATACTGTTTAATCAGGCTGCATTCCAACACCAGCGCTTCGAATTCGCTGTCGGTGACAATCGTCTCAAAATCATAGACATTCTCCACCATTTTATACACTTTTTCCAGATGCTTTTCCACGCTGCGAAAATAGCTGGATACCCGGTTGCGAAGCGCTTTGGCTTTTCCGATATAAATAATCTTGCCGCTTTTGTCCCGCATGATATATACGCCCGGTTCTTTGGGAAGCTGTTTCACCTTTTCCCGCAGATATTCCAGTCTCGGGTTATTCATATTCCGCCCTTCTTTCACAAAAAGATAGGAAAAAAGCCCCACCGTGCAGCTTGCCCGGGAGGCTTTTTATCATGCTGTGTGATTATTCGGCAAAACCGGACTCCACCAGTTTCACCAGACCGCTGACTGCCTGTTCCTCATCAGCGCCGTCGGCAATAATGCGGATAGTCGTACCGCCGACAATTCCCAGGGAAAGAACGCCCAACAAGCTCTTCGCGTTTACGCGGCGCTCATCTTTCTCCACCCAAATGGAAGACTTGTACTCATTCGCTTTCTGAATAAAGAAAGTCGCGGGACGTGCATGCAAACCTACCTGGTTCTGAACCTGAACATCTTTTACAAACATTACTACAACTCTCCTGCTTCTTCATCTAAAATTGGGCCTTGCTTCTTCTAAACAATTCCTTGCGGAACAGCCAAACTCGATTATTATTATATCACAGCAACGCATTTCGTCAACGCATCCCGGCGGAAGTTTGCAGGTTTTTCTGCAAATTTCTGCTTGTTGGATAAACAAAAGCAAAGCAAAAACCATTTGGTTTGTGTGGATTAGACAAAATATTTTCCCCAACCTATGCGATTTCAACGACGGCAGGCGGCAAAGGCGGTGGAAAACGCCTCTTTTTTCTGATTTTTGCGTCCTTTTATCCTTTTCGCCGCAGAATCGTCCCTTGCAAAAGTGGCCCGGCGCATGGAATCCTCAGATGCTGCATAGGGTGCTTTGCCGATTCCAACGGTTGTCCGTTCTCGTCTAAAATCGCCGCGACCGGAAAAGATACCGGCGGCTCTCCCGGAGAGAGGATTTCCAGCGTATCACCGGGAAAAAAGCGGTTGCGCTGTGTGCAATGCAGTACGCCGTCCGACCAACCTTCGACTACAGCCGCCACATCATAACTGCGGATATAGCCGCCGCTTTCGTAATACTGGCCGCTTTGCGGCCGGCCGAAATAAAATCCGGTGCAATACTGCCGATGGCTGACCTTTTTCGTTTCTTCCAAAATCCAATCGGGCAGGCGGTAATGAGACGGATCTTTTGCCAACAGATCCACCGCGCAGCGATAAGCGTTGGTAACGGTAGCCACATAGTAAAAGGATTTGGCCCGGCCCTCGATCTTAAAGCTGGTAATCCCGGCATCCGCCAATTGGTCCAGATATTCAATCATGCATAAGTCCTTCGCGTTCAGGATATAAGTACCGTCCTCTTCCTCAAAAATCGGGAAAAATTCACCCGGCCGTTTTTCCTCCACAAGATGGTAACTCCAACGGCACGGCTGAGCACATTCTCCCCGGTTGGCATCGCGCCCCGCCAGGTAGTTGGAGAGCACGCACCGTCCCGAAAAGGACATACACATGGCGCCATGCACAAAAGCTTCGATTTCCAGTTCCGGAGGCGTATTTTTCCGAATCTGCCGGATCTCTTCCAGGCCCAGTTCCCGGGCCAAGACCACCCGCTTGACCCCCATCCGATACAGCTCCGATGCGGTTAAATGGTTGACAACACCGGTCTGGGTGGACATGTGCAATTCCATTTGGGGAATTTCACGCCGGCAAAGCATCATGACCCCGATATCCGCTACGATCAGTGCGTCGACCCCCGCATCCTGCAAAAAATGCAGATAGGCGGGCAAAGTGGAAAGATCCTCTTCCCGCGGTAGGATATTGCAGGTAACATAGACCTTTACGCCCTTTCTGTGGCAGAAATCAACGGCATGTACCAACTCTTCCTCGGTAAAATTCACCGGTGACGCGCGCATGCCAAAATCCTTGCCGCCCAAATAGATCGCGTCCGCGCCATACCGCACCGCTGCGGTCAGCCGCTCAAAATCCCCGGCGGGTGCCAAAACCTCCGGCCGTTTCCAATCTGCCATAGCAGCCACCTTTCTCTTTTCTGAGACTTTTTGCCCTGCACACAAACAGCCACCGGTTATCCGGTGACTGTTTGCATTTTTTCCTCTTAGCTTGCGGCGGAAGCGTTTTTCGCCAATTCCGCGTTGACTTTGTCTGCCTGTGCAATGTTGGCGTTATGCTGATCCAGCGTTTCTGCATAATAATAGGTACCTGCATTGTCGGTGACAAAGTAATAATAAGTCTGTTCATGCTGCGCCGGATAAAGCGCCGCCTCGATCGCATCCAATCCTGGATTGCAAATCGGGCCTACCGGCAGGCCGTTGCAGACATAGGTGTTATACGCATCGTACATCGCCTGATTGGTCATTCCGATATTCTTTTTGATGACCTGCTCCACATAGTAGATCGTCGGGTCAGACTGCAGGTTCGGATAAGCATCGGAGTTGCGCAGGCGGTTGTGGAACACTTCGGAAATATTTTTCATTTCATCCGGGTCACTGGCTTCTTTCTGAATGATGGACGCCAAGGCCAGCGTCTGATCCAGTGTCAGGTTCAGCTCGTTCATACGTGTACGCATTTCATCGGTAATTTTGGTGTTGAAGTCCTTTAAGAAACGGTCGACGACCGAGCTCACACTCTCACCCACAAAGAATTCCTGGGTATTGGGGAAGAGATAGCCTTCCAATTTATAAAACCGCAGCGCGTTTTGCGGGATATTGTCCACAAACGTGTAGTTATAATCGCTGCTGTTTAAAGCCGTCAAAAACTCTTTGGCGGAGCAAACGCCTTTTTCTTCCAGCTTTTGAGCGATGTCCACAGAGGTAGAGCCCTCCGGGAACATGATTTTCACGACATCGGTGCGTTCTGTTCCGGCCTGAAGCGCGTAAATAATGGAATCGTAATCCATTTTATCGGTCATGATATATTCGCCGCTTTGAAAACCGTCTTTCTGCTTCAGCATAACATACAGCCGAAACACAAGCGGTTCGGTGATCACGCCATTCTTTTTCAGGATTTGCGCGATTTCACCGGTAGAAGATCCCTTGGGAATTTCCACTGTCATTTGCTGCTCTGCTGCGCCATCATCTCCGAACAGCGTTACCGCAGTCAGATCTTCAAAGGCATGGATCGCAAAAAAAGCCAGATATACGCTCAGCGCAAGAAACAGCAGCGTCAGAAGAAGCGCCCGCCCCACACGGTACTGCTTTTTGACCTTCTTCTTGGTTTTTCCGCCGGAAGGCGCCGTTTTTCGCTGCGTATCTTCCGCCGGCGCAGCCGAAGGCTGGCCTTTCTCCTGTGCAGAACTGTTGGGCCGCGCTTTTTCTGACGGCCGGGCTCCCCTTTCTTCGCGGGAAGAAACGGAACGCCCTGCCTGGACTTGTCCACTCGCCGGTTTCGATACGGACGCCCGGCGGGACTCGCTGGACGCCGGGTGTTCCTCCCGTGCCGGCGGCCGTTTTTCCGTCAGCCATTTGGGGAGCGCTTCGTCCTCACTATTGGTGCGGTGAATCGGCACCACGGCCGGCTCCGCCCCATTTTCCTGCACCGGGCGGTCCGATATTCCGGGGGCGCCGGACTGACGCACGGGAACCTGTACCGGTTCTTTTTCGGGAGCGGCATCTTCATCCACATGGATGCTGTCAATTAAATTCTTAAAAATGTCCTGCTCGTTCTTTTCGTTCATTGGTTCCTCCATGGGGCTTACGCAGCCCAAAGCGCATGTTTTGGCAAAACTTGATTCTTTTGAACTGCCTTATTTTCTTAAGCCGGGCAAGCATTACGCTTTCCCGCTGTGTTTGGCCGGTAAAAAAAACGGTTTTTTCCGTCTTTTTTCTGTCACCAGCAAATCGACCGCCACATCGTAATAGCCATGCGGCAAACGCTGGCACAAACACTCTTCATATACAATTCCAATTTTAAAGCCGGTATATCCGGATAAAAAACGGTCATAGTATCCTTTTCCGTACCCGAGCCGAAAACCGTGCCGGTCAAACGCGAGACCGGGCACAAGACAAACGCTGTTTTTGGTATCAGTCAGCTTTGGGCAGCGATCAATCAGCGGCTCAAGCACGCCGAATGTCCGTGGGACCAGATCATCCATCGACCGGATGCAGTAAAAATCCATCTGTCTCGTTCCGTCGATGCAGTAAGGGACCGCCACCGTTTTTCCGCTTCGCAGTGCTTCTTCAATCAGAGCATGGGTATCCACTTCGATTGGCGTGGATACAAACGTCAAAAGCGTCTCGCAGGCCTGATACTGGCCAAGCGCCTGTATTCCCCGCCGGATCGCATCGTCTTTTTTCTGTTTTACCGCCGCCGGCATTTCCCGGCGAAATTTTTTCATCCGGCGGCGCAGCTCATTTTTTTCCGCGCGGATATCTCGTCTTTTTAGCATTGCAACGACTCTCTCAGCGCTTTTGCCCGTTCTGGCGACACCATGACTTCCACCAGTTTAAGCGCAAAATCCACCGCTACGCCTGCGCCCTTTCCCATAATAATATTGTCCGAAACAACCACCTTTTCGCCGGTGTAATAGGCTTTCGGCATCTGAGACTCAAACCCGGGGTAGCAGGTGATCTCCCGGTCGTCCAGATATCCCATGTGCCCTAAAATGGAGGGGGCAGCGCAAATCGCGCCGATATAGCGGTTGTCCTCCATCGCGCTGCGGATGGCCTCTTTCACCACGGCAGATTTTTCCAGGTTCAAGGTACCGGGAATTCCGCCGGGCAGCACAATCAATTGCGCCTCGGCCGGATCGATGACTCCCTCCACCGTATCACAAGCCACAACGATCCCATGCGAACCGCCAACGATCTCGCCGGTAACTCCCACTGTTTTTACTTCCAGTTCCGCGCGGCGCAGGATATCCACCACCGTCAGCGCCTCAATTTCTTCAAATCCCTGCGCTAAAAACACATAAACCATCTTTCAATCCCCCATCTTTAAACATCTGTTTATCTTTTTATTTTATCCTATCTTCTCTTTCTTGTCCAGAAAAACGATTTTATTCAAACAAATCCGACAACGCGGCAATTACTTTTTTCGCCACCTCTTCCCGGGACAGCAGGTTCTGCCCATCGCAACATTCCACAACCCGCCAGCCACATTTTTCGGCCACATAACCGGCCGCTTCGTGACAGGCCAGCAAATAATTGAGATTTTTTTCGTGAATATCCTTTTTTCCCTCATCCCCGCCATAGCGCTGGGCCAACAGGTTTTTTGAGGTGTCCGGGTGCATTTTCAGATATACGGTCGCCGCCGGTTCCGGCAACCCCAGCTTTTTGTATTCAAAATCGAACAGCCAGTCTAAAAACATATCCCATTCCTGCCGCGGGAGCTTCACCGACTGATGGATGGCGTTCGACCCCACATACCGGTCGCAGAGGATCACCGTACCCTCCTCATAGTCTTTCTGCCATCCGGTGCGGTAACTGGCAAAGCGGTCCATGGCGAAAAAGCTGGACGCCGCATAAGCGCTGACATCCTCCGGGCGGCTGCCGAACTGCCCCTCCAGATACATTCGTACCAGGCAGGACCAGGGTTTTTCGTAATCGGGGAACGACACGGTTTTGACCGGTACGCCCATTTGGGTCAGCTCCTGTGCCAAAATCGCCGTCTGGGTCGCTTTCCCACTGCCGTCCAACCCTTCGATGACGATCAGTTTCATCTGGTAGCTTTCCCCTTTCTCATGGCGTCATACGCCCGCACCTCATCCGGATGGCCGCAGCTCATCTTACCCTCCGGGCAATTTCCGCAGATGCAAGGGGCACCGGCATTTTGAAACAACGTAGGCGCCACCTCATGTACCAGCGCCAGCATCTGGTACGCCACTTCCCGGATCTCCCACTGGGCCCGGTTGCAGCAGCGGTGCCGGAAAAAGTTATAAAGGCTGCGCGCGTTCATCGTCACCACCATCTGGGTATCGCAGGCGTTGGGCAGAACAAAGCGAGCATCCTCAATAGCCATTTTTTCCGCTTTGCGAGCCGCGGCTTTTTCTTCCATCCCCCCAGCCATAAGCGTTTCGGTGTGTTTCTGCTTCAGCATAGCTGCCAGGCGGTCATAGCTTTCGCCGATTTGGGTCATGGTCTGCTCATACAATTCCAGCGCTTCGGGAATGGCGGCAATCTCCGGCGGGGTAACATACTGAAAGTCTTTTTCCCGCACATACCGTTGGCTCTGCACGCTATAAGAGGCGATCCGGTGCCGGGTGATCTGAGCCAACAGCGAACGGGAAACTCCTTCGATACCGAATGTAAAGGACACGTGTTCAATAGGACTTTCGTGTCCGATTGTTTGGAGCATCTCCAAAAAGCTTTCGGTTTTTTCCGGTGTCAGTCCGTCCATAAGCGTCTGGGGGCTGCTGGAACTGTAGCACAGTTTTGCCGCCGCGGCAACCAGCTTTTCCGGTTCCGGAGTATATGCCAACAAAGTTACTTTTGCCATTTTTCATTCCGCCTTTCTTTTGCCGGACTGCAGGGCAGCAGCCTTTATCCTTCGATCTTTTTCAATTTTGCAAAATTGGCCATCAGCTTTTTGGTGCCCACCTTATCAAAAGACACCTCGACCAGAAGATCATTCGCCATAGGCGAAGCGGAAAGCACTGTGCCTTTTCCAAAGATTTTGTGGCTGACCGTATCTCCCGGGTGAAGCGGGGCCGCTGATTTCGGCGCCGCAGTGCCGGATACGGCGGACAAGCCGCCGGCCCGTATTGTGCCGCTGGCCAATTCCGGCCCACTGGAGCTGCCGGTCCAGCGCTTTTGCTGAACGGTGGTATCGATCAGTTCCACCAATTCATCCGGAATCTCCCGGGCGAACCGGGACGTTTTATTCCAGGTAGTCTGCCCAAACAGCATGCGCTGGGCAGCTGTGGTCAGATACAGCTTTTTCTTGGCCCGGGTAATTGCCACATAAGCCAAACGCCGCTCTTCCTCGATCTCATCGGGGGAGTTCATGCTCATTCGCCCGGGGAAAATCCCCTCTTCACAGCCGGCCACAAATACATAGGGGAACTCCAGCCCCTTGGCCGAATGCATGGTCATCAGCGTGACGGAATCATCCTGCAAATCAGTACGGTCCAGATCGGTATACAGCGCCACCTCTTCCAAAAAGTCGGATAAAGTGCCCTCCGGCGACTCCTCCTGGAATTTGATAATGGAAGAACGCAGTTCGTCAATATTTTCGATTCGCGTCTGTCCCTCAAAGCCCTGCAGCTGAAGCATGGACAGATAGCCGGTATCATCCAGCACCGCGTCCAGCAGAATCTCCAGCGGCTCTTCCAGGGCCTTTTCAATCAGTCCCTGCATCATATCCGCAAACGCCCGAAGCGGCGCGCTGCGCCGCTGCAGCTTCTGATACTGATCGGCGTCGGCCATAATCTGCAAAGGCGATACGCCCAGCTGCGCGGATAACTCCAGCACCGCCGCTGCCGTTGCATCGCCGATACCCCGTTTGGGTTCGTTGATGATACGGGTCAGCCGGACTGTGTCGTTGGGATTATTCAAAACGCTCAGATAAGCGATCAGGTCTTTGATCTCCTTGCGCTCATAAAAGCGCAGTCCCCCGACAATCTTATACGGGATTCCCGCCTTCACCAGTGCCTTTTCGATTTCACCGGACTGGGCATTCATCCGGTACAGCACCGCATGGTCACTGTATGTTTCTCCCGCCGCCACATGAGTGGTGATCTCCTCCGTAATGAACTGGGCCTCCGCCCGCTCATCTCCCGCCCGGTACAGGCAGATCTTATCCCCTTCGCTGTTTCCAGTCCACAGCTTTTTCCCTTTCCGGGCAGTATTATTCGCGATCACCTCGTTTGCCGCGTCCAAAATCCGCTTGGTGCTGCGGTAGTTTTGTTCCAGCCGGATGACCTTTGCTTTTTCAAACTGTTCTTCAAAACTTAAAATATTTTCGATGGTAGCACCGCGGAACTTATAGATGCTCTGGTCATCATCGCCGACCACGCACAGATTTCCGTGTCCTGCCGCCAGCAGGCTGACCAGGCGGTACTGGGCATGGTTGGTATCCTGATACTCATCCACCATAATATAACGATATCGATTCTGATAATACGACAGCACTTCCGGGAACTGCTCCAACAGACGCACCGTCAGTACGATGATGTCGTCAAAATCCACCGCATCGGCGGATTTGAGCGCTGCCTGGTATCTTTCGTACACCTTGGCGATGCTGCCCATGCGGTAGTCTGTCCCCGCCTGGCGCATCATCTCCGCAGGCCCTTCCAGCGCATCTTTCGCCCTGCCGATTGCGCTCAGGACCGACTTGGGCGGAAAGATCTTCTCTTCCATATTTAAGGCTTTCATCGCTTCTTTGATGACCTTGAGCGAATCATCGGTATCGTAGATGGTAAAGCTGCGGGAGTAGCCCAACCGTTCGATCTCCCGGCGAAGAATGCGCACACAGGCGGAGTGGAAAGTAGCGGCGGTAATATCCTGCGCCGCCGGGCCCAAATTTTTTTCCAGGCGCTCCTTCAGCTCGTTGGCCGCTTTATTGGTAAAAGTAATCGCCAGAACGTTCCAGGGATTCGGCGGCTGGTCGGCCAGCAGAGCAGTTAATCGTTCCGGAGAAGCCTGTCCTCCCTGCGCTGCCTGACGCAGAAAAACCATATCCTCTTCCGTGATATCCTGCGGCATAAAGCTGCTGTGATAGGCGTTTCCAAACCGCACCAGATAGGCGACTCGGTTGACCAGTACAGTTGTTTTTCCGCTTCCCGCGCCCGCCAGAATCAAAAGCGGGCCTTTGACCCGAAACACTGCTTCCAGCTGTTCTTTGTTCATGCGGGAAAACTGCTTTTCCAAAATCCGCTGTTTCAACGCAGTATATTCTTCATAAAACCGATTTTCCATTCCCGGTACCTCTCTTTTTTGCTTCCGCCGGCAGACTCGCGGCTCCACCGGCCAACCGTCCTTCCCGGCAACATGCACTTCTCCGGTTATTTTACCACAAAGCCATTCGGCTGTCTATCCGAAGCTTTTTCGCTTTCTGTGTTTTTCGCATGAAAAAAGGATCTGGCATTTTCTGCCGGATCCTTGAATCGTTTGGTTTTCGATTTTACAGCCTATTGACTATTTCATCGGACTCACCTTTAATAATTTTGGTTATTCTATTGTCGTACCAATACTTTTCTTACAAAACTTGCTCACAACAGCTTTTGCTATCAGAACCGATTTTATCTGCGTCAAAGAAATTTGTCTTTCGCATTTCGGAAATCTATTGGTTAGGACATGCAGTTTCTGATTTATAATCGGACAACCTCCGATTGGTTAGGAGTATCAATCCATTGATGGACTCTCTTTATGAAAGGAACGAAACTGCTTTCCGGATGGCCGCGTATTCTCCACGAACCCCGCGGCCAAGGTTCTGAACCGGTTCATCAGAGTGCATGGGAAACGCCCCCTTTCTGTTTTTCCGTTCTAGTTTCATCTTTTTTCTGCATCTTTAATATACAACATTTTATAGCTATTGTCAACTGTTTTTTTAAACAAAAATAATATTTTTTATAAAATATAAATTAAATTTTATTTTCAATTGACTTCTTTCTTGGAATCATATAATATGATAATCAGATGCGGTATTCCCGCAATTTGAAATCGATCCGCTTCGGCGGTTCCGGAATCTGGAGGCAAAAGAATGTCAGAACAAAACGAATTCGGGCCAGATTTGCTGACCCTGACAGATGACGAAGGTGTTTCCCATACTTTTGAGGTGCTGGACACGCTGGAAAAAGACGGTCACAAATATGTGGCTATGATTCCCGCTTACGATGATGATTCTCTCGGGAAACCCGGCGAATTGATTATCCTGCGCAACTCCGTAGAAGGCGACGAGGAGTTTTTGGTGGGAATCGAAAGCGAAGAAGAATTTAACGATGTTGCGGCGATTTTTATGAAAAATCTGGAGGATTATTACGAATTCACCGAATAACCGCTGGTTTCTTTCATAAAATAGTGGCATCCTGCCCTGTGCGATCAATCCGCAGACAATATAAATCCAACACGCTTGCTACGGGATTCCTTCTCTTGCGGCGGACAGCAGACCTCCCGGGCTTTCCGGACGAAGGGAGCTTGAAAACGCGAGGCGGTTTTACCCACCCTGTCTTTTGATGGGTTTAAGCGACTGCGGACCGGCAGGGCGGGATTTTTATTTGATTTTAAAAAGCCATTCGGCTGCGGCCGAATGGCTTTTTTGTTTGTGTTTCGTTTTGTCCGGCAGCCAACTCCTTTTTCTTCAAAACCGTATCACGCTTAATCTTTTCGATTGCTCTGGTTTTAACCGGCAACTTTTTTCTGTGCCTGCTTTGTTTTCATCACATTATAGACCATTACGGCGCAAATAACGATGACAGCGCCCAAAATCGCCAGCCAGGTAATTTTTTCGCCATAAAAAAGGGAAACCAGAATCGGATTGAGGATCGGTTCAATGGTCGAAATCAGACTTGCGGAAATCGGCTGGGTATTTTCCAGGCCTTTTGTAAACAAAATATATCCCAATCCCAGCTGAAAAATTCCCAGTATCAGGATGCAGCCGATTGCGGAAGCAGAAAAATCCGTTTCCTGCGCCAGGCTTGGCAGACCGATGACCGCACTCATCAAATGGCCCAAAAACACGGATGACATGGGGTCGCCGCCCGGAAATGTATTGAGCATGCACACCAACGCATAGCAGATGCCGGACAGCAAAGCAATCAGGTTGCCGGCCATACCACCTCCATCCAGGCTGTCCACAAAAAACAAAACAATACCGCCCAGAACAATGCAGCAAGCAGCCAGGTCCAGTTTGCCAGGACGGTTATGGAAAAACAGCCACATGAAAAGAATGATAAAAATCGGGGCCGAATATTGGAGCACAATCGCGTTGGCCGCCGTTGTCATCTTATTGGCCATCACGTAAAACGTTACCGTTCCGCACAGACACAGTCCGCCGAAAAATACGGTTTTGTTAAATACCAATTTATGTTTTTGACTCGCCATAAAACAGCCAATCAGAATGGTGGAGAGAATGCATCTGCCCGAACCGATGGACAATGCCTGCCAGGGAAGCAGCTTTGTAAACAATCCCCCGGTGCTGAAGCAGATTGCAGAAAGAAAAATCAAAAGCGGTCCGTTTTTTAATTTTGCCATGCCTTTTCTTCTCCTCATTTCAAAATTCAATCGCCCGATTTCTCTTGGAAAGGGGCAAAAGCCTTGGTAAAAGACTTTTGCCCCTTTGAGTCCAAGTAGTTAGCGTCGGCACAAACAGCCACTAATAATCGAACTGGCGGTAATAGCGGCGAATGGACAGAGGATGACGCAGGAACAGTTCCATATAAGCGTCTACCCGGTTGTTAACGCCGTGCATGACCAAATGGGAGATCGTTCCGCGGAATTCCGGGCTGATTCCTTTCAGCGCAAATTCCTTGGTATCGATAATCGTGTAATTCGCGCAGACTTTCGGCAAAAAGCGCGCTACCCGCTCCGCTAAAGGACGCTGCTCGTCCTCGCCCATGAACAGGGTCACAGGGGTATCGGCCTCCACAATCTCCTGCATGCCATGGAAAAATTCCGGGCAGCTGATGGATTTGGTTCGTACCCACATCTGCTCTTCCCAGTAGCACATGGCGTAAGAATAAGTTGCGCCGTACTGGGTGCCGGAACCGATAAAATAATGCGGCAGGTCCGGGTGCGCCTGTTTGAAAGCCACCTGCTCTTTGGCATAATGGTAAGCCCATTCATCAGAAGAAATTTCCACTTCGGCCAGTGCTTTTGCCAGATGTGCTTCCATCTCTTTATTGTAACGGTCGTATTCGGGGAATTCGCCGTTTTTGTACATCAGATAATTTGCTACCATAAAGAACTTCAGCTGTTCATTGACCGGATAAACAATCAGATGCTCCGATTTACCGGGCTGTGTCAAAGCGGAACCGGGTGTGTCGATAAAAGCAATGACCCGGGCGCCCAGCTCGTGGACATGATCCACCAACTCCACCATTTCCTTGGTATTGCCGGAAACGGAAGAATAGATCACCACTGACCGGTCGGTAAACCGCTTGTTTCCGGTGGTCAAAAATTCCGCCGCATTTTCTACATAGACCGGCAAACGGGATTTTCCGCGCATATATACTTCGACCTGCATGCTGGAAGCATAGGTGCCGCCAATCCCCATAAAGTAAATGCCGTCAAACCCTTCCTCCCAAATCTGATCAACGATCTTTTCGATCTGCGGGCGCAGGGCCAAAGCGCCGTTGACACTGTCGATCGATTCTTTTTCGTTAAATCCTCGCAGGCAAGGGCCATCTTTTTCTTTCCATGCTTTTGCTTCGTACATGCCGCACTCTCCTTTTTCTTTTTTTGCAGTCTTGCCGCATCGATTGGTACAGCTTTACAAAAAGCTTTTGATTCGCATTTTGCGACTACATCTTTAGTATAAAGAAGGAATCATACTTCCGTCAAGCCATTCAGGAGAAAAAGAGCCAGCCGACTTCGTCAAAATCAGTTAGCTCTTTACTTTTACAATAATTCAAATAATGTTGCCATTTTGTTGCTACAAAGGATATCAAAGCGGCAAAAAGCCGTTATTTATTGGCTTTTTTAAGGGTGTGAAATCATTCCCACTCTATCCCCGGACTGTTTTCTAGGGCTTTGTGTATTGATTTTAAGCCATTTTTAGCGGGTTTTCTGCCCTCTTTAAATGGTCTTTTTTCTTTTTCCAGATTTTTTAGAACCATTTTAGAACCACTCGGCTACTTTAAATCTTGAAGCTTTGCGGCGACTTCTGACTGCTTGTGTGGCCATAGATGGGAATATGTGTTCAACGTGGTTTCTACTTTTTCATGGCCTAGCCGATCGGCTATAAGCAATGTAAAGCTGACATCTCCCCGCATCGTCTGTGCCTCCTAAGAAAAGTCGCCTGCCGGAATACCCGACAGGCGACGAAATTTACCGGTTATACTTCCGTCATCCACAAGCCGTGGAGGTTGCAGTATGCGTAAACAGCCACTGCCTTGTCATCTCCCAGGGAGAAGGTAACATTGGGGTCATCACCGGGCTTGAGGGCCTTGCGCTGGCCGCCGTTCTCCGTCTGGACATAGACCCACTCGATGAAGTGCTCAGGAGCCATGGGATGGTTCACAGCGCCCACATTGACGTTGATCGCGCCATCTTCCACAGCGACCACAGGCAGATGCTTTTCGCCGCTGGCTTCTACGGTGTTGGGTAGTAGGGCAGTCATTTTCTGCCCGCAGCACATCATAGGTACGCCGGAGTCGTGAATCATGCCCACCAGATTGCCGCAGTGTTCGCAGATATAAAACTTTGCACTCATTTTAATTTCCTCCGTTTTATCAATAGTTTTCCGCACGAACTTCGAAGAATGCCTGAGGATGCTTGCAGACAGGGCAGATCTCAGGAGCCTTGGTTCCTACTACGATATGTCCGCAGTTACGGCACTCCCAGATGGTAACGCCGCTCTTCTCAAACACCTGCATGGTCTCCACGTTGCTCAAAAGCTTGCGGTAGCGCTCCTCGTGCATCTTCTCAATGGCAGCTACGCCACGGAACTGTTCAGCCAGATCATGGAATCCCTCCTCATCAGCTTCACGAGCCATGCGGTCATACATATCCGTCCACTCGGCGTTCTCACCTTCAGCAGCATGGAGCAGGTTCTCGGCAGTATCGCCCAGCTCGCCCAGAGCCTTGAACCACAGCTTGGCGTGTTCCTTCTCGTTCTCAGCGGTGTGCAGGAACAGCGCGGCGATCTGCTCGTAGCCGGCCTTCTTGGCGACGGAGGCGAAGTAGGTGTACTTGTTCCGGGCCTGACTCTCACCGGCAAAGGCTTCCCACAGGTTCTTCTCCGTCTTGGTACCGGCATAGGGGTTCTTCGCAGGGGCTGCTTCTTCGATCTTCACAAACTTGTCGGCGGGCTGCTTGCAGACAGGGCACTTGAAATCAGGGGTCATGGGGCCTTCATGAATATAGCCGCAGACAGAGCATTTCCACTTTTCCATTTTCTTTTCCTCCTTTTTTTCATTGAATTGAATGTTTTTTAACAGGGATTCCACAGCATCCACAGGAATGCCGGGATACGTTTTAATACTTTCCAGAAACGATCTGGTGTTGCTGCTCTGAGGCAGCATAAAGCCGGCTTCTCTGCACAGATCCTCCGCCATCAGGCGAGAGGATTTTTCCACAGCGACGCTCAAGACATCAGGAAGCTGCGAAGCAATGTTCTCTGCATTGGCTTTGCTTTGAACTAAGCCACGAAGTGCTTCGACAACTTTTTCTTCTTTCGGCTGCTGCGGCGGCAGTTCCTTTGGAACCATAGAGATTGCAGAGGATGGACAGGCTTCGGCACAGGCACCGCAGCCGATACACTTTTCAGGATCAATGATGCTGTTCTCTGTATCAGTCGCTCCGGTTGGGCAGACATAGAGGCAAAGGCAATCCTTGGTACATAAGCGAAGATTTCTTACTGCATATTTTTCAGCCATAGTTATGCCCTCCCTTCCATTTTTTCAAATTTCCAACTGGGAACCTTACACACCGGACATAGCTCCGGAGCTATGTCACCAACATAGACAAAACCACAGACCGTGCAAACCCAGACACCGGTGTTTTCCAACATCTTGTCTCCCTCAGATTCATATCGAGTCAGCAGAGATTGGAGCATTCGGGTAACCTTTTCACTCCACACCTGACAGCGCAGACCACCCCGATCAGGCTTTTCACCGGCTATAGCATTGCCATAGGGATACCCTACAGACAAATCCTTGTCAATGAGTTCCAGCAGCTTGGCTGTGCTGGCCTCCTCGACGGGCGCAGCCTTGCTTCTGAAGAACTCTGCCAGTTTTCTGAAATCATCTGCCTGCTGGGGCAGATACTGCTTTTCGCAGCCACGGGCCAGATTGGAGCAAATGATGCTCATTTCCATGAGAGAGAGTTCCTTGTCCACATGGGGCTTTTCAAGGACCTCCTGGGACGCTGTTTTTTCTTCTTTGGGTTTGAAAGCGTCTTTGCCTGCTTTACAGACAGGACACTTCCAATCGGCAGGTAGGTCTTCCCACTTGCCACCGACAGCTTCATCGTGAATATATCCACAAATGCCGCAAACATATTGTTTCATAGGTTTTACCGCCTCCTTTATCTATATTTTATCAAATCACGACACATATTCCGTGACTTAATCACCTATTTCAGTCGCAGGAGTGATGGCCGCAGCCGTGGGAACCGCAAGAGTGACCTTCCCCATGGTGGTCGTGATGATCACACCGGACATTGGGGTTGAAGTCCAGCTTGCCTGCTGCCAGTGCTTCTGCTGCTACATCAGCGTTGCCGGAAACACCACCATAAAGCCGGATACCCACATCGCTCAGTGCCATCTGGGCACCGCCGCCAATACCGCCGCAGATCAGGGCATCCACCTTCAGTGCACTCAGGACGCCTGCCAGTGCACCATGTCCGCTGCCGCCAGCATCCACAACCTCAGACGAAATGATTTTTCCATCTTCCACATCGTAGATTTTAAACTGTTCGGTGTGACCGAAGTGCTGAAAGATTTCTCCGTTTTCATAAGTGACTGCAATTCTCATAATATTATCTCCTTTCGGTTTTTCGTGCATCGGATGGATTTTTTGCTGATAGCAATTTTTGCACCCGTAGGCTGCGCTGTTTCCACTGCAGAGTGTAAAATCCCCTCCCTCGATTCGCAGAGGAAGTCCCTCAACCAGCGCATCGGCCAGTTTTTTGCGGGCAGCTGCATAAATCTGCTGAACCGTTGTTCTGGCAATACGCATATATTCTCCGCATTTCTCCTGAGAAAAACCTTCACGGTCAATCAGGCGAATGGATTCATACTCATCCACATTCAGGACAATGGGAGTCAGTTCCTCGCCGCCACGAACCGGAACAAAACCATCATTATCCGGCAAACAACAAACTTTTCTGCATTTTCTCGGTCTTGGCATAGATTCACCTCCATATTATTTGCGGCATATGCCATTTATGCGACCATTGTACATCTCCTTTTCCTATATGTCAACGGAATTATTGACATATGCTATAAATCATTTTATACTATGTGTATTCAAGGAGGTGTACCCATGGATTTTTCATCCTATTTTCCAATTTGGAACAAACTGACACCGACCCAGCAGCAGATTTTGGAGCAAAATGCAGTTTTACGAAAAGTGGACAAAGGGACTTTGATTCACAACGGAACTGTGGAGTGTACCGGTCTTCTGCTGGTAAGAAGCGGACAGCTTCGTGCCTATATTCTTTCCGATGAAGGACGGGAGATTAGCCTCTATCGTTTGTTTGATCGGGATATTTGCCTGTTTTCCGCCTCCTGTATGATGAACAGCATTCAGTTTGAGATCACCATTGAGGCGCAGAAGGATACCACGATGTGGGTTATTTCTGCTGACACTTATCAGCGCATTATGAAAGAGTCTGCTGTGGTAGCTAATTTTACCAACGAAATTATGGCTACCCGTTTTTCTGAGGTTATGTGGCTCATGGAGCAGATCATGTGGAAAAGCTTTGATAAAAGGCTGGCAGAATTTCTGCTGGAGGAATGCAGCTTAGAGGAAACAAACATCCTCAAGATTACCCATGAAACCATTGCGGGCCACATGGGCACCGCCCGTGAGGTAGTTACCCGAATGCTTCGCTATTTCCAGAACGAGGGTATGGTGAAGCTGGCGCGGGGCACCGTGGAGATTTGTGAAGAAAGGAGATTGCAGGAACTTTCTAATACATAGAAGACCTGTATCGTTGATGATGAAAATCGTATTGCTCACCGCCCTCGGCGTGGGGGGCGCGACCATTTTTGGAAGTCTCATTGGCTTTGTCTTTCGGAATATCTCCCACAAATTCTCCGACATAGTGCTGTCCTTTGCGGCAGGTGTTATGCTGTCTGCGGCTGTACTGGGACTGATTCTGCCATCTCTCAATTATGGCGGAACCCATGGGATCCTCGTTTCCATCATCGGGATCTTTACTGGGGCGGTGTGCCTGAATCTCATTGATAAGCTGGTTCCCCACCTGCATAAGCTGGTGGGAACCGATACGGAAACACACCGCAGCACCAACCTTGACAAGGTATTGCTGTTTGTCACAGCCATCGCGATCCATAATCTGCCGGAGGGGATTGCCGCCGGTGTCAGCTTTGGAAGTGAAGACACGGCGCAGGCGATGATGATCGCCTGCGGTATCGCCCTGCAGAACATCCCCGAAGGCATGGTGATCATTGCGCCCATGCTGGCAGCAGGCGTATCCCCGGTAAAAACCTTTGTCTGCGCCATGGTGACCGGACTGATCGAAGTCGTCGGTACGCTTCTGGGATATTGGGCCGTAAGCATTGCTTCGGCCATTCTCCCCTTTGCTCTGGCCTTTGCGGGAGGAACCATGCTCTATGTCATCAGTGATGAAATGATTCCCGAAACCCATGCCCACGGCAGCGAGACCGGAGCAACCTATGCGCTCCTGGCCGGATTCTGTGTGATGCTGGTCAGTGATTTCTTTTTGGGGTAAAGTGTGATTCAGATGTTTGAAATGTTTGCTGCAGTCAGAGGATGAAAATCCGCCGCATCTCTACCAAAATTGTTGGAGAGATGCGGCGGTTGTTTATTTGTCCATGCCGCAGGCGGTAGCCGATTCAATGAGACAGCGATCATTGGTCACAGCATCATAGAACCGGAAGCCGCCGGAGAAGTTATAGCAGTCAAAGCCGTTTCCGGCCAGGATACGACAGGCAATGTAGCTGCGCAGACCGCTCTGACAGATGACGCAGACAGGCTTACGCTTGTCCAGCTCACCCAGCCGCTCCCGCAGCTCGTCCACCGGGATGTTAAAGAAGCCGTCAATGTGTCCGTGTGTGAATTCTTCCACAGTGCGGGTGTCCAACAGAGTTACGCTTCCGTCACGAGGAAGACGATCTGCATCTTCCAGATGCCATTGTTTCAGAACACCGTTTGCGATATTCTCAACCATAAAGCCAGCCATATTTACCGGGTCTTTCGCAGAGGAATAAGGCGGTGCGTAGGCCAGATCCAGATCCTTCAGTTCCGTGGCTTTCATTCCTGCCCGGATAGCGGTGGCCAGCACATCAATGCGCTTATCCACACCTTCATAGCCCACGATCTGCGCACCCAGCAGGCGATAAGTCGCCTTTTCAAAGACCACCTTCATTGTCATGACTTTCCCGCCGGGGTAGTAACCTGCATGGCTCATGGGCGACAGGATAACCGTATCAACATCCAGCCCTGTTTTTCTGGCGTTGGTCTCATTTACGCCGGTAGTAGCGGCAGTCATGCCAAAGATCTTGATGACACTGCTGCCTTGGCTGCCCGTATAATGGCTGTCGCCGCCGCAGATGTTGTCCGCCGCGATGCGGCCCTGCTTGTTGGCGGGGCCGGCCAGGGAGAGCAGCACATCCTGCCCGGTGACGAAGTGCTTCACCTGCACGGCGTCGCCCACGGCGTAGATATCGGGAACGGAAGTCTCCATCCGGTCATTGACCACAATACTTCCTTTAATGCCCAGTTCCAACCCGGCATCCTTTGCAAGGGTGGTTTCGGGAGAAATACCAATGGCCAGGATTACCATATCCGCATGGAGAGGCTGTTCGTCTTTCAGCAGCACATCCACGCCGCCGTCCCTTTCCTCAAACCCTTCTACGGTATGACCAAGTGCCAGCTTTACACTGTGCTTGCGCATTTCATTATGGATGAAAGAAGCCATATCGGCATCAAAGGGATTCATAAGCTGTTTTGGACGCTGGACAATGGTGACATCCATCCCCAGCTCTCGCAGGTTTTCTGCCAGCTCCAATCCAATGAAGCCACCACCTGCCAGTACAGCGGATTTGGGATGGTTTGCATTGATGTAATCCTTGATGCAGAAGGTATCTTCAACAGTGCGCAGGGTAAACAGCTTATCAAGACCTACACCGGGAAGCCGGGGCTGGGTAGGCTTGGCTCCGGGAGAGAGAATCAGCTTGTCATAGCTCTCCTTGAACTCCTCACCGGTTTCCAGATTTTTCACGGTAACTTCTTTTTTTTCGGGATGGATAGCCGTGACCTCATGACGTACCTTCATGTTTACATGGAACCGGGAGAAGAAGCTTTCCGGGGTCTGGAGGGTCAGATCCGACCGATCGGTAATCACATCACCGATATAGTATGGCAGACCACAGTTGGCATAGGAGATATACCCCGAGCGCTCAAAAACTACGATTTCTGCCTGCTCATTCAGTCTGCGAATACGGGCGGCAGCGGTAGCCCCGCCTGCCACACCGCCTACAATGACAACTTTCATATTATCGTTCCACCTTTCCTGCATAAGCGGAAATTCCGCCTATGTTTTTCACATTGGTATAACCCATCTGCTTCAAAATAGCAGCTGCCTGACGGCTTCTTGCACCGCTGAGACAATGAACAAAAATGGGGGTAGATTTATTGTCAATCATGCCAGCCACTTTGCTAATGGACTGCAAAGGAACATTTTTACTGCCGGGGATATGCCCCTGCCGGTATTCGTCGGGGGTGCGAACATCCAGCAGGACTGCGCCATCCGTAGTGCTATATTCTTTGACACCCTGATTGATGTCAGGGCCTTTCATAAAATCGAAGAATCTCATCTTTGCAACTCCTTACAGCATGGCGAGAATCTGAGCCTTAGGTCTGGCACCGGTGACTTGATTGACAATCTTTCCGTTCTTCATAACCACCAGAGTGGGTATGCTCATCACACCGAACTGCATAGCCAGTTCCTGTTCCTCATCCACATTAATTTTAACAACCTTGATATCGGAGCGCTCCTTGGCAATCTCCTCTACCAGAGGAACTACCATGCGGCAAGGACCACACCAGGGAGCCCAGAAATCCATCAGGACGGGCTTGTCCGAGTTCAAAACCTCTTGATTGAAATTGTTTTTATTAACACTGATAGCAGACATATTTAAGTCCTCCTGTTTTCTTTTTTATGGCTTTATTATATCCAGTAGTCGTTCCTTGTTCTGTGATTTTATCACTTATCGCCGGTGACTGTTTCACCGGGCCAACTATTAATTCCGCCGATCTCAATGATATTGGTGTAGCCCAGTTTCACCAGTTTTTCAGATGCCTGCTTACTCCGATTACCGCTGTGGCAGTATACCAGAATCATCTGATCTTTATCCGGCAGTTCAGAGATATCCTCTGTGCCAATGGATTCGTTGGCAATATTGATAGCACCGGGAATATGCTTTTCGCTATATTCCTGAGCAGTACGAACATCGAGGATGATGTATCCGGTTTCCTCCTCCATCATCGTAATAGCTTCCTCCATAGTAATCTGTCGATAGGTTTTTTCAGCGGATTGCGTTGCACAACCAGAGAGAAGCAGTAAAGTCATTAAAATGGGAATGATTCTTTTCATGTGTATACCTCCATATTTTGAAGATAGGGCAGCCGTTTCCGGCTGCCCTGTTTCCTTTTTTATGTTCTTGCCATTCCGTCTACACTGAGCACAACGCCCGTGATATAGGATGCTTCGTCAGATGCCAGGAACACAAATGCCGGATGCGCGTGGGTGTGGTGTATAAAAATGCAAGGGCGGTGATGCCATGGAAAAGAAAACAGCTGGTTTATGCCGTTTATACAAGCGAACGCGGGAAAAGGGAAAACAATAACGCCAAAGCTATCCGCGCCAAATGTTTAGACTGCTGCGGGGGATCCATTCAGGAAGTCAGACTATGCACTTGTGGGCAGTGCGCATTGTATCCGTTCCGGTTCGGGAAGAATCCCAACCGTGCAGGAATTGGCGGAAGTCACCGCATTTCCGAGAAAACCCCAACTCAGCAAGCGAAAAACACACAAAACCACATTGCATAGGGTAATGAACCATTAAAGACTAAAAAGCAAAAAACACGTGCTGAAAAGAATGAAAAAATTGGGCAAACTCTCTTTTTATAGAACCAAAATAGAACCATATGCAAAATAAAAAGGCTATAGACCAGCATAAATACTGAATTTATAGCCTTTCATGTCTTATTCCCATTCTATCGTTGCCGGGGGTTTGCTCGTAATATCGTACACGATGCGATTGACGCCGCGCACTTCATTGATAATCCGGTTCGATACTTTTTCCAACACTTCATACGGAATCCGTGCCCAGTCCGCTGTCATAAAATCAGTGGTGGTCACACCGCGCAAAGCCAATGTATAATCGTAGGTACGGCTGTCCCCCATTACGCCGACCGAACGCATAGAAGTCAGCACCGCAAAATATTGATGGATATCACGGTCCAGATGCGCTTCGGCAATTTCTGCCCGGAAAATCGCATCCGCATCCCGCAGAATATCCAGCTTTTCCTTGGTAATCTCCCCAATCACACGGATTGCAAGGCCGGGACCCGGGAACGGCTGCCGCCATACCAGATAATCAGGCAGGCCCAACTCCTTGCCGAGTTTTCGCACTTCATCCTTAAACAGCAGGCGCAGCGGCTCGATGATTTCCTTGAAATCCACATAATCCGGCAAACCGCCGACATTATGATGGCTTTTAATCACCGCCGCGTCTCCCGCGCCGGACTCGATGACATCAGGATAGATGGTACCCTGCACCAGGTAATCTACCCGGCCAATTTTTTTCGCTTCCTCTTCAAATACCCGGATAAACTCCTCGCCGATGATTTTGCGCTTCTTCTCCGGCTCAGACACGCCGGACAGTTTTTCCAAAAAGCGCTTTTCCGCATCGACCCGGACAAAGTTCATGCCCTTATCCGCAAAAGCCGCCTCCACTTCATCCCCTTCATTTTTGCGCATCAGCCCATGGTCGACAAAGATGCAGGTCAGCTGCGAGCCCACCGCTTTGGCCAGCAGCGCCGCTGCCACGGAGCTGTCTACCCCGCCCGAGAGTGCCAGAAGGACCTTGCCGTCCCCTACCTTTTGGCGGATGGCATCGATGGTATTCTGGGCGTAATCCCCCATGGTCCAATCGCCTTTTGCGCCGCAGACTCTATAAAGGAAATTATGAAGCATCTGCGTTCCGTTCTCGGTGTGCAGCACTTCCGGATGGAACTGCAGGCCATAGAGCTTTTTCTCACGGTTTTGCATCGCCGCGGTGGGACAAGAGTCCGTATGCGCAGTCGCGGAAAATCCCTCCGGCATCTGATCCACATAATCGGTATGGCTCATCCAGGTAATCCCCTCGGCGGGCAGACCGTCAAAGAGCGGGCAGGCTGTATCATATTTCGTTTCTGTTTTTCCATATTCTCTGGAATCGGGAGAGGTCACATGTCCTCCCAGCGTGTGGGCCATGACCTGAATACCGTAGCAAATGCCCAGCACCGGGATGCCCAGTTCAAACACTTCTTTGCTGCACCTGGGAGCGTCTTCCAGATAAACACTGTTCGGTCCACCGGTAAAAATAATACCGATTGGTTCTTTTTCCAGAATTTTCTCCACCGGCGTGTGATACGGCAGCACCTCGCAGTAAACGCCGCATTCTCTGACCCGCCGCGCAATCAGCTGGTTATACTGACCGCCGAAATCCAAAATCACTACCGTTTGATTCACAACGCATCCTCCGTTTTCTTCCCTTTTGTTCTTATCATTTTGCCATAATTACCGTTAAAATGCAAGCAAAATGGCAAAAAAGCGTCCTGCTTTATCGCTTTTTTCAATGTACCGCATAAAAACCGAAAAGATTCAAAGGATAAGAACAGACCGAAATAGGAAGTGAATGAATTTGAAATTATTTTTTAGCCTTATTCTGTCCTGTTCCCTGCTTTCCGTTTCCCTGTATGAGGATGCCACCATCGTCCAGCCGGTATCCGCCGACCCATCCGAAAAAATGTTTCAAATGTCCGTTGCCAAAGGAGAAGTGGCCGAACTATCCGCCCGGCAGTTCGAAATCCGGCTGGGTCTGGAGGACGGGGACCTGGCAGGCATCACCATCACCTCGCTGCCCAAGAGCGGCAGCTTGATCCTGGACGGCGCGCGGCTCAGTGAATTTTCCCGGCTGACGAGGGAGGAACTGGACCGCTTATGCTTTGTCCCGGGAGAAAGCGCCGTTCGTTCCGGATTCTCCTTTCTGCCCGATTGCGCCGACCGGTCGGCTGCGACGTTATACGTCTGTGTCACGGATGATTTGCCCTCCCCGCCGCAGGCTGAGGATATTTGTTTAAGTACCTGGTCGGATGTGGGAATACAGGCCTGCCCGTTTCCAGACAGCCAGATACAGCCGGCTTTCGTCCACATCACCCGCAGCCCCCAAAAGGGTGTAGCCCAAACAGACGGGCAGTCGATTTCCTATCTGCCGTTTTGCAAAGCGGTGGGAGAGGACTGCTTTTCTTACGTTTTGGTCGATGCCTTCGGAAATTTATCCGACGAAGCGACAGTTACCGTAACCATTCAGGAAAATAAAAATCATTTTTCTTTTTCTGATATGGCCGGCCATGCCGAGGAGGCAGCGGCCATTACCCTCCACCAAAGCGGTATTCTCTGTGGGGAAAAAATCGGCGATGCCTGGTATTTTCACCCTGACAGCGTTATGACTCGCGGGCAATTTTTGATTTGTCTGCTGGCCGCCAAAGGCGTTTCTCCGGCCGACCAGGCAGTAATCCAAACCGGCCTTGCCAACGACAGGGATCTGCCGCTATGGATAAAACCGTATCTGCAAACAGCTATCCGGCAGAAAATCATCACGGAGACCGTCTTTTTCCCCGGCGAGCCTGTTTCTGTTTTGGAGGCCGAAGAGCTGCTGCGCCGCTCTTTCGACCCTTCCTGGAAAAAGGCTGCCTTTTCTTCTTTGCTGACCGCTTTGGGGAGATCCTCCTTTCAAGCGCTTTCGCCCGATCAGGCGGATACTTTTCTCACCCGCGCGGATTGCGCCGTACTGCTTTCAAAAATGACCAACAATTTCCCCTCATAAAGTAAGAACACCGGTAAACACTAATGTCAGCCGGAATCACCCCGCGGGGCCTTTTCGGCAAAAGAGCGACAAACCAATAAAGGAGTGGAAACCATGCTGGATAAAACCGCTTTGACGCTGACCATCATCGGTGCGCTAAACTGGGGCTCCATCGGTATCTTCCAGTTTGATATCGTGGCATGGCTGTTCGGCGGTCAGGGTGCAATGCTCAGCCGAATCGTCTATACCCTGGTGGCTCTGGCGGGTATTTGGTGTATTTCGCTGCTGTTTCGGGATACCGAAGCCACAAGGATTACAGAATAGCTCGCCTTAAAAAAGCGTCCGGCTAATAGCACGGGCGCTTTTTTCTGCTGTTTTTTCAAATCACACCGGCAGACAATAAGCTGCCTCCTTTTCAGGGAAAGGACGGCCGCCGATCATTCCACCGTTTTCCCGATTTTAAAGTATCCTGCCTGCATCCCATCGCCTGCCGTCACGCGCATCCGGCTCCTTGGCCACCGGAGCGGTAAATTCCCAGCCGCAGGGCTGCGCTTTGGGCATGCCCAGCACATATTGGTCGGTAGCCGCCGCTTCCAGCTGCGCAAACCGTTTTGCCTGTTCCGATTCGTCCGACAACCGAGCCAATGACTGGGAAACCGGTATGACAGCCGTTTTTTTCATCTGCCGCAGAATCTCCTCTCCACCGGGCCCGATTCCCAAAACGCGCAGATATGGCGGGCGCATTTTCTGCATTTGCGCGGTGATGCCAAGATAAGCGTGCAGCACCATGCGGCGCGCCCTGCTTTGCGGGTATCTTTTGGATTGCACCAGCTGGTACAGCTGCGCGACCGACGTCGCCTGCCGAATGCCCGCGTACAGCCGATTTTCCAATCCCTCGCTGATATCGGGCAGTTCTTTCAGCCAGTCCAAACTGCGAGTCCGCAAAATCGCCAGCATATTCCGTTCCAATCCGGACAAGCGCACCGGCCCTTCGCCGGATACGAACGCCTGTTGGTATAAAGGCAGACACACATTGGGCATGCCGTGGGCCGCAGAGGACCAATCTCCTTGTTCCAGCAAATGGCGAAGATAGGAAGCGCTCATCAATCCCGCTTCGCTGCCGTGCTGGTCGTGTCTGGCGCCAAGGCGGGGAATTGCCGCCCATTCCGGATAAAAATTCAACCTGCGGGCTGCTTTGAGATATTCGATCGCCAGAATGTTATTGGGCCGGGCCAGGATCTGTGCCGCCTTTTCCCCCGCAAGTTCCGCGGCGGCCTGACTGCGGGCTGAGGCATAGGAACCACCATCCGCCAAGCGAAGCCTGAGAACCGGCTCAAAATCCGAAGATAACAAAACATCCAGCACCTGTTGGATCTCCGCCAGCGTATCTTCCACGCCAAAGCTGACCATATCCACACACCCCGCCGCCTGCATCAGGGATAAGGAACCGTAAGCAAAGGTTTCGGCCGAGGCAGTGGCAAAAGGCAGCGGCAATTCCACCACCAGGTCGGCGCCGCCGCATAAGGCGGCCCGGGTCCGAACGCGTTTATCCAACATAGCCGGTACGCCTCGCTGGACAAAATTCCCGCTCATCACCGCCAGAATATGAGTGGCGCCCGCTTGTCGCGCCTTTTCGATCTGATAGGCGTGTCCCTTGTGAAACAGATTATATTCAGCGGTAATTCCACAGATTTTCATGCTGTCGCCCTCCTTCCTAACGGATTTTCCCTTGCAATTTTTCTTCCATTGTAATAATATAAGATTGTATGACAATATGTCAAATGATACACAACATGGAGGAATCAGCACATGAAGGTTTTGGTCATCAATGCCGGCAGCTCGTCTTTGAAGTATCAGCTGATTGATATGGAAAATGAGTCTGTTCTGGCCAAGGGCAACTGCGAACGCATCGGGGTGGACGGCCTGATCACCCACAAAACATCCGACGGACGCGCTGTATCCCACAACACCCCTTTCCCCACCCATAAAGAAGCGTTTATGGAAGTGGTCAAAATCCTGACCGAGGGCGAAGGCAAGGTTATCGATTCCGTAAAAGAAATCTCCGCCGTTGGCCATCGTGTACTCCACGGCAGCGAGGTTTATAAGACCTCTACTCTGGTCACCGACAAAGTCATCGAAGATATTTTCTCTTTCTCCGAATTGGGCCCACTGCATAACCCGCCTCAGGCTACCGCGATGAAAGCCTGCCAGGAAGTATTCGGAAAAGAAACGCCTATGGTCGCGATTTTCGACACCTCTTTCCATCAGACCATGCCGCCGAAAGCCTATATGTTCGGCGTTCCTTATGAATATTATGAGAAATACTCCATCCGCCGCTACGGCTTCCACGGAACCAGCCATCGTTTTGTCAGCGGCAGATACGGCCAGCTGCACGGCTCCATTGAAGGGACTAGGATCATCACCTGCCATTTGGGCAACGGCAGTTCCATCTCTGCCATCAAAGACGGCAAGGTAGTGGATACCTCCATGGGCTTCACCCCCCTGGACGGCTTTATCATGGGCACCAGAAGCGGTGGTATTGATCCCTCCGTTGTAACTTATATCATGAACAAAGAGGGCCTGACCCCCGATCAGATGTCTGATTTGATGAACAAGAAATCCGGATTTCTGGGCCTTTCCGGCGTTTCCAGCGATTGCCGCGACCTGTGGGCAGCTGCCAACGAAGGCAACGAACGCGCCAAACTGACGCTGGAGATCGTCAGCTACCAGATCAAGAAATTCATCGGTTCCTATGCGGCCGCTATGGGCGGTGTCGACGCGGTTATCTTTACCGGCGGTATCGGCGAGAACGATAACGCAATGCGCGCCCTGGTCTGCGAAGACATGGAGTTCTTGGGCATGAAGCTGGATGCTGAGCGCAATAAAAATCGCGGCGAGATCAAAATCTCCACCGACGATTCCAAAGTTGAGATTTGGGTCATCCCGACCAACGAAGAGCTGCTGATCGCCAGAGACACCATGGAGATCGTTTCCAAACTCAAATAACAAGCAGGTAAATCAAAAGCCCCGCTATTAAGAGCGTTGACATAAGAAAACAAGCAAGAATCCAGTAAAATCAACGCTTTTAAGGGCAGTGGGCAAACAGGTTAGCTCAAAAATTGAATAACCGAGCGACAAAAGGGATGTTACCGCAAGGCAGCATCCCTTTTCGCATCCCGCAACGCCGCAGATTTTGAAAGAAGTCTGCGGCGTTTTTTTCTGCCCAAATCCAGAAAGGAGGCGCAGCCGGAATGTACTTTATGAGCGGTAAAAGCCGCGCATTTGAAATGCTCATGCAGGGAAAGCCCAGATTTGACCGGTACGAGAACGGCTGCACCGAGCATGAGGATTGTAACACCTGCCACTTCTACCGTCCGCACTGGAAATATCGGTTTTGTGTATATGCCGAGTGTCCGTATGAACCGGGCAGACTGACCGCAATCCGGCGCAGCAAGGCAGAGTGAGCGAAAGGAGATGATATGCTCTGCAAAATCCACGGCACAGAAAATCAGGTGGTTATGCACATGACCTTTGTCAATATGGGTAGTCAGTACATATTCATATTTACTGCCAAGGATGCTGTCGGCAAGCTGCCGCCCGATCTCATGGGCTGCTTCCGGCGTAACCTCGCCCGGTTCAAATGCCTGTATCAGGTGATGGGCAAGGTTATTGCCCTTATTCATTGCCCGCAGCCGCGTTTTCTCAAACTCAATGTCTGCGGTTTCCACCGCGCAGCCGAAAGAGGATACATAGAGTTTGCCCTCTGTCTTTGCCGGGTTGGTAATGTAGTCAAGGGCTTTCTTCAAGGTGCTTTTGATAGGATGGATCTTTGTGACAGCCATATTTCATTCAGCACCCTCTTAATGTCCTCAATGTCCTGTGCATAGATTGTCCCCGTTGCATTGACACGTCGGGCAATCTGATTGATATTTGTGCCGATCTTTTGCAGCTCGGCAGTCATAGCCTTTATATCGCTGTAATCAATCTTGATAACATAGCCGTCAATGAGCATTTTTCGGGCATAGACGGAGAAGCAGCGCGTTCCCATCTGCTGCATTTTCAGCTCAATCATTTCCCGTTCCTGCGCCGTCACCGGGACGCGAAGCACAATGTTCCGCACTCAGTTTGCCATTCGTTCACCGTCCTTTCCGTTTCCAATAAGGGTTTGGGACTATCCCAACAAGCAGACGCGCCGCCATCCGGCAGGACGGGCGGGAGCGTTATTCGGGAGTGTGGCTACACTCCCTATGCTTGCTGCGGTATCTCTTTTCTCACTACTACTACGGTGAACACCCTGCATTTTTCCAAACCTATAAGAAAAAGTTCAAGAACAATTCACGCCGGATTCTTGAAAAACTACGGATATTCGTATATAATATATTTTGTATTATTGTGTCGATTAGAAAGGAGCGGCGTATGAAAGGTTATCTCTCCATACGGGAAACTTCCTACAAATGGGGTATATCGGAGCGACGCGTTAATCAGTATATTTCACAGGGACGCATCCCCGGTGCAGAGCGTTTCGGGCGTTCATGGGCAATCCCTGAGGATGCGAAAAAGCCGTCTGATCCGCGGAAAGCGGATACCAATAAAACAAGCCGGAGGTGAACAGCATGCCAAAACCGAAATGGAGTCTGAATACGATCTACATATCCGAGCGCTTACAGGAGAGCCTGCGGCCCATCTCCCGCTGCGCCATGACCACCGTGGTCGCCCCCATGGGCTACGGAAAGACCACGGCGGTGAACTGGTATCTGGAGGAGCGCGCCAAGGCGGAAACCCTGAAAATCATCCGCATCAGCGTGTATTCCGATAACCTTGCGATCTTCTGGAAAAGCGTACAGGAGGCGTTTGCCCGCGCGGGCTTCCCCTTCCTGCGGGAATATCCTTGCCCCACGGACGCAGCGGGCGGCGGACTGATGGTGGATGACCTCTGCCATGAGTTGGCGGGAGAAACATCCTGCTACATTTTCATTGACGATTTTCATCTGCTGACGGACAGACGTGCCTCGACCTTCCTTTGTATGCTGGCAAACCGGCTGCCCGTCAATGTGCATTTGATCGTCGCCAGCCGGGACCGTTTTGTGCCCGCTGCGGAGACGGTGCGGCTGGGGGCAAAGGCCTATCAAATCGGCACGGAGCAGCTGCGCCTGAACCATACGGAGCTTGCCGTCTATGCCCACCGCTGCGGCACGGATCTTTCCGACGCGCAGGTCGAAAGTCTCCTCTATTCCAGCGAGGGCTGGTTCTCCGCCATATACCTGAATCTGCGCACGCTCTCTGAGCGCGGCGTGCTGCCCAGCCGCAATTCCGACATCTATACCACCTTTACCGCCGCCATGATCGATCCGCTGCCGGAAAAACAGCGGGAGTTTTTGTCGGTCATGGGACTTGCCGACGAATTTACTGTGGAGATGGCTCAGTGTATCACAGGCGACGCGGACGCTGGGCAAATTCTCTCCATGCTGACTGCGCAAAACGCCTTTGTTACGCGCCTGCCGGACGGCGCGACCTATCGTTTCCACCACATGATGAAGGAGTGCGCAGAGCGCAGCTTTCTGACGATGAAAGCAGAAACGCAGAAACGCTATTGGGAGCGGTTCGGTTTCTGGTATGAAGAACATAAGCAATATCTTCATGCCATCGCTGCTTACCGGAAAAGCGAAAACTACGATGCGCTGCTGCGGGTCATTCGCAGTGATGCGGGCATCCTGCTGGCGTCGCTGAAGCCCGAGGATGTGCTGACAGCGCTGGACAAATGCCCCGCCGAAACGCTAAAGGCCGATCCCTTTGCCATTCTGGTGCTGATGCGCCGGATGTTCACATGGCGTCAAATTCCGAAGATGCTGGAGCTGAAGGCACTGCTGCTGTCAGCTATTGAGGAGCACCCGGAGCTTTCCGAAGAAGAACGCGGCAACCTGCTGGGCGAGTGCGACCTCATTATGAGTTTTCTCTGCTACAATGACATCAGCGCCATGAGCCGCCTGCACCGCAGCGCCAGCGCGCAGATGTCCCGCCCCGCCATCAGCATCCAGAATAGCGGCGGCTGGACCTTCGGCTCGCCGTCCGTTCTGATGATGTTCTACCGCGCACCGGGAGAACTCGAAAGCGAGCTTGCCGAGATGGACGAGTGTATGCCCCATTACTATCAGGTCACCAACCACCACGGACAGGGTGCGGAAACCATCATGCGCGCGGAGGCCCTGTTCTGTCAGGGCCGTTTCACCGATGCGCATATCGAATTGGAACGTGCCTATGCGCAGGTCAAGGACAACGGGCAGATCAACATGGCACTCTGCTGCGACTTTCTGTCGTGGCGGCTCTCGCGGTATACAGATGTGGAGCAGCATTATACCTTTGAGGAGCGATACGCGGCGCTGCTGCGCTATCACGACGCCTCATGGATCAACCTTTGGTGTGCCACCAGTGCTTACTACCATGCGCTGCTGGACGAAACGGACAAAATCCCGGAGATTTTTTCGCAGCACCGGCTCTCTGATATCAATATGCTTGCGCCGGGTAAGCCTATGATGGAAATGATCGAAAATCAGGTGTATCTTGCCCAGGGCGCTTATGCCAAGGTAGTGGGACGCAGCGCAGAGCTGCTGGCCGTCTGCGAGGCGATGCACTACGCATTGGTAGCGTTGCATATCCGCATCCAGACGGCGGCGGCCTATGAGCAGCTGGGCAAGCCCGAGGAAGCCCACATATGGCTGAGAAAGGCGCTTTCCGATGCTGAGCCGGACGGTTTTGTGATGCCGTTCGTGGAAAACTACGACCTCTTGAAGCCCTTGCTGACGCGGGAGATCAAAACTGACCTGATCGCGAAGATCACCGAGCTTGGCGAAGCAGCAAAGGCGCGAAGCGCAGCCGGCGCCCGTCCGGCGGTCTTTGACGCACTGACACCGCGGGAATTCGAGATCGTGGAGCTGATGGCGCAGCGGCTTTCCAACCGCGAGATCGCGGAAAAGCTCTATCTCTCCGAGGGGAGCGTCAAGCAGTATGTGAATCAGATCTATTCCAAGCTTCATATGGAGGGTGACACCCGAACCAAGCGGAAGCGGCTTGCCGAGCTATTCGGGCAAAAGACCTAACCTTTGGTTAATGGTTATCCCATACGATCCACCGTACAATATATGTACGGTGGATTTTTATTTTGGCGGAAAGGAGGGCACGCACTTGAACCGAAGGTATCTCACAGCCGTCACGCCGCTGCCCAACCATGTTTTGCAGGTGGATTTTGTGTCCGGAAGCCGGCTTTTGCTGGACATGAAGCCGTATCTGGACAAGATCCGGTTTCGCCCGCTGGCAGATGCGCGGGTATGGAACAGCGCTGTGACCAACGGCATCTTTGTCCGCTTCGGCGATGTGGAGCTGAGCCATGATGAAATACTGTCCATGGCGGAGCAGGAGCACGGGAACACCACTGATTAAAAATGAGGAAACGGATATGAAAATTTGGAAAAAGTATGCAAGTCTTTTCCTGACGCTGGTTTTGTGCCTGAGCCTGGCGGCTTGCGGCGGCAACGGCGACGGTTCGCATGGCAGAAAATTGCGCGACACCGATGTGATTATTGACTATGGCATGGTTACGCGGGGCGGGGAGCAGACCATTGTGTTTGCCGTCTGCGATCAAAATGCGATATATCTCTATTGCGATGACGATGAGCACGCGTTATTTGACACGGCCATGCTTCCGACAGAGGAACTCTATGATCGGGATATATGGAATGAGGACTGGGTGCTTGGCTCCATGGATTTCCGTGATGTTACCGGTGACAACAACGGTGATCTGCAGGCAACCCTCTATCATTTGAATATGAGCGAATCGAATATTTCGTGGCATTGGGAGGAAGACGGGGGGTATGTTTATCAGCCGGATGGCTCCACGTTCTACCAATCTATTGTGGTCAGATATCCCGATGAGGAGCCGGAGGAACCGGAAACGTCGGAGGAATCGGAATATGATTTCAGTAAGTACGAGGGGCTCTGGAAGGGCGGTGCAGATGCGGGCAGCAAATATGATCGCGAGGAAGTATACCTGGAGTTTGACGCCTATGGCTGCTGGACGCTCTATGCCGGTGGAGATTCGATAGACGTTGGTTCCCTGTGGTATGAACCGGACTGGGACGCCACCTATGTCTACTGCTACCAGGGCGGCGCCATCGGCAGCTCCATCAACGGCAGACAAATCGAGCTGGAGAGTGACCAGCTCTCCATCTCCGACTGCGGCATCTTCAGCCGCGAGGAGCCCCGGACGTACCATTTGGCTGCTTCGGCGCTCCAGGGCACCTGGTACCTGGACAACGACCGTTCGGCGGAACGTTACATCGTCATCGACAGCGCTGGCAGCTGGAGCCTCTGCCAGCGTACACCCGGCAGCGCAGAGGCTGCGGAAATAGACCATGGCACATTCTTCTTCGAAACAGATGGGCCCAATATCTTCTGTGCGGATTCTTCCGTGCGTGAAATGAGCCTTCGGGTGTTTTACTTTGCGGAAGACGGGGAGGATGGCGTCATCGTCTGGGGCGAGGAGGACACATATTACCGGATGGAGCGGTAAAAGGAAGGAGGCAGCACGAACGCAGTGTGGAACAAGAATCTTGCGCTTCTGCTGACGATTGTTACCTGCGGTATTTACGGAATCTACTGGGCCTATAAGATGGGTGGACTACTGGACAAGGCACAGACGGACAGAGGCATGCCGGCGCAGAACCGCGCCGTTGTGTATCTGATTTTGGAGCTGGTCATCGCCCCTGTTGGCTGGATCCTGATGCAGAACACAATCAATTCCATGATTGATGAATAACCAAAATGAGTGTATTGATTAATATGGAGGACATGAAAATTATGACAACTGAGCAATTAAAAAACGAACTAAATGCCATGAAGAACAAGATACTTATTATGAGAATAATAACTCACGGTCTTGTTATATTGGGGCTCGTCGCAGTTCCTTTTAATTTCTTTATTTCGCTACTGTGTTGGATAATCGCACCGGCGTTTGGGATACCGTTAGGTCGGATAATCAAAAAAAGGAATAAAATCAGTAATCAGCTTGCCGATAATGTTATTGGCTATGTACTTAGGGATGTGTTTGGCGATGATGTGGAATATGATCTGTCAGGCGAATTTAAGCCGGACAAAGAGGCCGCTCCGCTTTACTTTCAGGTCCCGAAGGGCAGGGTTTGGGAAACGAAGGGCAGGTATAATATTAAGGCTGCTTATAACGGGGTGAACATTGAACTGGGCAACTATTATATTAATGAGATGGAAGAAAACCATCAATGGAATGAGTCGTCCTCCGGCTGTACATTATTTAACGGTCCATGGCTTATATGCGATTGTGGCAGAAAGCCGGAATGCGTTGTATCTGTGTCAACGAAGAGCCACTATTTTTCCAACCAGCAAAGAATCGTAATAATTGATGACGAGCAGTTTAGTAAACGTTTCTGGGTAAATGCGAAGGATCCGCGAGAGGCGTTCGCAATCCTCACGCCGCAGATGATGGAAATTATTTCTGCCGTCGCAGACAGGAGCAACGGTCGGGTCTACATATCTTTTATGCCGGACGGAAAAATGCACATTGGTGTAGATATACAGCACTGCCTTTTTAACGCCGGGAATTGCCGTGATGCGGAAGAACTTCGTAAGAAATTTTCGGAAGAGCTGCGTCAGCTTACCGATATCATCGACACTCTGAACGTTTAGGATAAAAAGCATAAACACTTGTTGTATTGATGTTGATTATGGCCCTGTTCATGCTTGTAGCCTGCGGGCGCACAGAAGAAAGTATCCGGACAGATATTCTCTATGCCGTTTTCGGTGATGAGGATGTTCGGGAATACCCCATTGAATATTCCGGTGCCAAGAAAACCGCCGAGGAGCTGGCTCGTGAGTTAAGTGATCTGACCGGAATGGATTTTACCATCACCGCCAGCCAGACCGAGGACGGCTGGATCGTGGACTGGGCTGCGGATTCTACGCTGGTTGCAGGGCTGGACGACCGGGAGCAGAAGGAGGAGTTCTTCTTCTTTGACTATGATTCCCAGTGCTGGTTCATGATGGACAGCCTTTGGCGCACCCTGACCGAGAATCTGGACGCCGAAAATATCTATTACACCATGGATGGTGGCCAGGAGCTGGTCTTGGAGAACCTGTCTTCTTCCATCAACACACTCCCCTCGGACGTTCCCTATATGGGGTCTGGCTTCTATGCCGCCCATGACGATGTGCGAGGCGATGAGGGATCCACCTAGGACGGAGAGGCTTCCTACAATACTTACTATGATGAATCCACCGGCCTGCTGCTGACGTATCCCGATGTGTTTTCCTCGGAAGGCACCTTGGATGAAAACGGGAAAATGAATTTCTATACCCTGTGGGATACCGGGATGCTCTTCTGGATCGAGTCCAACGAATCGGGGTGGACCACTGACGCATTCTTGGAGACCTTTGATGCCCGTGCGAGGATGGAGTTGCAAGGAAATGTGATCATCGCCTGCGGCGAGGGGACAGACGCCTACGGCAATGTCGTTCCGATGGCATGGTATTCGTCGACCCCGGCTTTATCGCCAATGTGGAGGTGCATTGCACCGATTCGGACGAGGCGGACTATTGGTATGAGGAATTCCAGAATGACGCATTCTGGATCGAAAACGCCCGGGGAATCTATGGGGAAGGTTAAGGCGCGGAAGCAGCGGCTTTATGGACGAAAAGAATTACAGAAAAGGAGAAAAATATATGAAACAAAATAGACCTGACGAGACCGGTTTTGAAAAGATGAGCGATGAGGAGCTGTCCCGAAAGGTGAAACACTATGAGAACATTGAGCGCATCGGGGGAAAGCTGATCATTGTCATGATCATCGCATTATTTCTCGCGGCGTTCCTGCAGGACAATGTTCTGATCATTCTCGGTTTGATCGCGTTCATCGTCCTGCTCATGTTCCTGCTCCCGATGCGGGCGGAAAGAAAGAAAAATGCCCTTCTGACACAGCAACTCGGCAGTTTCTTTTACGGGGAACTGGCGCGTATGTTCGGCCCCGCGCCGGAAAAGCCGGAGATGCCCATTGACGAAGCGTTCCTGAGGCGTATCGATCCGGTGCGTAGTCCCTGGGAGGATTGCGAGATCTCGAATTTCTACGAGGGTGCCCGCAATGGCATGCGGTTCTCTGCCGCCAACGTGACCTTGAGCCGCAGAGTGGAGTCGGATCACCCGGATGATGATTTTACCTATCCCTATGCCGCATTTTATGGCATTGTGCTGCGATGCAAGGATATCTGCGGGCCCGTTGCCGATCTTGACCTACGGGACCGGTCCGAGTTTGAGTTTGCCATGGGGTTGAACGGCACTCCCAAGCATACCGAGTATCCAACGCGAAAGGGTGGCGGTCTCGACGATCCCGTCGCCTTCACTAATTACTATTCCGCCCGCACTGCAGACGGTACGGAGGCGGATGACGCGGTGACACCACAGATTCGCGAGCTGATCGGCATGCTGGAGGCCTTCGCTGCCAACAGCAGGGTAGCCGCCCTCAGTCTGCACAACGGTGAACTAACGCTGGCGCTTCACACAAGCTATAAATTTGCGTACATTCCCCCAAAACAGGATCTTAAGAATATCGATGGGATACGCATGAGCTACACGGCTACGCTTACCACCATGGCAGCACTTCTCGACCTCATTCGGGGATCCTTCGCAAAAATATGACCCTTTTCGCAGGTTGAATCAAGAAAAAGAGAAAGGTGGAATCGGCTATAAAACCGGTAATTGTTTTTTTGATTGCAGTTCTGGCCATCGTGTTCTGGTGCATCAGAACGGTCAATGACTTCAAGAAAAAAGAGATCCGTGTGCAGGAGGGCCTCTCCGGCATCGAGGTTGCGCTGACCAAGCGCTATGATATGTTGACCAAAATGCTGGACACCGCCAAGGGCTATATGGGTCATGAAAGTGAGCTGTTCACAAAGGTCATCGAGCTGCGCCGCGGCATGAGCGTTGCGGAGATGAATGATGCCCAGCGGCAGATGGACGTCCTGAGCGGAAAGTTTTTTGCCGTGGCAGAGAACTATCCGGAGCTGCGCTCCAGCGATGTTTTCGTTGAGCTTCAGCGGGGCATCCGCGACGCGGAAGAGCATTTGCAGGCGGCACGGCGGTTGTATAACAGCAGCGTCACTGCCTACAACACGGCGATTGCTATGTTCCCGGCCAAGCTGCTGGCAGGCTCGCGCCAGCCGAAGGAATTCTTCGCCGCAGACGCAAGTAAGCGCGAAGATGTAAAAATGACGTTCTGAGAAAGGAGACGGCGATCATGGAAGAAAAGCAGATGATGACGAATGAGCAGTTGGAATCCCAGCTCCAATCCCTGCGCAGCAAGGCAACGGTTGCTAAGATTCTGACTTACGGTTCCGGCGCGGCGGCGATCCTTTGCTTTATCACGGGATTGATCCCTGTGGCAATTGTCTTTATTGTGCTTGCGCTGGTAGGAGGATACCAGCTGGAAAAGAACAGCAGCAGGCTCAAAAAGCTCCTCAGCGACGATGTCATCAGCGGCGTGATCAAAGCGGTGCTGGGCGATGCTGTGGAATATAACCCGTGGGGCAAAATTAACCCTGGCAGCATGGTGTTTCCGTTTTCCTATAACTGCGCGGATGGCAGCGATCATATCAAGGCAGCCTACAATGGGCTGAACATTGAACTGGGCGACATCGAGCTGATCGAAGAGACAGAGTACACCGACAACGAAACCGGACAAACAGAAAAGACCAGAAATACACAATTTAAGGGGCAGTGGCTTACCTGCGACTTTGGCAAGGAACTTGCCGGCGAAGTATATATCTCAGAGCGGACAAAGAAAACCCGCAGAAGTCTGAAAAGCAATGTCACGATGGATAACGAGCAGTTCGACAAACGCTTCTGTGTCAGAGCGGATGATCCGCAGGAAGCGTACTACCTCCTGACTCCGCACATGATGGAATATATTACCGCCATGGCGGACAAGAGCGGCGGCACGGTTTATCTGTCCTTTCTGCGCAGCGGAAAGCTGCATGTTGCGGTCCAGACCGGGTGCGACTTCTTTGAACTTGGGAAAAACAATGCGAATGTGGAAGAACTGCGCCAGAAATTCTTGGGTGAGCTGCGCTGGTTTACCGATATTGTCGATACGCTGCGCGTAGAGGATACCCTCTATAAGAAGGAGTCAAACATATGACGCTGGGAACAGCCGTTCTGCTGCTTGCACTGGCTGTGGCAGGCATCGTGCTGGTCTATAAATTCTTGCGTAAAAAGCCGAAACTGCGCATCGCCTGTATTGTGCTGCTGTCGCTAATTGCGCTGGCTCTTTCCTGCTACATTGGACTAACTCTTATTTTTATTGACGCGGTACAAAATCAGCCGCCTGCGCAATAATCAAAGCATATATAACGCGGACGATTCGTAGTGTTTGCCCGCCAAAGGCATACTTCAATCTATGAAAGTAAAAGGCGGCTGCCGGATTATTCCGAACAGTCGCCTTTTACTTGTCAGTCTTAGATGCATCTGCCTGCTGGCAGAGGGAAATGTACTTCTGTATTTCCGCTTCACTCTTTCCTGCAAAGAAATCTGTAACGGTTTTTGATACCGTAGCAGTCGCCGTATCGGGAAATACGATGGCATCCAGACTGATATTCATTTCTTTTGCCAACAATGCAACCGTTTCAAATCGTGGTTTGCTGCGTCCGAATTCAATCTCAATAATGGTACGGACGCTCATGTGCAGATTATCTGCCAGTGCCCTTTGGGTAAGGTGCCGCTTTGCTCGGGCAGCACGGAGGGCAGCAGCAAAAGAATCAACTGGATTCTTCATTTTAACTCACCTCATATATTGCTAATCAGAAAAAGATTCTGGAACGCTACTGCAAAGATCACGGGTATACCGCTATCCGGCACTATGACGAGGACGACGGTTATTCGGGGACAAACTTCAACCGTCCAGGTTTCCAGCGTATGCTTGCCGATGCAAGATCAAGCGCGTCATTGTAAAGGATATGAGCCGTTTCGGGCGTGATTATCTGCAAGTGGGTATGTATACGGATGTTCTTTTCCCGGAGTTTGGCGTACACTTTATCGCCGTCAATGACGGCGTTGACAGCACCCGGGGCGAAAATGAGGTTACCGCTATCCGCAATGTTTTCAACGAGATGTACGCCCGCGATACCTCAAAGAAAATCCGTGCTACATGGCAGAGTAAAGGAAAATCCGGCGAACATCTGACTACCATTCCCCCATACGGGTATATCAAAGACCCGGAGGACAAAAAGAAATGGATTGTGGATGAAGAAGCCGCAGCGGTTGTGCAAAAGATTTTCTCCCTCTGTGTTGACGGTTTGGGACCTACACAAATTGCCAAGTGGCTGAAACAGCATCAGATTTTGAATCCTACTGCTTATGCTCATTCCAAAGGGCTGCCAGCCAGCAACAAGCCTACGGCTGATCCGTACAAGTGGACAAATGAAACCGTTTCCCGCATTTTGGAACGCGTGGACTATCTGGGACACACAGTGAACTTCAAGACAACGAAGCAATCCTACAAGAGCAAAAAGAAGCTCTGGAACGATCCTGCGGATTGGGTAATCTTTGAGAACACCCAGCTCGCGATCATCGAGGAAAGCGTATTTATTATTGTCCAGAATATCCGCAAATCCCGCCGCCGTCCTACCAAGATGGGTGATATGGGTATCTTCTCCGGGCCGCTCTACTGTGCAGAGTGCGGCGGCAAGATGTATCAATGCCGCGCCACGAATTTTACGGAAGAACAGAAATATTTTATCTGCTCCACCTACCGCAAAGGAAAAGACCTATGTACAACACATTCCATCAAGAATGTGGTACTGCATGAAATCGTGCTAAAGAATCTGCGCGAAGCCATACATTATGTAAGCCAGCACGAAGCCGAGTTTATGCAGGAAGCCGCAGACATCAGTATGCGAGATCGTGACGCGGAATTTGCGCGGAAACGTGATACGCTGGCAAAAGCTGATAAACGCATTGCAGAGCTTGACCGCATCATTTCCAGACTGTATGAGGACAATGTAATGGGTAAACTGTCCGATGACAGATTTATCAAAATGTCCCACGACTATGAGCTGGAACAGAGCAACCTTAAATCTATGGCAGAGGTTTTGCGCAAGGAGTTGAAACAGCAGGAGCAGCAGAAAACCAACTCCAAGGCATTTGTCTCAGCGGTGAAGAAGTGCACAGGTATGCAGGAGCTTGACGCGGCAGTTCTCCGAGAGTTTATTGACCGCATCGAAGTGTCCCACGCAGACAAGAAATCCAAGACAAGGGAGATCACTATTGTCTATAACTTCATCGGTGCATTTGACTTTACACGGGCTATCGAAGAAGCCCACAATACAACTCAAAAACAGCAAAAGACGGCATAGCCGTCAAGCTAAACCGTCTTTTGCTTCAATGTTTTCTTAAGTCACCGCCCCATTGGCGGGGCTTTTTGTTTGGTTATTTTTGGGGGAAACTGGCTTGCACGATGGCATCAAAAAAATCCATTTGATAACCATAATGGTCGATGACCTTTTGTTTGTCGTGATTCCGGATATAGGCCAAATCCCGCACGACAAAGAACAGCTCGTCGCTGACCACTAAAAAATCATTGGCAAAAACCGTATCCTTCACCATCAATTTGCATCCATCCACAATAGGCAGATCCGGATATTTTTCGCTCAAATCAATAAAAATGGGATGATCCGTATCCTCCATCATTTCGTTATACTGCGTCTCATCAAAGATATAAATCGCCGTATCGCTGTCCATTTCTCCCGCCAAAGCGGTCGTGGCTGCCAGATATTCTCGGATATCCTCCGTTTCCTGATCCGGCCGGACAACCTGAGATTCCAACCCTTCCACATCGGTATTGTCCTCGCTTACCATCGGCAGGGCCGAATAGCCAAAATAGACATTGATCCCGTCTTTTCCGTCATAATCGCCGGCATAATTTTCAAATTTATTCTGGAGGTTCTCCACATCCAGCGCAGCCGCGGTATCGCTGCGGCAAACCAAATAGACTGTGGCGTCATACTCCATCTGATTCAGCATGCTGTAAACGATGCTCCCGCCCAAAATCAGGGAACACAAAACGATCACGGTAGGCCATTTATAATAGAACCAGTAGTTTTTCAACCACTCTTTCCAGCCTCTTTTTTGAATATCCTCTTTTCTAAAACGAAATCGATCCATTTTTCAACTCCCGATTCTTCAAAAATGCGGCCTTGTAAAAGTCCATGTCCATCATACTAAATTTTTATCTTTCAAACATTCGAAAATTGTAAACAATTCGCAAATTTTGAATTGGTCGCGTTGAGAAAAGCCTCCGGAATGCTCCGTCAGAATGCTTCCCCTGTTCATTCCAAAATCGTAGAAGAAAATGTCTCCACGCTTGATATTTCTTTCAGTTTTCATTTTGAAAATCCTCGCGTGTTTTATAATGTAAAGCGGCCGTTATAATCCGGATTCAAACAATCCCTTCACTAGCTAGTAAGTTCAGGGGGTGTTTTGGAAGGTTCACGAAAGAATTTTTTTCATTTTATTCAGCGAAGCCTGAATGGAATACAAAATTGCCCTACTGGTAGCCCCTTTTCCTTCGCTATCGCGGATCTCTCTGCAAGTCATACCGAGGAAGTAATATTTTTCAATTCGGCTTCGTTGAAGCTCTGTCAGGCAGCCCAACGCTTCTCTTAGTGAATCAGCTTCAGCAAAGGCTTCTGCGAAGTCTGTTCCAATTAAACTTTCATGGTGGTACTCGGTTTCTTCGTCAACGCCGAACAGGCAGTCGCAATTGTGCCTACGGTATTCAAATTTCTTTTCATTGCTAATCGACTCGCGCCGTACATTCTCATAGTCTTTATTCAGAATGATATAAGGGCTTAGAGCTTTCATAATGACCGAGAACTCCTTCAGCAACTCATCATTAGAAAGATCAGTGATGATTCCATACTTTTCATCTCCTGTCCAACCGGGATATTCATCCTCCAATCTGAAAAATTTACATACCTTCTTAAAACTGTCATAATTCTCTAACGAGCTGATTCTTAAGTACCTCTTTCAGATCAACCGCTTTACCCAAGTGCGTATGTAATCGCAGTACTCAGCATCATCTCCGCTGAATTGCAGAAAGTATACATAGCATTGGGCCATGTAGTATTTAACAGCCGCGCGGTCGCATGGAGCGACCTGCTGATAGCCGCACAAGAAAGACTCCTGTTCCGCTTCCGTTTTCATAAACTTCTGCCCCGGTCGCCGGAACAGAGCCCAGGCAATGTCGAAGTCACGGTTTCCATACCCTGCCAGCTCAAAGTCCAGTATGCCGCTGATATGATGCCTGTCCCATAAGATGTTTGCATAGTGGAAATCTCCGTGGCAGAAGCATTGAACAGCGTTCTTGGGAGGATTTGCAAAAAAACCTTTGCCTTCCTCCAAGCCCAAGGTTTTTAAGAACTCGTCAGACGGCGTGTGGAAAAACCTTCTGTCCTTGACTGGCTCTGCGGAAATGCGAAGCTGATGGAGTGTTGCCAGCGCTGCGCCGTATTCCTCCATAAAGCTAAGGGATTCCAACGTTTCATTCTCTCCTACAATGACCGACAGTCGTTCACCCGGCAGCTCCAGCGTTACGGAAAAGGGCGTTCCGACGAACCCATAATCAATGACTGTGGGATAAATTGGCGAATGGAGCTGTGACAGAATCTCCACCTCGTTTTCAATCGCCGCACCCTTCTGTCTTGCTACCTTGATGTAGGCCCGGACTTCTTTGTCTTCGTAGATACCCCCGGCATGGAATACGTCGTTGCCGGCGTGCGGGTAGCCAAGTATTTCTATTGGATGGAAGGACTTATAAGTAAGCGAGAAAGGATCAATGGTTTCCCGCCATTTATCTGGATGTTTCATACTCTTACTCCTTGATCAGTTTCTTGGTCTGTCTATGTGTCACCTCTACAAGTCGGGCTTATCTTTCCAATAAATCCACAGGATATAGGAGAATACCAATAGACACCCGCTCTGCAACTTGAAATATCCCATTTTCATTCTCCCTTAAATCGATATTTTATCTCCTGCTTTTGCTGAACGAGCCTTTTATATACACGCAGAAAGCTCCTATCCTTTCCGTTTTCTCATCAAGCTTCTTTGAAAAAATTGACGCTTTATTATACTAATTTTTGAAATATTCGTCAAGAAATCTCAAATACAGGCTTTAGAATCTCTTTGTTGCAGCAATATCAGTGGTAAAGCTATTCCACCATCATGCATGCCTTTACCTTCCATAGCAAAAATAATGCATGTGGCATCGAAAAGCCCTAAATCACCAAATCTTCAAAGATGTTCTATTTCAAAGTGTTTTGAAATTCTCTATTATCCTGCATTACTACCGCCCATCACGCACCCCCAAAAGCATTGTGGCGCAGCCGCTTTAGCAATACCATTAGTATGTATTTTTACAGTATGTAATATTGGAATTCGGATTTATGTTTTACTTCTTCCTTTCTCCCAGTATTAAGCTTATGAGGCATCTGGACAATTCTCTATAACTTTAAGTAATTCATCAAAATGCTCATTAAACAGTTTTGTAATTTGGGGATCGAGCTGATAACCAGCCTGACTGAGAATCTCCTCTCGCCTGTTCCGGTGTCCAAGGTTCCTTATAGCAGCGTTTGCTTACCAGTGCATCAAAAATATCTGCTACCGCTACACACCTGGCATATATTAATGTGTTCACCTTCAAGCTTATTTTGATAACCCTTACCATCAAATCCTTCATGATGCTGCCAGGCTATGCTGACCGCAATCTGCATAATCTCTCCTGGTGAGTTTTCCAAAAGCCTATCACGGCAATATCTATAGGCAGATTTATCGCATCCTAATTTGTATTCATTTTGATTTCCAACAAATCGCACAACTGCTGCCTTCTTCATTATCTCACCCTACAATTACTCAAAAATACATAGGCAACACCTTTTAAGAAGATTGGTAGCTGTACACTCCTTTGCGTGTATCAGCGCTTTCTCTGCCAACGCAGAGCTTCGACGGATCAAAATCCTCATAGGTAATAACGGCAGGACAATGCTGGCATTTACCCTCTAAGAAATAGGCATCCCAAAGATCATCGCCGCTTTCACCTTCACCGTGCAGACAGAAGCGGATTTCAGGGAAACGCTTGAAGAGAAGACACATAAGATGAGAGCCGTCACTTTGTGTGGTATGCTCTCATTTTTTTGCGCGGGAAAAAGAAAGGGCGGGAATGAGAGATATACTCCCAAACCCGCCCTAATAGGTTTATATGTATATAATGGCAAAAGAAAGCACCCTGCCGAAGCAAGGTGTTTCTTGTAGCCATGTTGAGTTCAAATTCATTTGGTGTCAAAGTGGTGTCAAACCGTACTTTTTCACCGTTCGTAAAGCCCGAAAACACTGTATTTACAAGGGTTTTACTTGTCCAAGGGCTTCATCGTGGGGAACAAAATCACATCTCGGATGCTGTCCGAACCTGTCAGCAGCATCACGCAGCGGTCGATTCCCATACCCATGCCGCCGGTGGGAGGCATGCCGTATTCCATTGCTGTCAGGAAATCCTCGTCCAGCATTTCGGTTTCGTCGTCTCCCCGCTCCCGCTGCTCCAGCTGCTTTTCAAAGCGGTACCGCTGATCGATGGGATCGTTGAGTTCCGAATAAGCGTTTGCGATTTCACTGTGACAGATAAACAATTCGAACCGCTCGGTCAAACGCGGGTCTTCGGGGCTGCGCTTGGTCAGCGGAGAAACCTCTACCGGATACATGGTGATAAAGGTCGGCTGGATCAGTTTTTCTTCCACCTTCTGATCGAAGCAGGCATACAGCGCGTTACCCCAGGTTTTTTCTGCCGCTTCCGGCAATTCTACCCCGATTGCTCTTGCCGCTTCCACCGCTTGAGCATCATCAGAGATCGCGCCAAAATCCACACCGGCGTATTCTTTTACCGCGTCCCCCATGGTCAGGCGGCGCCATCCGGGCGTTAAGTCCACCGTTTCGCCCAGCCATTCGACCTGGTATCTGCCATGCAGTTCCATTGCGGCGGAAGAAAGGATTCCCTCCGCGATATCCATCATCGTGTGGAAATCAGCATACGCCTGATACAATTCCACCGTTGTAAATTCGGGATTGTGTTTGGTGTCCATTCCCTCGTTGCGGAAGATACGGCCAATCTCGTAAACCCGGTCCATTCCGCCGATGATCAAACGCTTCAGCGGCAACTCCGTGGCGATACGCATATACATATCCAGATCCAGCGTGTTGTGGTGGGTAATGAACGGGCGAGCCGCCGCGCCGCCGGCAATGGTGTTCAGCACCGGCGTTTCCACCTCGATATAGCCCCGCTCATCCAAATAACTGCGCATGTGCCGAATGAATTTCGAGCGCATGACAAAAGCTTTTTTCACATTGGGGTTCACGATCAAATCCACATACCGCTGGCGATACCGCAGCTCGGTATCTTTCAGGCCATGCCATTTTTCCGGCAGCGGAAGCAAAGATTTGGACAGCAGCTTCACCTCATCGGCTTTTACAGAGATCTGCCCTTTCTGGGTACGGAACACCTCTCCCTTAATGCCAATGATATCCCCAATATCATATTTTTTAAACCACTCATATTCCTCATCGCCCAGATGGTCTTTCCGCACATACGACTGGATACGCCCGCTTTGGTCCTGGATGTCGATAAAGCCGGCTTTACCCATACCGCGTTTGGAAAGAATACGCCCCGCGACGGAAACATGTTTCCCCTCATATTCGTCAAATTTTTCATTGATGTCTTTCGCGTAAGCGTCCACATCATAAGTAGTCTCTTCAAAAGGATTCCGTCCAGCCTGCTGCAGCGCGGCTAATTTCTCCCGCCGAATCCGCAGGATTTCGGACAATTCCGCCTCCGGCTGCTGTGCCTGCGGCATTGTGTTCTGCTCGTCCATTTTTCTGACCTCCAAATGCGTTTGCGTCGCATAGTTTCTAATATGTGATATTTTAACATAAGTCCCGCCGGCCTGTAAAGGCGAAATCCTGAAAATCTCCGTATGGTTTGGCCTTCCCTTTTGGGCATTCTTGCCTATTGAAAGCCGACTTTGTGCTTTATCTGCCGCAACTGCTCTTCCTTGTGAGACAGACCGAAAGCGGAACGTGGCAGCAAAAAGCCGGTACATCCCAATCGCATGTACCGGCTTTTGAAAAAACCTTTCCCCTGGCGCCTTTTTCCCATTATAAAGAGAAAGCGGGATATCGTCCATCAACTGATATCCTTTTTGCGGTATTGGATAAACGCGATTGCAATTCCGGCTGCCGTAAATACGATGCCCGCGGCAAGATATGGCATTTCAATCGCGCCGTTTGAAATGATGTCCGCGCCTTCCGTATACCCGAACGGCGTAATATATTTGAGAAATTTTACATTTTCTGTCAAATTGGAAATGATATTGAGAAAATACAGTAAAACAGCAATGCCCAGCCCTATTCCCAATCCATTTCCTCGCAAAAACGCCGAAATGCCAAAGGTAACAGCGGAGATTTCTATCTGCATAATAAAATAGGAGAGAAACAGCAGAGACATGGTTTTGACATCCGCGCTTTCCCCAATGGCGAGGGCAGAAAGAACGGTAACAAGCACCGATACCATATTCAAAACCACGATCTGCGCAAAAACAGCCAAAAGTTTCTCTGCCAGCACTTTTTCTCTGGAGACCGGATGTGTCAGCAGAAATTCAGCGGTATGCTCTTTTTCCTCCTTTGCGAGAGAGGAAATACCGAGAGTTGCCGCAAACAATGCGCCGCCAAGTCCCAGAATGTTGCCGCACTCAACGCCGAAAAAGCCGATGAAAGTACCAAAATTGATTCTGTCCATGCCGAACGCTTCGGAAAACGATCCCATTTCGGCAAACATCGTGCTGATGCCATCCATCTGGGTTTTCATCTCGGGATAGATCAGAACGCAGATACCAAGCATAAACGCAATCGCACAGGACCAAACCAGGAGAGACTTTTGTCCTCTTTTCAGTTCATGAAAGAAAATCGACATTTCAGTTTTCCTCCTTCACGTAATAATGCATAAAGACCTCCTCCAGGTCCGGATCGGTAACCGTAAAATCTTCAAACGAAAGATCGGCAAGAGAGGTCAATAATTGCTTCGGACTTCCGCTGTAAAGGAAGCTGACCGAACCGTTTTCCACTGTGATGTTTTTTGCATCAGGAATCTCGGGTACGCGCTCCGCGCTCTGCAGGGTAACGCGTTTGACCCCGGTGTGGCCAAGCTTTTCCACACTGTCCGAAGCAAGGATTTTCCCATCGCGAATGACAGCGGCGTGTTTACAGTACCGGCTGATTTCCGATAAAACATGCGAGGAAAGAAATACCGTTGCCCCCTCCTGATTTCGTTCGGTAAGCAGTTCATAAAACTCCTTCTGCATCAGCGGGTCCAAACCGCTTGTGGGTTCATCCAAAATATACAGCTTCGGTTTATGCTGAAGCGCACAGACAATTCCCACCTTTTTTCTGTTGCCGAGCGATAATTCATCCACACGGCGGGAAATGTCCAATTCAAGCCGCTCGCAAAGTTTTCCCGCTTCCTCTTTGCAATCTCTTTGATGCAGTTTGGCGGAGTAGGAAAGAATGTCCCGAACACGCATTCCGCTGTAAAACATCGCTTCGGACGGCAAATACCCCACCTGAGACAATATTTCGATCCGGTTTTGCGAGATGCTCTTGCCAAGCACTGCCGCACTGCCGCTTGTGGGGAAAATCAAACCCAAAAGGGTGCGGATCGTGGTGGATTTTCCCGCTCCGTTCGGACCGATAAATCCAAAAAAATCGCCCTCTTCTACCGAGAGATTGACATTGGTAATGCCGCGGGATTTCCCGTAAAATTTTGTCAATTGATTTGTTTCAATCGCTTTCATATGATACCTCCGCATGGATGTATTGCACTTTGGAAAACAGACTGCGCCATATAGGGATACAGCAAAACAAGTGATGGTTTTGCCACAGTTGTTTTTTACGATTTGTATCGAAACAGCGTCCTTTGGCGCGCCATCAAAAAGCAAAAAGCTTTTCAAACTGACCGATCAGCTTGAAAAGCTCTTAAAATAAGAATCATTCGCCTGGCCAGCCGGATATTGATTCTTTCGGAGCGGGTCGCCAAAAACAAGGCAGCCTTTTTCTTTGTTATCATCATAACAAATCGCTTTTTAATAATCAATGATCTTCAAAAAATCTTTTCCTGCAGCGGCAAAGCGATTGAAAGCCGGATCCCTTTTCTGTGGAATCCGGCTGTTTCAAACGTTCAGCCTGGAGAAACTGCTGTTGCTCCGGCATGATTCTCTTACTTTTTTCTCAGTACAATCGCAATAAAATTCAGGTATTTCCCGCCGCCGGCCTCCATTGACTTCCTGTCGCCAACGGCATACGCATTGTCTTGCTTTAACCAATCCGCCCACACTTCTTCGTTGCTCTGCATCTCTTGAACGGCAACGACTTCCGCATCATAGCTTTTGCCGGCGATTTCACTCCAATAACAAACATCGTGCATCGTGTCGAGCTGTTCCGGCGTCCAGGAAAGCAAAAGTTCCTTGGGCAAATCATGGTGGCAATCCTTTTTCATGCCGGGAATCGCGATATAAAGATATCCCCCGCTTTTTACAAAAGGCAAGAGCTTATCATCAAGATAATGCGAATCCCTCCCAAAGTAATGGTAAGAGTCAATGCTGACTACCGCATCAAAAAATTCCTTTTCAAAGGGCAAGCTAGCCGCATCGGCTTGGACGGGGATGACCTACTTTTTCTTTATTCCCATCTCATCAAAGAATTTTTGATTATCCGCAGGATCGCTCCATAAATCAGCAGCATATACGGTAAATCCGTATTCTTTGGCCAAAAACATGCTGGTTATGCCCTGCCCGCTTCCCAAGTCGCAAACGACTGCCCCATCTGGGATTTTATGCTCCGTGAGCAGTTCTTCCGCTAATTTAACGGGATTCGGCCCCATCATTTTCTCCTGCAATGCCGGTGTGTTGTATTTTTCACTTTTGAGATACTTCATTTTTATTTTCCCTTATCTTCCACGATTTCTTTTGTTGATTTTGGCAATATTTTTGAATTTTTGTCTCTTTTGGGCTAAATAGCTTTCTGCATCCTCGGCATATCTGCTCTCGGATTTCAACTTCTGGTACGAACGGACACGCTCTTGGGAAAGTTCTCCTTTTATAACCGCTTCCCGGACCGCGCAATTGGGTTCATTCGTATGGGTACAATCATGAAAGCGGCACATCGCCGCCAGCTTTTCTATATCGGAAAAAGATTGATCGAACCCATCGTCTATGTCCCATAGGCCAAGCTCTCTCATGCCTGGTGTGTCGATTACCATTCCGCCCTGCTCCAGCAAAAACAGTTCCCGTCTTGTTGTGGTATGCTTTCCTTTGTCGTCATTTCTGAGTCCGTTTGTCGCCAAACGATTTTCTCCGAGCAGCCGGTTAATCAGCGTAGATTTCCCGACGCCGGAGGAACCGATTAACGCAACCGTCTTTCCCTTTTGAAGATAGGGAAGAAGTTTTTTGTATCCATCTTCTTCCGCCGAAGATGTTACGACAATATCCGTCCCGACAGCGACAGATTCCATCGAACGCATAAACGATTCCAGATTGGAACACAAATCTGATTTTGTTAAAACGATCACGGGGGTCGCGCCGCTGTTCCAGGCGACAGAAAGGTAGCGCTCTGCTCTTCTGAGATTAAAATCGTTGTTAAGCGACATGCAAATGAATATTGTATCAACATTAGCCGCAACGACTTGCTCCGTATGGCCCGTTCCCGCGGCTTTCCGGATAAACACGCTTTTTCTCGGCAAAACCCCGTGTATCATGGCGCGGCTTTGGGATGAGGTGCAATCGATCATCACAAAATCACCCACCGCGGGAAAATCCGAGGCGCTTACAGCGCGGTGCCGCAATCTGCCGGATACTTCCGCAAGCTGTTCCCCCTCTTCGCTGATTACGCGGTACAGTCCTTTTTTCTGCGAAAGGACCCGCCCTATTAGATTGTTTTTATCGTATTCCTGCATAAGCGCTGCATATTGGCTGAACAATCCAAACTCAGCCATATCGATTTTTCCCATTCCTTAGTCCTTTCGTAAATGGCCCGCAGCGTGACACTGCATAAAGCATTCTATCTGGCTGCGAAGCAGTTCCATCCATTGCCCCTTGTCTTTGGATAAATCAGAACAATTTACCAGCAGATAAAACGGAGCATAAAATTCAACCGCAAGCTGTTTGGGGTCCGCTTCCTTTAAAACACCGTTCTTTATCATTTCGCGGAAGATGTCTTCCATATACCAAACCGGTCCGGAAACGATACAGTTATGATACAGTTCTGCCATTTCAGCGTTGCGATACTGTTCCAAGGTCAGCATCTTGCGGAAATGAGACGCAAAGTCATCCTCCGTCCAAAATATGAATTGAGACATCGTATAATTCTGAATGCTGTCCATGGATACGCTTTCGTAGGATTCTGGCCGGGTTTCGTATTTTTCCTGCGGCACTTCATATTCCTGCGACCTTTGTGCGTCGATTCGATACATTCTTTCAACAATGCTGTCAAAAATATCGCGTTTGTTTTTATAATGCTTATACAGCGCGCCTTTTGTTATCCCAAGTTCCGCTGCAATCATGCTGACCGAAACGGCCTCATAGCCCTCTCTTGCAAACAGATGAAGCGCCGTCATCAAAATTTTTTCTTTTGTGTCAGTCATGCGATCCCCTCCGTAGGTAAACGACCGTTTACTTGTATTATAGTGACCGATCGTTTCCTTGTCAATGGGATATCAAAGCCAATATAAAGCTATAAATAGCAAGCCGGACAGAAGAGCCGCCAAAGCGGCAGGCCGTTTTCACAAAAAAAGCAGCATAAAAAGCATTTCTGCTTTTCATGCTGCCATTTTCCTTTGCAACAGTAGATGGGATTGGGATTGCTATTTTCCATGAGTTTTTCTGCGGCGCCAGAAAAACTACTTTTTTCTTTCGCCTCTTATTTGGAAATAGACAAAACTTTCAGCCGCATAATGCCTGCGGGAACATCAATATCAATCTCCTCGCCGACCCGGCCGCCAATGAGGCCTTTTCCCATCGGAGACTCATCCGAGATTCTGTTTTCCATGGGGTCCGCTTCCGCCGAACCGACGATCTGATATTCCTCTTCCTCGTCCATGTCCATATCCAAAATCCGCACCTTGGAGCCAACGCCGACAACATCGGTAGACAATTCATCCGTATCTACTACCTCGACTACTTTCAGCATGGCCTCCAACTGTGTGATCTTCGCCTCAATAATAGCCTGTTCGTTTTTGGCTTCATCATATTCACTGTTTTCGGATAAATCTCCGAAAGACAAGGCTACTTTTATTTTTTCGGCAATTTCTTTCCGCCGAACTGTCTTCAGATTTTCCAATTCCTGCTCAATTTTTTTCAAGCCATCTTCTGTCAGACGTTTTTTCTCAGCCACATGCATCTTCCTTTCTATCCGTGCTGTTACAGACAGTAGTAGTATTATAATTCAGGCTATCCTTTCTGTCAAGGCGCAAACTGAAAACCTTCTATGAACAAAACTTCAGCGTTCCAAACAGCTTTCTGATGCCAATCGGAGCAGTTCATCCCAGGGGATTGTCCTCCCGTTTTTCCAGCCTTGACAAGCAATTTCCACAGGAGGCAAAGTGCTCTCCTGCAAAATCGCTGCCAAAAAGTCCACAAGTAAAATTCCCTTTGGCAGTATCACTCCTTTTGCCGCTTCCCCCGACGGTTCGATACAAATTCCTTTCCCTGGCTGACGAGCCGCCGTTAAAATCAGTCCGCGAAATCCTTTCCATGGACAAAGCCATCCCGATGGGTCCATCAGGATGCCTCCCGCCCTGACTGGAAGCGCCTCGTCATACTGCAGCACAGCGCCGTACTCATCCAACAGGCTTTGCGCCATCTCGCGGCAGCATTCCTGATTTTCACATACCACCCGGAAAACCGGACTGTAAGGAATCCAATGTTCCAGCCATTCCAACCGCTCCCCTTTTTGATCCGCCAGAAAAATCTGCCTGTCTTTCATTGGACACCGCAGTTGTGATAAAAGTCGCTTTGCCGCCGTATCAAAAAGGTTTTCCCGGAAAGATTCGGCCGAAAAAATTGGAAAGCCTGCAGGCGGCGCCAATCCGTCCGGCAAAAGCACCTGCATATTTTCTCGACCTGCCGCTTTCTCCAGCTGCTCCCACCGGATCTTCCGGTCACACACATGAAACACCCGGTATTCTCCCCAAGGACTTTCAGCATCTGTCTGTGCAGCCGCATATCTTTTTATTTGCAAGCGGATTTTTTCCCAAAGGTTCTTTTCTTTCCACCGCTCTATTTGGACCACAGCAACCATTCTTGTCCCTCCCGGCACAAGCTGTTATACTGTATGCTTTGTCCTGCCGGAATATGCACCTGCTTACAAAAAATTGCATGGACTTTTTAGGCCCATGCAATTTTTTTGATGTATTGACTGCTATGCGGCCGTGCTCTGCTCCTCTGCCGATTGTTCAGACGATTCGGTCCCGCTTTCTTCTGCAGCCTGCGAATTCTGGGAATCCGGTTCGATTCCTTCGCCGCGCATGGAACCGATCACCACTTCCAATGCTTTTTTCAGCTGCGGATCGGTGGTCTCGTCCAAATTTTCAAAATTGGCTTCCATATCCGCCGTCAGCTCTACTTCATAGTCCGGCTTGATTCCCTCACCGTCATAGCAGACGCCGTTGGGAGGCAGATAGCGCGCTATCGTTATATTGACTGCCGAACCGTCGTTGAGTTTTTTCACCGTCTGCATGGTTCCTTTTCCGTAGGTCGTACTGCCAACGGACTTGGCTTTCCCGTAATCCCGCAGCGCTTGTGTAAACAATTCTGCCGCGCTGGCCGTCTTTTCATTTGTCAAAACGACCATCGGCAAAGTAATTTCATCCGCATCGCTTTTTGCCAGCACTTCGACGGTGCCGTCTTTGTACTCAGCAGATACAATATCGCCCTCCGGCAGCAATTTATCCAGCATTTTCGTCACGGAATTCAAGGTGCCGCCGCCGTTGTTCCGCACATCAAACACCAGCGCCTGCGCGCCCTGTCCTATTAATTCATCCACCTGCTTGGAAAACTGTGTCGCAGTGCTCTCGTTAAACTCTGTAATCTGAACATAGCCGACATTGCTTTCAATCATGCGGGAAAACACAGTCGGAATATCTACTTTGCGCCGAGTCACCTCGATAGTCGTATCCTCCGAATCGCGCCGGTAGGTAATATTGACCTTGCTTCCCTCTTCCCCTCGGATGGCGTCCGCCGCCTGCTGATAGGTTTCCGCGTTGACATCCAGCTCATCCACTTTGATGATAAAATCCCCTGCCTGCAGGCCAACAATGGCTGCGGGAGAATCCGCGTAAACTTCATTGATCAAAATGTATCCGCTGGGGTCCTGTTGGGCCGAAATGCCGATTCCAACGACGCGGCCTTCCAGGTCTATCATATACGATTCGTATTCTTCAGGCGTAAAATACCGTGCGTATTTGTCTCCGGTGCCAGCTACATATCCGTCCGCCAGCGCCTCATTCAGCGCGTCCTCATCAATATTGCCGACATAATTGGCCCGGACAATACGGTCCAGTTCAGAGAGTTTGCTGTACATGGTCTCTCTTTCTTTTAAGTTGTAAACCTTCCCGTTAAAAACATCCATGTAATAGATCATGGTAATAGAAAAAGTAACCGCCGCAGCCATGATCATCAACGTAATCGTTGCTCCTAAGGATATTTTTTTGTTCATCTGTTTTCTCCAATCTTTGCTCAAGATGTCACATGATACCTGCAGTTATTGCAGGTATTCCAGCGGATTGGTATGTTTGCCGTTGATCCGGATTTCGAAGTGAATATGGGGGCCGGTAGACCAGCCGGTGGAGCCGACCTTGGCAATCGTTTGTCCGCGGGTAACATAGTCGCCCACATTGACCACAATCTCGCTGTTATGCGCATATAAAGTAGTATACCCACCGCCGTGATCCACAATCAGGTACTTGCCGTATCCTTTGCCGGGCGTGTAGCTGGTGTTGACAAACACCACTTTACCGGAATTGGATGCCACAACCGGCGTACCATAAATGTTTGCTCCGGAGATGTCGATACCTGTATGGAAATCGCTTCCGTTAAACCGCCACCCGTAATAAGAGGTGATATTGGAATAACTGGGCGAAGGCCATCCAAATTGTCCGCCGACGAAATCCCCCATGGAATCCAGCTTGGCGTAAATCGCGTCGATATCCGCCTGGATTGCTGCCATTTCAGCCTGGGTCGCCGCCTTGTCCTTGTTAAATTGCTCTTCCAGCGCGGAAATATCCTGCAGCTGCTGCTGCGTCTGGCCCAATTGTTGGTTCAAACTCGCTGTCAGCTGATCCAGCTGTTCCTTGGCCGACTCTACTTCAGCACGGTCTGTTTCCACCTGTTTTTTGTCCAATTCAATAGATTCCTTGTCGGAAATCAGCTGGTCAATCACATCTTGATCTCTTTGGGCGATACGGCCGACAATCTCAGCCCGGGTCAAAAAATCATAAAAGCTGTCCGACCCGAGCACAAGACCCAATGTCGACGCGTCGCCGCTGAGATAGGAAGAGCGGATCCGCTTTTTAAACAACGTATAATTTTCGTCGATTTCTTCTGATTTTTGTTGAATTTGAGCTTCTTTTTGCGCGATATTATCGCTTAAAAGCGCAATTTTTTCATTGACCAGCTGAATCTGCTGACGAGTCAAGGATATCTGGCTGTCAATCTGTTGTTTTTGCGCCAAAGCTTTTTCCTTGTCCGATTTCGCTTTATCTATGTTTTTCTGAATTGCGTCCTGCTGTTCCTGAAGGTCTTTGAGCTGTGACCCCAGATTCTCCAATTCGTCCTTGTAATCCTCATTCTGAGAAGCATCCTGCCCGGAATCCGCGCTGTTCGTATCCTCGGCTGTCACATCCTCGGCAAAAACGCTGAAAGTACCGGCCTGTCCGCCTAAAACAAGAGAAAGGCAAAGAGCCAAGCCGGTGGTTCTCAAAAGGATTTTTTTGAAATCCAATCCGCCACGTCCTTTCGTTTGGGATGCCGCAATCTTTTATACTCTTAAATGTTTGCGCACAAAAATCATACTGCCGAACACGCCGACAGCCACACCGCCGACCGCAAAACTGGCCAGCAGCTGTTTCGCTACCTTGGAAAAAGGTACCATATTCTTCAAAAACGCTGACAGTGCCGTAGAAGCCTGCGCCTGTACATGGCCCATCAGGTAAGTATATCCGCCCCACAAAAGCAGATAAGCCATGCAGGCAGAAATAACCCCCAGCAAAATGCCTTCCACCACAAACGGCATGCGGATGAATAAGTCGGTAGCGCCGACAAATTTCATGATGTTGATTTCCTTGCGGCGGTTAAAAACCGTAACCTTAATGGTATTGGCAATGATAATCAGCGTAACCGCCAGCAAAATAATAACAATACCGGAGCCGCAAAGATAAACGGCCCGTTTGATCCCGGTCACGGTCTCCGCCACATTAGTAGGCGCGTTGACCTGCATAACGCCGGGAATCGATTCGATCTGTGCTGTCGTCTCGTTAATCAGAGACAAATCTTTTAAGGTGATCCGGAACGAAAGGGGAAAAACTTCATCCTTGTCCTGCTCCAGATTTTCCAGTAAGCTTTCCGGAACGATCTCGCTGTACCGCTCCAGAGCCTCTTCGCGGGAAACAAACGAGAACGAGTCGATATTGCTGTTTTTATCCAGCGCCGCCTTTACCTCGGAAACCATCGTATCGTCTGCATCGTCTTCCAGGAAGGCAACCATTTCATTTTGGTTTTCCACATAGCTTATCATGCCGTTCAGGTTGATGGAAAGCAAAATCGCACTGCCGATCAACAGCATGCAGGAAACCAAAATGCCGATGGAGGCCAATGACATCATCCGATTTACCCAGATGTTGCGAGCGCCTTCCTTAATCAAATAAGTAAAACTGGAACCTTTCATCGCTGCCCCCAATCCGCGTCGTCTCTTACGACGCTGCCGTTATCGATCGTAATGACCCGGTGATTGAACTGGGCAACCAAATCATGCTCATGTGTTACCATCACGACAGTTGTTCCCACTTTATTGATCTCGTTGAGAAGATCTACAATCTCATAAGAAAGCTCCGGGTCGATGTTGCCGGTAGGCTCATCTGCGATAATCAGCTTCGGATTGTTTACCAAAGCCCTCGCCAAAGCCACACGCTGCTGTTCACCGCCCGAAAGCTCATTCATTTTGCACCGCGCCTTGGACGCCAGCCCCACCAGGCTCAGGATATACGGCACACGCCGACGAATATCCCGGGTGGAAACGTTGGTCACACGCAGCGCAAACGCCACATTATCATAAACGTTCATGGTCGGAATCAATCTGAAGTCCTGAAAAACCACGCCCAAAGAACGACGAAAAACGGGAATCTGTCTGCGTTTCAAACGATTTACCGTGTAGCCGTTCACTTCAATCGTTCCCGAAGAAGGAATCTCTTCGCGCAGCAGCAGTTTAATCAACGTACTTTTACCGGCGCCGGAAGAGCCGACAACAAAAACAAATTCGCCGTCGGCAATTTCCAGGTCCACATTTTTCAGCGCTTCTGTCCCATTATCATATGTCTTTGATACATTGGAAAAACGAATCACTTTGCACCCGCCCTCACAGAACCAAGCCTATGGCCCTTAATATTTGATGGGGTTAGCCGTTAAATATTTTTTGACCATCAGCGCCACTTTGAAAACGATGGCATGGTCGAATTCCCGCAGGTCCAGACCGGTAAGCTTTTTGATTTTCTCCAAACGGTATACCAGCGTATTCCGGTGGACAAACAGCTTCCGGGAGGTTTCGGACACATTCAGGTTGTTCTCGAAAAATTTCTGAATGGTAAACAGCGTTTCCTGATCCAGGCTTTCAATAGATCCCTTTTTGAACACTTCCCGCAGGAACATCTCACAAAGCGTTGTGGGAAGCTGGTAAATCAAGCGCGCGATTCCCAGATTGTCATAGCATACAATCGCCTTTTCGGTATCAAACACTTTTCCGACTTCCAACGCAATCTGTGCTTCTTTAAACGAACGCGCCAGATCCTTCACGCCTTCCACCGCGGTACCGATACCCACGACCGCTTTGGTATAGAATTCCGAGCCAAGCGTATCCACGATAGAACGAGCCAGCTTTTCCAGGTCCCTGGAACCGATGGGAGATTTGATCTCTTTGACCAAAACAATATCATTTTCGCTGATGTTGAAGACGAAATCCTTTTGCTTGTCCGGGAACAGATTCTGCACCACGTCAAACGCGGAAATATCATTGGACGAAATGATCCGGATCAGCAGCACGGCACGGCTGACATCCGTGTTAAAGTGCAGTTCTTTCGCCTTCATAAAAATATCACCGGGCAGAATATTATCCAGAATGACGTTCTTGATAAAATTGTTCCGGTCATATTTCTCATCATAGTATTGCTTAATGGTCAGCAGGGAAATAGCCAAAACGCCGCAAAATTTCGCGGCTATTTCATCGGCGCCTTCCACAAAAACCGCATAATCCGGTTTGATTCTGGTACCGAACGGTTTATAAGTATACCCGTCCTTCACGAAAATCTCGTTTCCGTCTACTGCGTCCAGGGAGATATAATCATTTTGACTGCCGATTTTGGTCAAATCACTGCAGGAGATCACTGTAGCCGTATCGTCAATGACCCCGACGACCCGATCGATCGTATCCCGCATTTGATGCACTACACCTTGAAATAGTCTGTTTGACATGATAATTCTCCCTTCTGCCGCTCGTTTTGTAGCAAAAAATAATCCATCTAAAAGACAGAAATCCACTGCACGCCAAAACCATTTTACATGTTGTCTTCAGCCAACCACATTCATTTTACAAAAAATTTGTGTTTATTGCAACCTCATTCTCCAGAAAAGTCATGGGATTACCGATAAAAACTGACAAAAACAGCTGCAAAAAATCGTTAATACAGTTATTTTACGCCATAAAAGGGAAAAAATTGTGAACAAGTTTTAAACAGGTTTGCCAATACCGAAGTTTTCCTGATTGATAAAAGGCCATTCACCGCAATCCTCTTCACGCCCCGCAAAGGTTGGTAAAAAGAAAAGGCCGATTCCACGGGGAATCGGCCTTTTGGCAATCAGAATTAGAAAATTGCTCTCTCAGTCTCTTTGTCGAACAGATGAATCTTGTTGACATCCATCGCCATTTTGATCTGCTCGCCAACTTGCGCGGTAACGCGGGTGGAAACTCTGGCGGTCAAAGTGGTGCCGGCGCAGTCGAGATACAGGTGGGTCTCAGCGCCCATCATTTCGGTAACATCAACTTTGCACTCGAACAAACCGGTGGTAGCAGCGCCCAGGAAAATCTCCTCGGTATGCAGATCTTCCGGTCTTACGCCCAGAGTGACCTCTTTGCCAACATATTCCTCGATGCCCGGTACTTTCGCTTTCGAATCCGGCAGTTCCACGGTGAACGGTTTTTCAGCATCGCCGTATTCAACAACCAGTTTGCCTTCTTTAGAAACCAGTTTCGCATCAATGAAGTTCATTTGCGGAGAGCCAATGAAGCCCGCTACAAATACGTTTACAGGGCTGTCGTACAGGTTTTGAGGAGTATCTACCTGCTGGATGAAACCGTCTTTCATAACAACGATTCTATCACCCATGGTCATAGCCTCAACCTGGTCGTGGGTTACGTAAATGAAAGTGGTGCCCAGTCTCTTATGCAGCTTGTTCAGCTCGGTTCTCATCTGAGCACGGAGTTTCGCGTCCAAGTTGGACAGCGGCTCGTCAAGCAGGAAGACCTTCGGCTCACGTACGATTGCACGGCCCAGCGCAACACGCTGTCTCTGACCGCCGGACAAAGCCTTCGGCTTTCTGTCGAGCAGGTGAGAGATATCCAGAATACGGGCAGCCTCTTCTACGCGGCGTTTGATCTCATCTTTCGGGGTTTTACGCAGTTTCAAGCCAAATGCCATGTTGTCAAACACGGTCATATGCGGATACAGAGCGTAGTTCTGGAATACCATCGCGATATCTCTGTCTTTCGGAGGAACGTCGTTCACCAGTTTGTCGCCGATGAACAGCTCGCCTTCAGAGATTTCTTCCAAGCCGGCGATCATTCTCAGAGTGGTGGATTTACCACAACCGGAAGGACCTACCAAGATGATAAACTCTTTGTCTTCGATTTCCAGGGTGAAGTCGGTTACAGCGGTAACGCCACCCGGATACTTTTTGTAAATATTGCGCAAAGATAAACCTGCCATTAGTCATTGACCTCCTAAATGCTAAATATGAAACTATAAGATAGTTTATATTAGACGAATTTCTTTCCCTTATGATAACAAAAACACACGCTCCGTGACAAGTACCTATATACCCAAAGTTAATCTTTCCAGTTTATCTAAAATGCCTAATTTCCAAAAAATCTCCCCAAATCTTTGGGAAAGCAATCTATATTTTGCCCAAAAGCATTTTCATTTCCACGTCCTGGATTTCCCGGCTCTCTCCGGGGGCCAAAGTCTCGTCCAGCCACAGTCCGCCGATGGCCTCACGCTTGAGCCAAAGCACCCGCCGTCCATAGGCCAAAAACATTCTTTTCACCTGATGATACATCCCCTGGGTCAGTACGATTCGGCAAAGCGGTTGCTCCGCTTCTTCCAAAATCGTCAGCTGCGCCGGTTTGCACAGCGTCCCATCCTCCAGCACGACCCCCTTGGAAAAGCCCTCTTCCATCTGCGCAGTCATCGGACCGTCGATCCGCGCGCAATAGGTTTTTGGCACATGCTTTTTTGGCGATAAAATACGGTGGGCAAATTCTCCGTCATCGGTAATCAGCACAAACCCCTCTGTATCTTTGTCCAGCCTCCCCGCGGGGAACAAGCCGGTCCGGCGATATTGTTCCGGCACCAGATCCAGCACCGTAGGCTGCTTGGGGTCCCGTGCCGCGCTTAGAACGCCCGCCGGTTTATTCATCATAAGGTAAAGGTGGGCTTGTATCAGCAAAGGCTTTCCGTCCAGTTCCAGCGTATCTTTCTCCAGGTCGACTTTGGCGTCGGGCGAAGACGCGATCTTTCCGTTGTGCCGCACTCTGCCCTGCCAAACCAGTTTTTTCGCGTCTTTTCGGGAATAGGCCGTTCTGGCGGCCAGGATTTTATCCATCCGCTCCAATTTCAAAATAAGACCTCCGTTTTATACCAATCCGTCCAGCGGCGCCGAAGCCAAAAAATCCGGCCTCATCCGCCGCGCGCAAAAGAAAGGCTGCAGCAGACCAGCGAACGCCTGTTTCATGTGCTTTTTTCAGCATATTATACCATCTTTTTCTGCCGCTTCCAACCCTTTATCGCGTCGGGAAAGCGAATCCGTGGGTAAAACTCTCCTCGCCGGTACCGCTGATATCGCCGCCAATAATCCGCCCATCACGCACCAGAAGCGTACAGCTGACATGGTCCGGCCGGTCCGGATAATTCAGGATGGTATATTGATATTTTTTGCAGCGTTTTCCCTGAAACGGCGATAAATCCATTCCTTGGGTTTTTTGCAGGTTATTATACTCTTCGTATACCGAATCGAATTTTTCCGGGATCAGAATTTCCATCACCAAAGAGGGTTCCTCTTCCGTTTCCCATCCAAAAGAAGCAATAAAAGACTGCCGCTGCTCCTCTGTTTTTCCCATTATTTTTTCGCTTTTCCCCTTCGGCTGGGCAGCCGTCTGCTGAATCGAGCCGATCCATTTCCCGCCGAGCAAAACCGCGGCCGCAAGCAGGAAAATCCCCACGGCAATAAAAATCTTTTTTCCGCTGAGACGAAAAGACATTATAAACATACCGCATCCTCCTTTTGAGAATGTATATGTTCTCCTGGTTCTGTTTCATTCCCGGCCGGTCCCAACTTTCTTTTTTCATCAGAAAAGCCCGTCCATTAGGACGGGCTTTTCTTGTTGTTTTTATTCTTCCTGCAGAGCTTTTGCCTCTTCGATAACCTGGGCTTCCAGGTTCGTCGGCAGCTGCTCATACCGTTCAAAACTCAAAAGGAAATAGCCTCTTCCCTGAGTCATGGAACGAATCAGCGTGGCAAAATCATGCATTTCGCTCATGGGGACTTCCGCCACGATCTCCTGCAGGCCGTCTTCCGCCGGGTTCATACCCAACACACGCCCGCGGCGCTTGTTCAGTTCGCCCATCAGGTCGCCGGTATTGCTATCCGGTACATAGGCCTTCAAAGAGCCGATGGGTTCCAAAATGCAGGGACTTGCCTTGGGCAGGCCCTCTTTATAGGCAATGGAAGCAGCCATTTTGAAAGACATTTCCGAAGAGTCCACCGGATGGTAGGAGCCGTCTGTCAGCGTCGCTTTCAATCCGACTACCGGATATCCGGCCAATACGCCTTTTTTAATGCAGTCCCGCAGTCCTTTTTCTACTGCCGGGAAGAAGTTTCTGGGTACGGAACCGCCGAATACGCTTTCCGCAAAGACCAGATCGTCGCTGTCGCACGGTTCAAATTCAATCCAAACATCACCGTACTGCCCATGGCCGCCGGACTGTTTTTTATGTTTACCCTGGACTTTGACTTTTTTGCGAATGGTTTCGCGGTAAGGTACGCGGGGATTCTCCATAATGATATCCACGCCGAATTTCGCTTTCATCTTGGAAACCAGCACATCCAGATGCTGTTCACCCAATCCGGTGACGATCTGCTGCTTTGTTTCTATATTGTTTTCGTAAGTAATCGTGCGGTCTTCTTCCATCAAGCGCTGCAGCGCCTGGGCGATTTTTCCCTCGTCTCCTTTGGCTTTGGGCTTAATCGCGATGGACAGGCACGGCGCCGGGAATTCCATCGGCTCGCCTTTCAGCGGACGGGCAGGGTCGCACAGCATATCCCCGGTGTTGGTGGAGGCCAATTTGGTGATTGCGCCGATATCGCCCGCGCTGATTTGATTCGTATCTTCCTGTTTTTTGCCTTTGACAAAGACAATTTTGCCCAGTCGTTCCGGCTGACCGGTCGTCGTATTAACCGGCGTTTGTTCCGCGGTCAGCTTTCCGGACAGTACCTTTACATAAGACATCTTGCCTACAAACGGGTCGGCAACCGTTTTAAATACAAACGCTGCCAGCGGCTGGTCATCCGCGCAGACCACTTCTACCGGATTCCCTTCCAAATCCATGCAGATTTCATCTTCCGCATCTTTCGGAGAAGGCATCAATTCGCAAATCATGTCCAAAACCATGTCGACGCCGGCCAGCGTAAAGGCCGAGCAGCATACTACCGGTGTGATGGTGCCGGATTTTACGCCTTTTTTAATGCCGCTTAAAATCTCTTCCGACGTGAACTGCTCGCCGGAGAAATACTTTTCAAACAACTCTTCGTCTGTTTCGGCAACCGCCTCGGAAATCGCGCCGATCAGGCCTTCCACACGGTGTCCGGTCCCCGGCATCGGCACTTCCTTGGCCTCGCCCTTGCTGTCATAGGCGTATGCTTTCATTTCGATCAGGTTGATATATCCGACAACGTCCCGGCTTTCGTACACCGGTACCACCACCGGGCAGACACTGGGGCCGAACACGGTTTTCAGCTGCTCAAGCACCTTATAAAAATCCGCGTTGTCACGGTCGAGCTTGGTCACGCAGAACATCGCCGGTTTTTTTGCGTTTTTCGCCATGCGATAGGCTTTTTCAGTTCCCACCGATACACCGGATTTGCCCGACAAGGCAATCAGCACGTTGTTCGCCGCGCGCACGCCTTCGTACATTCCCGCTGCAAAGTCGAACAGGCCAGGGGTATCAATCAGGTTGATCTTCTTATCTTTCCAGCTCAGATGAGCCACTGCCAGAGAAACTGATACCTTTCTTTTGATCTCCTCCGGATCAAAATCACAAACGGTGTTCGCGTCCAGCACCTTTCCCAATCTATCCGTCGCCCCGGCTTTGAACAACAAAGCCTCTGCCAGCGAGGTTTTTCCCGCGCTGCCGTGGCCGGCCAACGCGATATTGCGAATATTTTCCGCAGTATACTGTGCCATAAATGTTTACGCTCCTTTCAGTATGGGCATGCCGCTTCCAAAGCGGCAGGACGGAAAGACAATCTTGTCAAAATGGACAACCTGGCCTTTTTCTCCGTCCGCAATATATACATTATACATAATTCCTTTCATCTGCGCAAGCGTATATTTGTAAATGAAATACATTTCATATAGAAATATCGGGAAAAATTTTATTCAAATCGCCTTATTTTTTCCACTATGGTCTTTTTCTTCTCCTGACAAAACACCATCGACCGCGCAAAGTTTCTGCAAACGGGCCCGATTCCATTGGCTTTTCTGCCCGAACAAAGGATTTTCACAAATAACGCCTTGCAGCTTCTCCTGCCTTTCCAACAAAAAAACAGGCGGAAGCCCGCCTGTTTTTGCTATTCGTGTTTGATGGCTTCCAGCGCGCTGATTTTTACCGCCCGGTTTGCCGGCGAAAAGCCGGAAATCAGGCCGATCAGCGTAGAAAAGACCAACGCCAAGCCGACCAGCCAAATGGGGATAACAGATATCTGTCCAGCGCCTGATTCGCCGTAATAATAGCCTCCCATCATGCCGCCGAGGCCGCCCCCGCCCAGCATGTTGAGCACCAACGAGATGGCAAAGCTTAAAATCACACCGATCACACCTCCGCCAAGCCCGATGAGGCCCGCTTCCATCAAAAAAACGGTACGGATATCGCCGACCACACACCCCAGAACTTTCATAATGCCGATTTCCCGGGTGCGCTCATAGATGGACATGATCATGGTATTGGTAATTCCCATGGCCGCTACCAGCAGCGAAATACCGCCCAGGCTGCCCAGAATCAGCATCATTTTATTGGCCTGTTCCTGCATGGGTTTCCGGACCGTTTCCATGCTGTAAGTATCGTAGCCCAAATCCTTGATCTTCGTTTCCACTTCATCCACATATTTCATGTCAGTCACTTTGACATAAACGTGGTCGTAGTTTATTTTGCGCGGGTTGAACGCGGCGCTGGAGGAAGAAGAGATTCCGTTGAACTCATCATATTCCTGATACAGCTCATACAGCTGGTCAATGGATAAAAAAGCGCCGTAAACCGTTTCGTATCCCTTATTCCAGTCACCGATCAGCAAGCCGCTGACCGACGCCTCATGCTGCTCCGGCTGCTTGGTATTTTGCTCCATATCCTGATTTCCGACCGATATGGTAATGGGGTCGCTGAAAATATCGACCGGCGGATCATCGCCGCCATAAGGATCGTACCATTCGCCATTGCCATTGGGGTTGTAAAAGCTGAACGGGCCATATTCTCCGAACAGAAGCGTATACTCTTTTTCCTTGCCTGTGGGAAACTTTCCCTCTTTCAGCTCATATCCCAGCTTTTCCAGCGCTTCCGGATAAACGCCGTAGATACCTTCGCTATACTGGTAATCCCCGCATTGAATGGTAATTTTTCCCCAATCCGCCTGGACCACCGGCGTGATCACATCCACATGATCGTAAGCGGCAATCTGTTCGATCACGCTGTCGTCCAGATTCGGGATGCTGCCCTCCCCATTCCCGCCGCTGTAGTTATAAATCTCGATTTTGGTCAGATCGCCCATCTGGGCCAGCATAGCCTCCTGGCTTTTCTGAAGGCCTACACCCAGTGAGATCATAACTACAATGGCACAGGTGCCGATCACCACTCCCATGGTCGTCAGCGCGGTACGGACTTTCCGCCGGGAGAGGTTCTGAAGGCACATTGCGATCTGATCAGATATCTTCATCGTCAGCCTCTTCTCTCTTCAGCTTGGTCTTTAAAAAGGACCAGGTACCGGACACGCCGCCTACTGCCAGGCAGCCGATTCCAAACAAGACCCACTGCCACCAACGCATGCCGGCGTCCTCTTCTATCGGTTCAAAGCCGGGGTCAAAGCCAGGGTCAAAACCGGGATCGACAATCTCGCCGCTGTTATCATAAACCTCACAGGTAAAATTCTTGGTGATGGTAGATACGTCGCCTTTTTCATTTTCATATGTAACGGTGATAACCGCCGAAATCATTCCCCCTGCCTCTGATGAGGAAATGGAAAATTTCGCGTTGCCGGAATCGCCCGCTTTGATATTGCCAAGATTCTGCACCTGGTTGGGATCGTCGATATTCCCCTCAATCGTCGCTGTCAGGTTATAAATATCCGCTCGGCCCTTGTTGACGTAATTGAGCACTACGTTGGCGTTGTCTCCGGGCCAGATCATGGTCGGGATCTCTGTCAATTCGACCTCAAAGCGTTCCACCTGCGCGATGGGAATGGAAATGGTCTCCTCCGAAGATCTGCTCTGGCGGGTATTATTCGCCACATATTCATAACTGAACGTGATATGGACCGACTCATTTCCCGCCACAGCGCTGGTCAGGCACTTGAGGGGAATGGATTTGGTCATAGAGCCTTTTTTCTCCAATGTAGGGATATAGTAGGTGTTGGACGCACCGGTAATCGAAAGGCCGGTGGTAGGCTCCACTTTCATAATAATATTCTCCAGCGTGATATTGGCGCTGGTATTATAAAAGTTTACGTTCAGCGAAAAATCAGAACCGGCCGCCACATCAGAGCCGCCGTAGTCGTAATTCTGGACCAGGATATAGGGAGTTGCCGGGTCCGGGACAGTGGGGTCCGGTTCCAGCGACCCGGAGCCGTCATCCGGTGTGGGCGTATAACGGGACAGGTCCGCGGATACGACATATTCGTAAAAATCCGAATCCGAATTGGAGGGGTATTTATAGTACATACGGAACTTTACTTCCGTTCCGTTGCTGTCAAAGCTGACATCTTTAAATTCCACTTTGTACCTTAGGTTCTTCTCCCCAGGTTCATCGTTTTTTACTTCCGCCACAGAAGTAATGCTGGAGTTTTTAGGATAAAAATTTCCTGTCAGCAAAGCCGCATAAAACTCCTTGAATTCTGTTGTACCGGAATCGTAAGACACATTGGTGTCAACCAGAACGAGAGACAACGTCCGGTTCGTATAGCGATAACTTTCAATTAAAATACCATCGCTGGTCAAAATATTGGGTCTCCCGCCGGTTCCGTCATCAACAGCGTCGGAAGTCTCCTCTGCATACACCGCTGACATCAGAACCCCGGTGAGGGTGCCAAGCAAAATCAGTGCCGCTAAACCTAAACTAATGATCCGTTTCATCACTCTGCTCCTTCTGTGCTCATATTCGCCGCGGCCTCTTCTTCCGGAATCGGCGCGGAAACTTTGTCTTCCTCCTGGTCCGCCTGCCGCCGGGATTCCCGGCTGTTTTCACAGGCAGCTTCTTCCCTCGTCCGGGCGATGGACTCGTTCTTTTCATCCCGGACGATCCTGCCGTCTACGATGGTTACAATGCGGTCGGCGTATCGGGCGATCCCGTTGTCGTGTGTAACCAGGATAAACGTCTGATTGTTTTCCCGGGACTTATTGACCATCAGCTCCATCACTTCCGTGGTGGTCTTGGAGTCCAGGTTGCCGGTAGGTTCGTCGGCGAAAACAATTTTCGGCTTGGTCACAAATGCGCGGGCAATACCAACACGCTGCTGCTGACCGCCGGACATCTGGGTCGGCTTATGCTTCATGCGGTTGCCCAGGCCCACTTCCCGCAGCATCTCCTTGGCAATGCGGGTCCGTTTGTCTTTGTCCATTCCGCGGAACATCAGCGGCATCGCCACGTTTTCGATTCCGGAAAGGCCGGCCATCAGGTTGTAAGACTGGAACACAAACCCAATATTTTTCTGGCGGAACAGCGCCCAGCGCCGCTCGTCAAAACGGGTAACGTCCTTACCCGAATAGAGCACCTGGCCTTTTGTCGGCCGTTCCAACCCTGCCATCATATTCAGCAGAGTGGACTTGCCGGATCCGGAGGTACCCAAAATGCAGCAAATTTCTCCGCGCTCGATCGTAAGATTGATATCATCCAGCGCGACGACCTGTTCCTTACCTAGCTTATACACCTTTCGCAGGCCCCTGATTTCAATAAAGGGCGTTTTTTCCAAGGCTTTCCCTCCTGTATCCGCCAGATTCCGCTTTTTGCGGTTTTGTTCACATCTATCACAAACACAAATGCGGCGGAAAATATTCACACACCCGTCACATACAGTCTTATAAATTTTACACCCCGCACGCAGGCAATCTGTTACAGGTTTTTCAAAAGTTTTATCGAAGGCCGGCGAAAGCTTTTTCGCCGCACTAGTTTATGCTATAATAACAGCAGTCTTATCATGCTGTCAAACGGCAGCCGATTGCGTTTTGGAAGAGGCCGGGCCGTGGAATCGTCCGCTGAAAAGAGCTGGCGCGGCCGCTTGATTTCCAAATTTCTTCTGGCAAATTCACAACGAAACAAATATCCGGCTTTTTTATCCTATGCCGGAGAAAGGCCAAAAATATGCTGCGAAAAAATGATTTGATTTCTTTGACCATCACCGATATCACCAATGAAGCCTCCGGCGTTGGCCGGTATGAAGGGATCGCTGTTTTTGTACCCGGCTCAGCGGTCGGCGACCAGTTGAAAGTACGGATTGTCAAGGTCTTAAAAAATTACGCTTACGGCATTATCGAAACCATCCTGAAGCCTTCTGCCGACCGTGCGGAAGACGTCTGTCCCGTTTCCCGGCAATGTGGCGGCTGTTCTTTACGGCACATTTCCTACGCCGCGGAATGCCGGATCAAGCAAAACTGGGTAACAGAGCATTTTCGCCGCATCGGCAAAATCGATCTTGCGCCGCTTCCCATTCAGCCCTCGCCCGCTCAAAACGCCTATCGGAACAAGGCGCAGTACCCCGTCAGACTGGGGCCGGATGGAAAAATCCAAATCGGCTTTTTCGCGCCCCGCAGCCATCGTGTCATCGAAAACTGTTTTTGTGATTTGCAGCCGCCCTTTTTCGGTGAAGTTCTTACCCTGATACAAGATTTTCTGGAGCAGTATCGCATTTCCGTTTACGATGAGCAGTCCCATCAGGGTCTTGTCCGGCACTTGTTCCTGCGTTGGGGGGAGAAAACCGGGGAGGTCATGGTCTGCCTGGTTATCAATGGGCAGCAACTTCCCTATGCAGACGCGCTGATTGAAAAACTGACAGCAGCTTTTCCACACATTGTTTCCATTCAGCTTAACTGCAACACGGCAAAAACCAATGTCATTCTGGGCCGCGATTGCCGCGTTTTGTACGGGAAGCCCACCATTTCGGATATTTTATGCGGAGTAAAGGTCGAGCTGTCACCCCTGTCTTTTTACCAGGTCAACCGAAGCGGCGCCGAAAAGCTATACCGCATCGCCGCCGACTTTGCCGGGCTCACCGGAAAGGAACTGCTGCTGGATCTGTACTGCGGCGCGGGCACCATTGGACTTTCCATGGCCCATCGGGTCCGTGAGGTCATTGGCGTGGAGATTGTAAAGGAAGCTGTGGAAAACGCCAAAGAAAACGCCCAGCGAAACGATATTCATAACGCACGTTTTTTATGTGATGATGCGGCCGGCGCGGCGAAAACGCTGGCGGAAGAAGGGCTGCACCCGGATATTGTTGTGCTGGACCCGCCGCGCAAAGGATGCGACGCGGCTTTGCTGGAAACCATCGGGCAGCAAATGTCGCCGGAGCGAATTGTCATGATCTCCTGCAACAGCGCTACAGCCGCCCGGGACGCAGCGATTCTTTGTCAAAACGGTTATCGGGTGGTCAAATTGCAGGCAGTGGATATGTTCCCCCGCACCGCACATGTGGAGACGGTGGTCCTCTTGTCACGGGAAACAAATCCACTGACGGTTGAAGTCAGAATGGAAGTGGAAACCGGCGAGGTCAAGGAGCATCCGACCTATAAGCGTATTCAGGAATATGTGCAGGAGAAGTACGGCTTCAAAGTCCATACTGCATATATTGCAGAGGTCAAGCGCATGGTCGGATTGGATATGCACAAAGCGCCGAACGCTGTGGAGCAGAGGAAGCATGAGTATCATCCATGCCCGCCTGAAAAGGTCGAGGCAATTAAGGATGCTCTGCGGCATTTCGGCTTAATTGCTGAGTAACGTCACTGTGAGGCAGTAAAAATGCCTTATTAAAACTGGAGATAGTGAGAACAGTGAAATCCTTTCTCCCTGCATGAAAAAAGCACATCAGAAAGCAAAGCACGGCAGAGCGTATACGGTACGCCTTTGGATGTGGAATTTTACGGCATAGAGCATTTTTACACCATTTGGCAAAATGCGAAAGTGCTTCTTGCAAACAGAGCATTGTTTTACCCGCTGAAATCGCTGTAATGAGGAGAAGCCCAGCATCACGTCAAACGGCGCGTGCTGGGCTTCTTTTTGTTGCGTCTCGGGGCTTTTTTGGGAGGATAATCCCTCCTGTGTGCCATTTGTTTTTCTATGCCGTGTTGACATACTGCGCTCTACCTATCACGGTAACTGTACGTTCTCGGAACAAAAATGAACACGTTTTCTCTGTATAGGGAGAAAGCCGGAGAGGAATAAGAGGGTAAGTGCAGGCTGTGGGAACGGTGTGTAAACCACTTGCGGTTTTCCACGGTTTCCATAGCCGCAGCGAGGGAGAAAAGGGAGAGGTGGCTTTCTCGCTCAGGTGGCTTGCCGCCGCTCTTTGGCTCTCCCTTTTCTCCCTGAGTATCAGGGGTTATTCTGCGTCATTGCTCGGCGCGACGGGGCGAAAATCTTCCTGAACACCTTCGTTCAGATCAAAACACATGGTTTTTGCGTCAGCAACCCAGAAGCCACGCACCCTATACCGCTTTCCGGGAATATAGTCCTCACCCGTAACAGCCCGCAGTGGGTCAAGCAGGTTCTTGTTGGAAATTGTTACGACACCCTTCTGTTCTCCCTTCGGCTTGGAGAACTTAAATCCCTTCGGCTCGTTGCTCTTGCACATACGGATCGCAAACACCTTCGCCTTTGCATCCATTAGGCACAGGACATAGGCGGGATAACCCAAGTCCTCAAGCACCTTCTTGGTGAAGGTCACGCCATTCTGGTTCAGGAACATATCAGGGTAGGCGTTGATGTTGGAATCAATGGTTTCAAAGTTCAAGGCGGAAAAATCAAAGTTCATAGTAAAAATCCTTTCATTTCATTGTGTTTTGCGCCTCATCCACGATTTTCATAAACTCCTGACGTTCCATAAAAGACCATCGGGAGTCCATGATCAGATAGCCCTTGAAAAGACCATCTTTCACGCGGTATGCGACGAAGTGATTGCTCAGGCGACGCAATGCAGCTCGTTTTGCCGTGCTGTGCCGCTCTGACAGCAGTTTCTGTACTGTTATCCAATCCTCTTTTTTGATAATCGCTGTGTGATGGTTTTCCTTGAAATACATATTCAAGTCCGTGTTTTTAACCGACTTGTGTGTGCGGAAATCTTTGGTATAGGTTTTCTGCATCAAGGCATCACCGCAGTATTTCTCATTTCGGAGGATGCTGCGGACAGTACCGGCAGACCAGAGGTCATTACCCATGGGAGATTTGATCCCCTGCTCTGTCAGGGCAGCGGCTATTTCCGCTGGCGTTGCGCCCTCCAAGCAGCTTTCGTAGATATACTCGACAATTCGTGCCTCGGTAGGTTCGATAACCAACCGCCCAAAGTGGTCACGGTAGAAGCCCAACGTGTTCTGCACAGAGAACTTGTAAATGCCCTCCGCCATACGCCAGCGAATACCTGCTTTAATGGCCTCACTCTTTTGTTGGGATTCCATTTCAGCCAGAGCAGCCAATAGTGAGATCAGGAGGTTATTCCGTCCATCACCGGTATAGGTAATTCCCTCTGTCTCAAACTCAACGGAAACAGGGGGATTCAGCGCGGAAAGCGTTCGCAGATTATCCAGAATATCCACGATATTCCTACCAAAACGGCTGATGCTTTTCGTGAGGATCAAGTCAATTTTTCCGTCCACCGCGTCGGCAATCATTTTCTGAAAGCCCAGACGCTTTTCTACGGTAGTTGCACTTATCCCTTCATCTTGATAGATTTCAACCAGTTCCCATTGCGGATTGGCTTCAATTCTCTTGGTAAAATGATGAATCTGCATATCGAAACTGCCAACCTGTTGTTCCTCCTGCGTACTGACGCGGCAATATGCCGCAACGCGGAGTTTGGGTGGTTCCTCTGCAACTTCTCGCCGTTTCTGCGGCGGGATGACAATGACACCATTTCCACGCTGATTATAGGAAATCTCGTCCTGCATCTGGCGACGTTTTTGTTCTCTGCGCTCAGCTCGGCTGCTGGTCTGCCGCTCGGCCTCTATCGCTTTGGGATCAAGCGTTTTGGCCATATTCTGCCTCCTGCACCGAGAACGCAACTATTCTTTTGCGCTGCATGGGCATACCACCTCCTTTTTCAGTAAATTTTGACTTTTCACAGAATCACCACCTTTTCCATTATTTCTATGACATACCGATAACCATCGGACTGCCAACATAAATAGAGGGCGGCAGAATGCCCTGCCGCCCTGGAATCAATATTCAGTTGCTTCAAAATTGCCATCCCTCACGCTCGCATAAGCCCAAAATGTCAATACACGGAACATTCAAGCTTTTGCAGACATACGGTATTTTCTTTTCACCTTTTTTACTCTCTTCGGTGATGACTGTTAGTCCATACTTCATGGCTGTGGCAATTAAGAAGGCATCTCCCGATGATTTGACTTGCTTGAAATCGATAAGTTGTGGATTAGATGTAACGACCTTTTTGACGTTATCCTGAATATCATCATCAATGGGCAGCACCACGCCATGTAATCCTATGTACCATTTTTTTAAATCGTCATCATTCACTTCTTCAATTATTTCCGAGCAGGTTACTATGCGCTTTTGCTCAATTAGCTCGTCCATGTGATGCCAAAGTGTCTTATTGATGCTTCTCCGATGTGGTTCATCATCTTTTTGTGAAAGGATCGAAGATGTGTCTATGATATATTTGGGTTCAGAATCATGATTCACCATTTCGATACCTCCCACATAAATTTTTCTATATGGTTCTGTTTTACGCCGAGATAGCGAGATATATCCTGCTTGTCAAAGTAACCCTCTCGATAACCATGAAAGAATGCCCGGCATAATGCAGGGCTATTCTGGTCAATAGCCTCACGCGGAATATTCCTAGGAATACCTTTACCAGTTAGCTTTCTATATTCCTGTGCAGCCTTTCGCTCGTTTTCAAACTGTGATCTTATTGCGGCTATCAGCATCGCATACTTAGGTTGTCCAATTTTCCCAGAATCCAGTAAACGGCGACAAATAACTTCCTTACTTACTGAAAACTTATCCGCTAGTGATGAAACAACGTCCAAATCTATTTCTGATTGCGTATAGCTGCCAAGCTGTTTGTTCAGATTTACCCGGGGTACAAGAACTTCTCCAGCAACCGCGTTGCAAAAGACTTCCTCCGCCTGTGCGGAAAATGAGTCAATCATGTCATTACAGATAACCGAACTTCGCTTAATCAGGTGGACAAGTTCATGAATAATCGAAAATGTTTTAGCCGGGTATCGATCATCATTATTAAGCCCGATAATTGGCATTGTGGTGTCGTATATGGCAAATCCACGGGCAACCTCAGTATCTACGCCGGTAAAGCAATGCACAAATACACCGGCATTCTCGACAACATTGCGAATGTATAAATAGAACTGCCTTGTGCTCTGGCATTTATATTGCACATTTGAATCAATACCAAGACTATTTCTGATTTCTCGTGCCCATTGGATAACATTATCATCTGGACAATTTATGGACATACCAAATTTCACGGTGCGCTCTTTCAAAGCTCGCCTGGATTCCAGAAGCAAATCGCGAGCAGAAAGAATATCGGAAATAGCAAGATTCAATGCGCTGTTATCAACAACTGCGTCGGGCAAAGTACGGAGATTTCGCATTTGAGGCAAGTGCTTTACATTAATGTCACTTGCATTCATATACAGTCCTGCAAACGGAATACGGTAACATTTTGCGATGGATTTTGCCTGATTTATTGTGGGAAACTTCCCTGATTCATCATTTTCCCACAGAACAATTTTTTCTTCCTTGAACTTTGTAATCCGTGTTACATAGTCAAAAGATATGGCTTTCTTCTCTCGTATAAAGCGCAAAGTGTCTTTATTTATGCGAGCATATATATACATAGGTGGAACCACCTCCTCTTACAGTGCCTTTATCGTTTCCACAAACTGGCTCATGCTGACAGCTCCCGGCAGGAGATTTTCTCCATCCCTGAACACCATGTAATAACGGTACTGGCTCCCGGCGGCAGTCCGCCATGCGCGTCCCAATTCAATCTTTTCCCGGCTGTCATCGTTTTTCAGATGCTCGCCCTTGGTTTCTGCAAAGATAATCTTGCCGCTCTGGGTCATAATCATAATGTCCGGGTAGTGCTTGATATAGCCGTTGATGGCAAAGCCATGTCGGGATAGGTTGCGGTGCCACCAGCGAACATTCGGAAGGGCTGTCAACTCCATAACCAAATCCTGTTCCAGCTTGTTGATGTCGCCATCCTCGGCTTCATACAAAGAACCGCCGTATATGTCTGTGCTGGTCGTGGGATGAATAACTGTCGGCAGCCGATAGGACGGCTGGCATACAATGCGTTCGGTTTCCAGCCATTTTGCAAAAGTTTCCCGATAATGTGCATCCAGCAGGGATTCAATCTTTTCCTTGATTTTCTTGGCATATCCCAGCGGAGCCTTCTCCATAGCGGCGATCTGTGCCTTGTCCATATCGTCCACGATGCGGTTTATGTAGGCTTTCAGTTCGGCGGCGTCCACCATGTTCAACTTATTAAGCTGATTGAACATCATGTCCTTACACTGGCGCACACGGCTCTCCGGCGGCAGACTGTTGAAGTATTCCTTGAAATACCGCTGTTCTGCACTGGTCATTTTGAATACCTTGGGCAAGCCACCCTCGTTTGCCCGCACATCGACCTCGGCAATCTCATCATCAGCTGCGGCAAAATCAATGTCGTATGCCTTTCCTTTCAGCGTGAAGCCTTCGGCGAGCTGTTCTTTTTCAAGCAGTTCCAGCGTACCTTCCGTAAACAGGGTATCGGGGATCACCTGGAAAAATTGAGGGATCACAAGAGTTTCAAGGTCACTCTGGAATTGAGGACGAACACGGAAAGTAGTCACTTGTTCCCGCACCTCCCAAGGAAGATTCTGAATCTGCGGATCATCCTGCCCCTGTTTTACGGCGTTGTTGTACGCTTCACCGGCTTTGGCGGCATCATCCAGCATACTGTCAGCTTTCGGGGTAATTTCTGAGGATTTTTCCTGTTCCCGGCGGCGTTCCAGTTCTGCCCCGATGGATTTCCCATCCAGCCCTGCAAAATCGTCCTGCTCCGTTCCCAAAGGGGCTTCCGTATCGGAAACTCCTTGCAGTTCGGTAATGTCGATCTGCACTGGGGGCTGCTCCGAGACCTGGGGCTTCACAGGTTCGGCCAGACGATAATCCTTGTCGCTGAATCCTGCACTGTTCAATCCCTTGATGATGTGCTGCACGGTAGTGTTAAAATCGTTGGAGGAAGTAAGCACATAGGACATATTCAGAGCTACCTGTGTATGCTGGCTTGTATGGGGCAAGCGGAGGATACGCCCCAAAATCTGCTCCACATCCACCTGACTGGTTTTGTTGGCAAGGGACGCAAGAATATAGGCAAAGGGGCAATCCCAGCCCTCTTTCAAGGCGTTGACCGTGATGATATAGCGAACAGGACAATCGGGAGACATCAAATCCACATTTTTCAGTTCATTTACATCAGCCGTGCGAATGGCAATCTGCTCTGCCGGGATGCCAGCGTCCACCAGCTTATCCCGCAACTTTTCAAAGGTGGTAGCGTCCTCCTTGCCTTTTGGTTGTGCCTGGAACAAGGCGATGGGGCGAATATACTTACCTGTTTTTGTATATTCCGCACAGGCAAGTTCTTCCAGCTTATTCCGCAGATCAATCGCGTCAATCAGCACATCGGATTGACTGTCCCGGTTGTAGACGATCACAGGCAGCTTGACCATGTTCTCGCCCTTGAGCTGCACCGCGTCCACATAGGAGATAATGTTGCTCTCCTTTTTCGGCGTAGCGGTCAAATCCAGTACGAAGCAGGGATTGAAGTTTTCCAGCATTTCAAGGCTGAGATCAGACCGGGCGTGGTGGCTCTCGTCCACAATGACAAGCGGGTTAAGCTGATTGATAATCTGGAACAGGGCGGTTTCGTCCGCTTTCTCAATGGGGCTGTCGGGCTTGCCAAGCACCTTGGCAAACTCGGCAAGATTGCTGTTCTCCTGATAGGCTTTCAAGCCCTCCTTGCCGCGCCCACGGAAAGAATCATAGGACAGCACCATGATGGAAAGCTGTTCGGTAACAGCAGTCGGATTGAAATTCTGACCGTTCAAAAGCTCCTGCTTGGTGTAGACCTCCACGCGCCCGCCAAAATCCACATCAATTTTCTGACGGTAGGGATGCTGCGTGTCTTTAAGTGCTTTCACCGTCTGCGCCAGGATTGCGTCCGAGGGGACAAGCCACACCACCGCCTTTGTCTTGGTAACTGGCAGCGCGTCAAAAATGGGGCGGATGGCGTTGCAGGCAATAAAGGTCTTGCCGCCGCCTGTGGGCACCTTGAAGCAGAGGTTGGGAACGCCGGGCAGAATATCCTGATAGTACCCCAATGTAGGCGCGCTTTTTTCCTGCCAGAAGAAGCGGAACGCCGCTTCATAATTCTTGGTTTCATTCAGCAGTTCCAGATAGCGGGTCAAGTCCGCTATAACCTTTTTCTGATAAGATTTCAGTTCCATAGAGCGAACACCCCCTTTACAGTCTGCTGATGTCGCGGGGAATCTTCTTGAAGGTAATCCCCATCTGCGCCAGCTTGTCCTCACCGATGGAGCAGCGGTCGGCATAAATGACCGTCCCATCAGCTTTTTCTTTGATGGCGGCAAGAAACGCATAGTCCAAAACCGTCACGCGCTGCGGCTCATAGTAGAAGTAGTAACCCGTGCTGTTGTGTTTACCAAGGTAATAGGGGTTATCCCCAGCAGGAGGGGTATAGGGCGTTTTGGTTTCCATGAACCAGATGTATTCCCGGATTTTTTCGGGGGCAACAGCTTCGTTCAGGCAATCGCCCACAAGCAGCGGTTCGCCCAGATCGTAGAAGCTGAAATTGCCGCCCGTACCTTCCACGCCCGTTTTGCCCGCGCCGTAGCCTTGGATGACCCGCTTCACGCGTTCGGCAGTAATGTTGTCGGCATAGTCCATCATCTCAACAAGAATGAACTTGCGGTGTCCGCCGTCGGCTTTGTTCATATTCAGAACGGCGTGGGCGGTGGTGCCGGAACCGGCGAAGGAGTCAAGAATCAGCGCATCCTCACTTCCGGCAACTTTCAGTACAAACTCCAGCAAACGTCGAGGCTTCGGAGTATCAAAAGTGGCTTTCCCGTCAAAAATGGCCAGCATTTCTTTCTTGGCTTCATCAGTGTGACCTGTTTCAGAAAATGGCCAGAAATTGGTAGGGAGTTTCCCGCCAACATTTTCAAGATAGGTTTTCCGCGCGATGCCGCCTTTTCCGCCCTTTGTAAAGAAGAATCGAGGCCATTGTCCGCGATCATAAACCGCTTGTGCTTTTTGCGCGGATATCTCAAGGGGCTCAGAAAGAACGATTGCCTGAACACCCTGCCGCACATCCTCATCAGCAACACCGCAAACAACAGCACGCTCATGAGCGTCGTTCAAGTCCCGCAGTTCATAGTCACACCAGCCACGCATAGATTCAAGCATGACCTCTTGGGAGTATCTCCAATGGGCTCCATTGCTTGGATATAACATCTTCCCGGTGAACGGATGCTGAATAGCATACACCATTCCCTGGTGCGTAGCAGCATCAGCAGCATATGCGTTATCCGAGCGCCAAGGTGCAATATCGTTATCTGGATTCTTGTATTTTGAATCCATTTCAGCGGTTCGAGGTAACTTGTTAGGGCTCCAGTTAGGCTGCTTGCTGTAAACCAGCAGATGTTCAACTTCGTTTACGATGCCTTTGGAATCATTGCGTGTGGAATATGTACGCTGCCATGAAATATTGGAAACAAAGCAGTTGCTTCCGAAAATCTCGTCACAAATCAATTTCAGATTGGCATATTCCGTATCATCAATGCTGATGAAAATAACCCCATCCTCTGCCAACAGCTTTTGCAGCAGCTTCAAGCGCGGGTACATCATGCACAGCCATTTGTCGTGGCGGGTCAGGTCCTCGCCCTCTTTGCCGACAACCTCGCCCAGCCACTTCTTGATTTTTGGGTCGTTGACATTATCGTTGTAGACCCAGCCCTCGTTGCCCGTGTTGTAGGGCGGATCGATGTAGATGCACTTGACGCGCCCCTCGTACCGGGGCAGCAGCGCTTTCAGGGCCTCCAGATTATCGCCCCGGATAATCATGTTTTCGCTGCCGTTATCTTCTTCATGCTGGCCCTGCTCGTCATAGCTGTATCTGCGCTCCAACACCCGGAACGGCACTTCCTGATGGTGATTGATGACTTTACTTTTTCCAATCCATTCCAGCGTTGGCATGGCTGTTTTCCTCCACAAATCTATTCTCGTAAAAGACCTGTCCTGTCACGGAAGGACTTATATTTGTTGAATTGCGTCCAATCTTGTCATAGTCTGTCGAATAGACGATTTCGGACGTGTTGTAAACCAAGGGTTTAGTGCGCCCATTCGCACCCTTGGGGTGGAATGCACCCCATTATTTCGAGTTAGAGTCGCTATTGTCTGCGGCTCATTTTTAATTTTTAGTGGGCTTCTTAACGTACTTTCCGCTTTTGATTCTTGCGTCTGCGGGCTTTGGCTCATCATCGGGGATTGCCCATCTGTTGCCGATTTTCACCGCACCCGGTATGCGTTCCTCGTTGCACAATATCTGTATGCGCCGTGATGAGATACCCCACCTCTCGGCGGTCTGCGGGACAGAAAGATACTTCATGGTTGCAGCCCTCCCGGTCTGTCCTCTCAGCTTGTTAGCCTGATCGTAGTTACAATAAATCATTATATATTATAGTCCGATTAGCGAATAAAATCAATAGGTTTCCCGCGAAGTTCAGAAAGAATTTCCAATTCAGAAATCAAGGGTTTGGGACTTTCCCAAAAGAGAAAATGAGCGTATCGGCTGCAAGGCAGAAACGCTCATTTTTCCGGTGTGTACGGACACCGGATGTGCTTGCTATTCTCCATAATTTCATATCCGCAGATACAACGCGCTCCCGCTTTCACAAAAGCAGGGGCGCATATTTTTTAAGAGGGTGTCAAGTTTTTGAGAAAAAAGTCCGTTAAAAAGTAAAAAGAAATTTTTCGCGTTACCCCCCCATTCGCAAAAATCTGTCCGTTGTAAAGTGAAAGGAGTGTTTTATCATGCCAGACCGCACGCGGCCCATCCGCAAGGAAATCTGCCTGAATGAGCAGGAACTAAATCTCATCCAACATAAGATGCGCCAGTTGGGAACGCACAACTTCGGCGCATATACCCGGAAAATGCTCATCGACGGGTACATCATCAAGGTCAATTACACTGAGCAAAAAAAGCTGGCTGCTGCCGTCAGCCGCGTTGCCTCAAACATCAATCAGATTTGCCGCCGCATCAATCAGACCGGGCGATTCTATGCTGCCGATATTGCCGAGCTGAAAGCACGTCAGGAAGAAATATGGTCGCTTTTGAAAGAAGCGCAAAAACAGGAATTATGAATGTAAGGAGGGTCACAATATGCCGCGCATGAGTAAATCAAGAAAGCTGGAATGGTCGTTCTTTCTCAACGACCGTGGCCGCATCACCTTTAACGCCCTCTGCCGGAAATGCGTCCACGACTGCAAGCAGAGTTTCCGGGCGGTCGTGATAGAGTGTCCGCACTATCGCTCCAAACGCGCAAAAGCTGAGCATGACGTTTCACTTCCAAGAGGTCCGACGGACAAGCCGCCATAGGCACAATATCCTGCTGTACCAGAGAGGAAGTGATGGAAAATCTATTTCAAACGCAATACCGCGCTGCCGCCGTTTATTCCCTTGCCGCGCTTCATGCTGACAGGCGAGTATTCCATCAACGCCAAGCTGCTATATGGGCTGCTTTTGAACCGCACCATGCTTTCCCAGAAAAACGGTTGGGAGTCTGAGAATGGAAATGTCTATGTAATCTATACGATCAAGCAGATGGCGAATGATCTTGATCGGAGCGAGAGGACAGTCAAGACCGCTCTGCGGGAACTGGAAAATGCCGGGCTGATCACCCGCGTCCGTCAGGGCTGGAATCAGGCGAACCGCATCTTTCTGCAAATCCCGGACAGGGTGCAGGTTTCTTCCCGTCCAGAGGGCAATACCTGCCCAATGGATGTGCAGGATTCTTCACCCAGCATAGGGCAGAAATTGCCCGCAAGTAATACTGATACAGAATATAAAGAGCATAGTAAGACAGAAAGAGTAGAGAGTACGCGCCGCCGATATGGAGAGTTTCAAAATGTTTTCCTGTCAGGCGAGGAATGTACCCGGCTGGAAACGGCTTATCCCGGCAAAGCTGCCGAATACATTGAGCGGCTGTCCCGGTACATGGCTTCCAATGACAGGCACTATGCCAATCATTACGCCACCATCAAGAAGTGGTTGGACGAGGACAGCAAGGGCATGAGCGCGAAAAACTACACCTACGATGATAACGAGGGAGAGTGTCTATGAATCCGATTTTTACGAAAATGGTTGATGCCGTTGAAACTGCTAATGCCGCACCTGACGATTACATCAATTCCGCTGATGGGCTGAAATACTGCGGCAAGTGCCACACGCCGAAAGAAGCCTTTTATCCCGCAGACCTTCAGGCACAGGGCTTTACCAAGCACCCGGTTATGTGCAAGTGCGCTGACGAGCGCCGCGAACGGGAAGAAGCAAAGCGCCGGGAATATGAGCGAATGTCCTATATGACAATGCTCCGCAGCGAGGCGTTCCGCGATATGCCCGCCTTTGGCTGGCGGTTTGAGTCAGCCGCAGCTATGACACCCCAGCTTGCAAAGGCGAGGGGCTACGCGCAGAACTGGGACGAGTTCAAAAAGGCGGGGATCGGGCTACTCCTGTTCGGGAACGTTGGCACAGGAAAATCCTATGCCGCTGGCTGTATTGCCAACGCTCTGATTGACCGTCTGGAGTCTGTCCTCTTTGTGGGAATGTCCGATGTGGTCAATCGAATGCAGGGTAATTTCGGCACGGATCGCGACCATTACATGAAATCGCTTATGCGCCCTGACCTCCTCATTCTGGATGATTTGGGGGCAGAGCGCAACACCAGTTTCGGCAAGGAGCGAGTGTTCGATGTGGTTGACAAGCGGCTGCTGACCGGCAAGCCCATGATCGTCACGACCAATATTCCGCTTTCCGTTATGAAGCAAGCTGCCGATCTGGATGACCGCCGCATTTTTGACCGCATCTTGGAAGTCTGCGTCCCGATCCGCTTCGACGGGGAGAACTTCCGCAAAGGCAATGCCAGCGCTAATATCAAAAAAGCCGCAGAAATGCTGAATGGGTAAGCTGTTGCAGCAGCTTACCCACCCATGAGACAGGAATATTATTCAACCGGCTTTCCTGTTTCTTCTGAAATAAAACGACCCTCAAACCGACAGCCGATAGCCGCCGCTATTTCCTGCAACTCGCTTTCCCTGAAATTGTCACGGCGCATTTTGCCGCTGATATTTTGGGTTGTGCAGCCAAGCTGCCTTGAAAGCTGACTGACAGTTACGCCTTGCTTCTTCATAGCAGCCCGGATAACCTGAGCCATACTCATTGACTTCACCTCCGGGAATTATCAAAGTAATTATACATGAGAGCAAGCAGAAATGTCAATTCAGGAGTTACCGGAGAATCGCTCCGGAGCTATTGACCCAAGACTGGAAATAGTATATAATAGTAACTGTTGAGTTACCATTGAAAGAGCGGCACTTCATTCGGCTGACGAACATAACGTCAAATGGAGTGATTACATGGTAGAAAACGAAAACTACAAGAGCTACACTGCAAACAATGGAACCGAGCTTCGCTTTCCCAAGGAGAGCGTGGTTCAGATGACAGCAGAGCAGAGGGACTGCTACCAGAACTTTATCAATGTTCTGGCACAAATCCTGATTAAATATGCTGCCGCAGAAAAGGAAAATCAGAAAATCTGAGCAGAGTATTCCGGGCGGTCGATGACCGCCCGGTCCTGCAATAGGAGGAAATCTATGTATGATACGAAAGAGGGCAAATCGTGTGTAATCTATATCCGTGTCAGCAGTGAGCGTCAGGTAAAGGGGTATAGTCTGGACGGGCAGAAACACTATCTGGCTGAATGCGCCGAGCGTCGGGGTATGACCGTTCTTGATACCTACGTTGAAGAAGGCAAAAGTGGCAAGAGTATCGAGGGACGGACTGAGTTCCAGCGGATGCTGGATGACATTCAGAGTGGAAAAGTGCATACGGACTATGTGCTGGTTTTCAAATTATCGAGGTTTGGCAGAAACGCGCGGGATGTGCTGAACTCCCTTGAGTTCATTATGAAATACGGCGTTCACCTGATGTGCGTAGAAGATGGGCTTGATTCCTCGACCTCTATGGGAAAAATGATGATTACCATTCTTGGCGCGGTAGCTGAGTTGGAGCGCGAAAACATCATTGCACAGAGCCTTTTGGGGCGCGAGGAAAAAGCAAAATCCGGCGGCTGGAACGGTGGCTTTGCACCCTATGGGTATCGTCTGGTAAAGGGCGATGACAAGAGTAAAGGAAAATTGGAGACTGTTCCGGAAGAAAAGGCTGTCGTGCAGTTGGTCTTTGATATGTTCCTAAACCGCAATATGGGATACACAGCAATTTCGGGTTATCTCAATCGAAACGGTTATACTCGCCCACCGGCAAAGAATGCAATCCGCCCCAGCTATGGCGAGTGGAGTTCTGACCACATCAAGAGAATGCTTAGCAATCCGGTTTATACAGGGCGCGTGGCATGGGGCAAACGACGCACAGAGAAAGTTCCCGGCAAAGATAATGAGTATCGGCTTGTGAAACAGGACGAGTATATTTTGAGTGAGGTTATTTCCCATGAGGCGTTTGTTTCTAAAGAGGATTTTGACCGAGTGCAGGAGATCAAAGCCATCCGTGGGAAAAAGGGCAATCACAACATCGGTCAGTATAACGCACATCTGTTGTCTGGTATCGTAAAATGTCCGCAATGCGGCGCACCCATGTACATCGGCATGACCAAGTGGACAAATCAAGACGGTACAGAGCGCCGTACAGAATCTTATGTCTGCTCCTATGCGACAAAACACCGGGGGACTTCGGTATGCCGCAGGAATGGCGTGGTAGCCAGTCAGGTTGAGGACGAGGTGATGGAGTACACCCGGAAGATTGTTCGCAATCCGCAGTTTATCAAAGATTTGCAGGAAAAGGTAATGACCGCCGTGGACATGACCGAGGTCGAGAATGACATTACCGCCTACAAAAACCAGCTATCCGCTTTACAGCGCAGCCGCGACAGCTTGGAGCGGGATATTGACCGCATTGCTCCGGATGATAAGTATGCAGAGCGCCGCCGCGCAGACATGACCCGCCGCCTGAATGACCTCTATGACCAGATTTATAAGGCGGAGGATCTGCTGCAAGAAAGCATGATGAAAAAGGCAACTCTGGAAAGCAATCAGATGTCTGTGCAATCTATGATAGGAATCCTCTCGTCTTTTGACGCAATCTATGATAGAATGAATGCAGCAGAACGGCGCGACCTTGTGAAATACCTGATTTCTGAGGTTGAGTTGTTCCCGCGTGAGGAACAAAAGACACAGAAACGCTTTGTAAAGGCGATTGCGTACAAGTTTCCCATTGAACAAAAGGTGCTCACGCAATTTGATGAATGCGGGGCATCTGTGGAAACAGTTGTCTTGCTTTCCAAGGGAGAAATCGACTCCAAGAAGATTCGGGTGGAGTTCTCGTTGGAGGATATGGATACCTCCGGTTTCCAGCAGGGAGCCACTTACGGACAGATCAAGGAGTGGGTGCTGGAGCAGACCGGATTAAAGGTGTCTTCCCTGTATATCTCACAGATCAAGCGGAAATGCGGACTGGAGGTTGGGCAGAATTATAACCTGTCAAAAAAGGAGGATGCCAGACAACCGAAATGTCCGCTGGATAAGGAAAAAGCAATCGAAGAAGCGTTGAAACATTTCGGGATGATTTAATATGGGGAAAGCCGCTTACAGCCAAGTTACATGGCATGTAAGCGGCTTTTACTGTTGTTGTCCGTTTGGGCGTCTGAATATGTAAGACAACACGGTTTTCCATAATTCTATTTTTGACTGCAATAAAGCAAGTAATTAGCTTTTTGAGCATATTGATTTTATTCGCTTGACAGTATATAATGCTATATAAGGTTCACAGGATTTCAGACAAATCTCCGCGTATTTTTTAATTGAAGGACGGCATGGAATGGAGTATTTATCGATTCGACAAATGGCTGAAGAGTGGAAGATTTCCCCGCGCCGGATACAGGTTCTCTGTGCAGAAAATCGGATACCGGGCGCATTTCGAGTTGGGAGGACATGGGCAATTCCAGCGGATGCAGAGAAGCCGAAAGATGCACGAATCAAGAGTGGAAAGTACGTAAAAGCAAAATGACCACGATACGCGTTGTGGTTTTATCAGAAAGTTCCGGGAGTATTGGATATGAGAAAAATGAAGTTTAGCAAGGAACTGTACTCAAAAACTGCACTGATTAAAGCAGCGTACAATTTTACAGATTCGGCGTATGTTCATCTTGATGCCGACGAGCAATATTACTATGTAGAATTGGAGCCGAAGAGCGGCAGTGATAAGATTGATGAACATGACTTTGTGAATGAAATGCTTGCCCAAAGTGTTCGACACGAAATTTTCCAACAGACAAAGCACATCCGGGAGCTACTTTATGCGCGAGCGGTTGCAAGCAGTGTCATTGTGGATGAATCTTTGATCGAAGACTCTTCAGATGAAATCCCATACACAGAGGATGAGATTCTAAAGGACTGGTTTGCTGAAGATGAAAAGAATAACAGTTAATCTGGAAATTTATTCTGACGAATCGATTCGAAAGGCAATACAGGCTTACTGTACTCTTGCTAAAATATCTATTAAACAGAAAAAAGAGCAAGCGATAATCACATTTTGGCATTGTAAGTACGACGAAGATAGAACAGCAAAAGAATTTGAAAACTATTTGATCGGGATTGAGAACTCATAATGAAAGTGGTAGAGGGAGTATTACTAATCGCTATCCTTGTCTTGTGTTATTGCAGCACAAGAAGTGATTTTAGTGCTGGAATTATCCGTAATAGAACACTCTTTGCTTTTGCCGCAGGAACCGTAGTAGTGGACGCCATTTATTACGGCTTTATGGCGCAAGATTTGGCAATAGAGTTTTTGCTGAATTTATGTGTGGTTTCCTTTGTCAGCCTGATTTTGTTTTATACGCATTCTTTGGCAGGAGGAGACTGCAAGCTGATCATTGTGCTGGCGGCAATGTATCCCGCACGGTTTTATTTGGTGTACAGCAACAGTGCAATCACTTTGATTTTCGCAGTTTTTCTTGCGATACTGTTTGGCTACCTCTATCTGCTCCTGAATTCCATTTGGGGACTGGTGACAAAAAGAAACTCCATCTCATCAAAATATATAAAAGAATATTTATCTGGTTTTGCCCTTTCCTATGTGGCAGCCATGATTTATATTTCGGCCATCAATGTTATTTTAGTAGGGGTCAGCATGAAGGGATTGCAAATTGCTGACTGGGTTGCCTGTGCGTTATGTATGGCTGTAGCTATGTGTGTAGGGCGTTTTTCCCTGCTAAAGGGGAAGAAAGTTATTCTACCAGTATTGTTGCTGGTGATTATCGGTTCAATTTGGACAAAGAGGATTCCCTTTTCTCTAAATCCAGAAAACTATGTCTTAGCGTTTGCCTTAATGCTGTTCCAAATGGCTATTCGCACAAATCTCTATGAAAAGGTAAAGGTTGTTGAACTAAAGAAAGGTATGATTTTGTCAATGGCGTCTTCACTGATGATGCAGGCATCTATTACGAAGGGCTTGCCTGGTATATCCACCGAGGATTTAAAAAGCCGCTTGACAACGGAAGAAATTGAAAGCATTCAAATTTGGGCACGGGCTGTACACGTTGAGGAGTTGTGCATTGTAAAAAAGATGCCATTTGCGATTTTCATTGCACTTGGCTTTATCACTTACTATGTATTGTGGAGCACGATCGTATGAGCATCAAATTTCCTGATTATAAGGGCAAATACAAAATAGTGTCCCTTGCATTGGATGAAACGGTTAAAGAGGATTTACAAGAAAAGGAACTGCCGCTGGTCTATGCGAAAAGCGGATATATTCGGTTGTTTCCGGAGAATATTGTTCTCTCGGACTCACCGTCCCATTTTGCGGAAATTTCAACCTGCAACGACTACGATGTATTTGAAATCTGGGAAAACGGTACAATGCATCGGAAGTATAATGACAAATCGAATGATAATTATTTCTATATTACCGGGAAATGCAATTCTAATTGCTTAATGTGCCCTTCGCCGGACGCTGCCAGAAAAAACGCACCTGATGCCAATATTTTTGACCTGATAGATTTGGCCAGACATATCCCGGTGGATACCCCTCATTTGACCATTACAGGCGGAGAGCCTTTCATGGTGGGAGAGAAAATTTTCCCTTTTATTTCTTTTCTGAAAGAGAAGTTCGCCCATACAGAGTTTTTATTTTTGACGAATGGCAGAATATTCGCGGTTGAGAAGTATTGGCGGAAATTCAAGGAGTGTGCTCCTTCTAATTCCATCGTGGCCATTCCGGTTCATGGATCCTACCCAGAAATCCATGACCAAATCACCCGTGCTGACAACAGTTTCCGGCAGACTGTGCAGGGAGTCAAGGCATTGCTGAAAAGCGGGATCAGAGTAGAACTGCGATTGGTTGTCAGCCAGCTGAATATCAATGATTTTACCAACATTGCCCGTTTCATCTTGCGTGAACTTAAAGGAATTGATTATGTGAGTATCATTGGCATGGAAATGACCGGAAATGCCCGAGTAAACCAAAATCAGGTGTGGATACCATACAGGAAGGCCTTCTCCTCAATCAAGGCCGCAGTATATATGCTGGTTGAAAATGGAATGGATGTAAAGCTATATAATTTCCCCCTTTGCACAGTAGAAAGAAGTTTCTGGACATTATGCGAGAGAAGCATCTCACCGAACAAGGTGAGATTTGCTGAAGTCTGTAATTCCTGCAAACATAGAGAGGATTGCGGTGGCGTATTTGCTGGCACCATGCAATTAGAAATAGATGAATTGGAAGCGATCCTATGAAACTGAATTATTTCAATTTCAAGCCTTTTGAGGATAAGATGTTGCTGACGAATGACCTTGGTAACTATATTTTTGTTTCACAAGGTGAATTCAAACATATCGTACAGAGAGATGTGGATCTATCCTCGAATGTGGGGCAAGAATTACTGCAAAAAGGCTTTGTTTATGACGACACGAACCTTGGATTTTCTTCCAGGCTCAAGTTTGATCTCCGGGAGGTAAAAGGATACGTCAACTTGGCGACTTCACTCCATATTTTTGTTGTTACAACAGCCTGTAATGCAAGCTGCATCTATTGTCAGGCAAATAACGGTAGAAAGCACTCCAATCTTTTTATGAACCGGGAGATTGCCCAAAAGGCCGTTGATATTGCGCTGCAATCTCCAGCACATTATCTGAGCTTTGAATTTCAAGGCGGCGAGCCGCTGATGAACTTTGAAATTATTCAATACATCGTCCTATATGCAGAAGAACACAAGGGCAAGCATGAAATCAGCTACAATGTTGTGACGAATCTTACTCTAATAACCGATGAGATTTTAGAATTTTTCCAGCAGTACCGTTTTGGTATTTCCACGTCTGTTGATGGTGCAGAGTATGTTCATGATCACAACAGGCCCTTCCGAGCTGGCGGTGGGACATTCCAAAAGGTTGTTGAAGCAATTCACACTGTTCGTGCAGCGGGACTTCATGTTGGAGCAATCCAAACCACAACACGCGCATCCTTGCCTTATCCAAAAGAAACTGTATCTGCCTATCGAGATTTGGGCTTTGACAGTATTTTTGTTCGTCCGCTCACGCCCCTTGGAAAAGCTACCTTGAATTGGAATGAAATTGGCTATACGCCGGAAGAATTTATCGAATTCTATACAAAGGCGCTGGAAGAACTTATTCATATGAACCAGAATGGCTATTATATCCGGGAAAACCACGCTTCCATCCTGTTAAGCAGAATGAGCGGAAGATTTGTCAACTACATGGAACTCAGATCCCCCTGCGGTGCTTCTGTTGGCCAACTGGCCTATTATGTAGATGGGAATATATTTACCTGTGATGAAGGAAGAATGCTGTACGAAATGGGCGACGATACATTTCGGCTGGGCAATGTTTTTACAAGCAACTATCATGACCTGATTAATTCTGATGCCTGCAAGGCTGTGTGCTCATCCAGCGTCTTGGAAACAATTCCTTCCTGCTGTGATTGTGTATATCAGCCCTATTGTGGAACTTGCCCGGTAGTAAACTACGCCGGACATTCGGACATTATAGAGAAAGAACCGCGGGGTTATCGATGCAAAGTATATTCTGGAATGTTGGATTATCTGTTTGGTAAAATTCTGGAAAGCGATGCAGCGGTTTTGGATGTACTGGAGGCATGGAGCAACTGATATGAAAAAGGCGGAGATTCAAATGCAGGAAATGGATGGCTTGACAAGCTTTGAAATGTCAGAAAATTCTGAAATAGAAGAGTTGTCCCCTGCCGAGGAGTATAAGCAAGGGAAGAAAAAACGTCGTACAAAGCGCATTCTATTTATTTTGCTTATTCTTGTGGAATGCATATTGTGTGAAGTGTTTCTGGTTGGTGTTCATAACTATGATTTGAATCGTCGGGTCAATCAGGAACTGAAGAATGTGACAGATGGAAAGGTTGCTCTGTCAACCGGAGTCTATACCGGAGAGACGGATTTCGGCTATTTCTTTGGTGAAGGTACGTTCTCCTATAATACAGGAACTGTCTATGTCGGCCAATGGGAAAATGGCAACATGAATGGCACTGGCAGTCTTAAAGTGCCGAGCGAGGGTACATATGAAGGCGAATTTCTCAATTCACAAAAAAGTGGTTACGGGACTTTCACTTGGGACGATGGCACAATCTATGAAGGTGAGTGGAAAAATGACCAGATGAATGGTCAAGGCACTTATACCAGCAATGATGGTGTAATCTATACTGGTACATTCCATGACAATCGATTCAGTGATGGAACTTGCACATTCAAGAATGAAACGGGAGCTTATTCTGCCCAGTACAAGAATTTCGAGATAGATAATCTCCAGATTTCTTTTCCAGATGGAACGACCTATTCAGGCGGAACGGACGGCAAATACCTTTCAGGTGCAGGAAGGATGGCATTTGCAAACGAAGATCAATACGTGGGCAGCTATGAAGAAGGCAGACGATCCGGACAAGGAACTTATACCTGGATTGGCGGTGATCAATACTCTGGCGCATGGGCAAACGATCAAATGAACGGTTCTGGCATCTATACATATGCCAGCGGCAGCACCGCCCAGGGTACTTTTCAAGACAATCTGTTCGTAGAGGGAAGCTATACTGTTATCAATTCGTTTGGAGAATATGTTTTTACCATCGAGGAAGGAAAAGCGGTCGCTGTGGACATGACGCTGTCCAGCGGGACAACTTACACCGGTGAAATGAGTGAAGAAAAACTGACGGGTACTGCTCAGATTTCCTATAGCAATGGAGACTCTTATAGCGGTCATGTCGAAAACGGCTATAAAACCGGTCAGGGGTCTTATATATGGAGCAGCGGTGCCTCCTATGAGGGTGATTGGTCTATGGACAAAATGAATGGCTCAGGAACCTATTATTACCCCAAAGGCAGCGCTGGATATAAACTTGTCGGAATTTTTGAGGATGGAATCCCCACGGGGTCATGTACATATTATGTGACTTCTTCCGAGTCGTACAAAACCGACTGGACTGACGGGAGGTGTGTGAAAATCTATGAGTAAGAATGAAGAGCTGTTTCCGCAAATTTCAAAAAGTCTTAGCCGCTTAATTGAAGATGAGGAGGGCAATATTCCCGGCAAAAAACTTTTGATGTTGGGAACGATGATGATTGTACTCAGCAGTTTTTTGTCACTTGACGCTTTTGCAGCGCATCGTTCCCACAGCTCCCACCGATCCCATAGTTCACATCGATCAAGCAGCGGGCACGGAAACCACAGTAATCACAGCAACCATGCCAGCCATAGCAACCATGGCAGTCACGGCAGCCATGAAAGCCATGTTAGCCATACTTCTCATTCCAATACGGCTTCTCACTCCAATTCGTTATACAGCGCAGAAGGAGACGTAACTTATCATGCACCGTCTGTCTCTAAGGTTCCGGGAGTTGCGGTTGCGCCAGTCCAAACGACAGAGGATACATTTACGCTGCCTATCGTTGAAGAGGCGATTGAACAGCCAAATGCAACTCCGACATCAACCATCTTACCTTCTTTGGCCGTGCCAGCAACAACGCCAGGGACGAAGATTGATGCTGGGAATATCCATCAGCCTTCAGCAACTGAAGAAGTTAAATGAGAGGCATACTTATGGGATTATTTAAGAATATTTTTTCAAAGAAAAAGTGCGAGCCGGAACAGCTGTTGCAGGTAGCCCCTTCGACCAATACCGGCCTCTTAGGCAAGGCGGAACTTGTCGCCAATGTGGTTTCAGCCGGGGTTGAGCAGGAAAACTTTGAAAACATGAATCAGCGCCTGGATGAACTCTCCAGTAAGGAAGAACCAGTGGAAATGTATGTGTTTCCCCACCCCGGTATTTTGGGTCCAGTGGCTTCCATTCTGGTTTGTATCATTATGTCATGTGCGTTCCTTAAATTTGGTTTAATTGGCATCGGAACACTTGCTTTTTCAGGTCATGCGCAGCATATTGCTTATGCCGTTCCAATGTTGATTGTATCAGTTGTTGCTTTGATATTGAATATGGCGATGATTGGCCGGTCGGTATCCGTACTGAGGTTCAAAAAGCGCTTTAGCCTTTACTCTGAAATCTTGCGGTTTAAGGGGCTGGAGTACATTGAGAATCTCACCACATTTTCTGGGGTGCCAGAGAATACGGTCATCAAGGATTTGCGGCGGGCCGTAAAGCAGAAGCTGATTCCACAAGGCCATTTTAGTAGAGAAAATATTGTTTTCATGGTGTCGAACCGACTCAACAGTCAGTATATGCAGAAACCTGCTGTGTATGATCGTTATTTCAGAAAGCAGCTCGAAGAAAAGAACCGAATTGAATCCAGAACGGAAGAAATCTCTCAGATTATAGCGATGGGCGACGAATATATTCAGAAAATCCATGAAAGCAATGTAATCATCAAGGATAAGGCTATTTCACGCGAACTGGATAAAATGGAGAAAGTTATCGCCACCATCTTCCATGAGATCGATGTGAATCCGGAATACGCACACAATTTGGGCCTATTTCTCTATAGCTATCTACCGACAACCGCAAAGTTGCTGGAAGCATATATCAGCATCGGCGAGAAGAAAGTTACTGGCAGAAGCCTCGCGACAACTAAAAAGGAAATTGAAGAAGCTATACATAAAATTAACAGCGCCTTTGAACGCATTTTGGAGCGTTTGTATGAAGAACAAGAAATGGATATTGTATCGTCCATTGAAGCGCTGGAAATCGTGATGACGCAAGAAGGCCTTGTAGCAAGCGAAATATAAATTTTTTAAGAAAGAGGGCGGATTTCATGTGTGACATGTCCCGCGAAACGAGAGCCGCTATCAGTCTTGCAAGTGGCTCTTTGGTCGTCGGTAATCAGGACTCTCTGATGCTCTGTGGGGCATCAGCTCAGAGCAAACTGCGGGATTGCACAAACTCAATCTCTCGAATCATGCTGCAAGATAATCGTGAAATTGAAAGTGCTATTTCAGAAATTCTGTCTGAACTTGACCAATTCCACGATGAGAAAAGCCGCCGCTTCCCTTTCTTTGAAAGGAAAAAGAAAAGCGATCTAAAACTGCGAAATCAGTATCAACACATATTATCATACTTGGATCAAGTTACGCTTTTTCTTCAGCTTCAGCAATCTCAGCTGTTGAAAGAAGTAAAGCTGTTGGAAAAGCTGGAACAGTCCGTGAGAGAAAGCGGCGATGAATTGGAAGCGTGTATTACGCAGGGCTTACTGCTTTTACAAAATCAATCACTTTCTAGCGATTCTGATTTTCGTACATGGTATTTGCGCCTTCAAAATAAGATTGGAGATTTGAAAATATCTCGGACACTTGCACTTCAAAGCCAAGCACAAATCAAACTGTTACACGATAATGATCTCCTTTTAGTAGATAAGATTTCTCAGGCGGTTTCCAATACATTCTCACTTTGGCGCACTCAGATCACGATACAGCTGGGCCTTGATAAGATACGAAAGGACTCGGAATTTCAAAGCAAAATGAACAAAGCAGCAGGGCAAGTCCCGTTTCCACAGAAGACTTTGATGCCTCACAAAGACGCTGAAATATCTTTAGATTCTGAGGCCTTACGTTCTTTGGATTCTGTGCTGAAAGCGCATCTCAATGAGATGGCTTTGCTTGAGAGTCAGGATCATCAACTGCGTAAAAAGCTTCAAGAAGATACTGTATGCGCGCAGGAAGTGCATACAGGTTAGTTAAATGGGTGGTGACATTGAAAACAGTTGCAATTATTGGAGCGGGACCGGCTGGATTGGCAGCTGCATATGAACTGCTGAAGTATTCAGACGAATATGATGTGACTATCTATGAGCAGGAAGAAGCGGTGGGTGGTCTATCGCGGTCATTTACATTTCCGGGCGGAACTCTCGATATTGGTGGGCATAGATTCTTTACAAAAGATTCCACTGTCCAAAACCTATGGAACGATATTCTTCCGCTTTCTGATGATGGTATGCTGACCCGGAACAGGCTATCCCATATCGTCTTTCGCAATAAGCTGATAGAGTACCCAATTCAACTGAACTTGCAAACCATAAAAGCGCTTGGCATGAGCGAAGGCCTGGAAGTTGTTACCAGCTATCTGATCAACTCTCACACAAAGAGGCAAATCAAGACTTTGAAGGATTTCTATGTCAGCCGCTTTGGAGAGAAGCTGTATTCGCTGTTTTTTCAGCAATATACCGAGAAACTTTGGGGGATTCCTGCTGATAAACTCTCCCCCGATTGGGGTGCACAAAGAATCCAAAGAGTATCGTTGGCTGATGCTGTACATTCCGTGTTGCACGGAAAGAGAACAGATGAAGGGAAAAGATCCCTCATTTCAAGTTTCAATTATCCCGCATTTGGTTCAGGGCAGTTATGGTCCTGCCTGGCCCAAAGAATCATAAATGCAGGCGGAACGATACACACTAATAGCACTGTACGCAATCTGAAATGCAATGGAAATCAGGTAACATCTATTTTGATTGAGAGCGAAGGAAAGCTAACAGAAAAGTCGTTTGATTATGTCTTGTCCTCCATGCCATTGAAAGATTTGATTACAGCAACAGATCATTGCCCCTCAAATATCCGGGAAATAGCAACGCGCTTGCGATACAGGGATATGATCATTGTAGGGCTTGAAATCGCCAAATCAGATACATCAGAGCTATTAGAATCGGCGCGGCGGGATTGCTGGCTTTATGTCCAAGACCGCCTCTTTACATTTGGAAGAATACAAATTCTGAATAACTGGTCCCCGCTTCTTGTTAAATGCGAAAGCAGTACCGTCCTGGAACTGGAGTACTTCTGCAACGAAGGGGATGCCCTGTGGTGTGAATCCGATGCGTATATTGCTTCAGAAGCAGTGAGAGAATTGATACGAGGAGCAATTCTGCGCCAAAGGGACGTGTCCCCGGAGCACCTTTGTCCGAAGAATCCCAAATGCCTATCCTGTCTATACAGATGGCTACTACAACCTTGAATACATACGAAACTGGGTGGATTCTATTGATAACCTACGCTGTATGGGGAGGAATGGGCAGCATAGATATAACAACATGGATCATTCAGTAAGAGCGGGAATAGAAACGGCCAAAAGCATCAGGAATGCAAACTCTGATAAGAAGCAATTGTGGGGGATCAATGAGCCAGAACAGTACATTGAATAATACGAAGCAATTGGGAGCGCTTTCTACCTTTTGGATTGGAATTGTTGCAATATATGCAAGTACAGTCGCTTATTTTAGCGTTTGGGATACGCTTCAATATGTTTACTTGCTTCCGTTACTTTTTCTCGGTTTTGCTTCTATCTTGAAGTGGTTTTACAAGAGATCCCAGAAAGTAGTGTTTTTGCAAACCCGATCAGTCATGATAAGAGAAAGTCGTTTTGTTTTTGCAATAGCATTTTCCATTATTTTTTGCAGTCAAATGCTATTCTGGTTTGCATATTATCCGGGTGGGTTCAACTTGGACGCGTATGGGCAGTGGGATCAGGTACATGGCCTAATGGCGCTCAATAATTGGCACCCGGTTCTGACAACTGGTCTTTACTGGATCATCACTCGTGTATGCGATAGCTTCGCATTTTGTATCTTTGTGCAGCTACTGGTGTTTTCTCTTTCGGCGGCATACTTACTTTTTGTACTTTCGAACATAGGCATTTCTCGTATAATTCTGATTCTGGCATCGGTTTATATTGCAGTTTGTCCTGGTATCGGGATGAATAACGTTTGCCTATTTAAGGATGTACCGTTTACAATCGCATTGATTTGGATGACGGTTATTGGTATTCGCCTGATTGAAACCGAAGGGAAATGGCTATGTTCTATTGTACATAGTCTGCTATTTGCCGCCGTTCTGATCATTATCCCCCTTATCAGACATAATGGGATTTTCTATTCTTTTGCTCTTTTGTTCTGCGCATTGCTACTATTCAGGAAAGAAATAAAGCAGCTTCTGGCGGTAAGTGCCGTTGTAATTTTTGCACTTCTGCTGGTGGAGGGACCAGTATTTAAAGCCCTCTCTGTGGAGCAACACGGGAATTTTGTAGGTGAATCAGTAGGAATCCCCATGGCAATCATGGCAAATGCTTACGTAACAGACCGTGAGAATACGCCAAAAGAAGTACAGGATTTTCTGCTTTCCATTGCCGATGAATCTGCATGGGAAGAAAAATATGAGTTGGGTGAATGGGATTCCTGCAAATGGGATTTTGGAGGGACACTTCTTTTTGAAGGCGAATCGTTGAGTAAATTTGTCAAGCTGACAGCAGAAACGATCTATTCCTTACCAGAGGCCGCCTATGAATCCTTTCGGGAAAATACAAGAGTAGTTTGGCAAGTATTGGGCTTTTCGGAATGGGATACATGGGTCTATATTGAGCCAAATGATTACGGTATTGTCAGAAGCGAAAATGAGTTTTGCTCAGAAATTGTCGGTTCGATTTTGAGCGTGAGTCTATCATTTTTGGGATGCTTCTTTTGCTGGAACATTGGCGTGCCCACAATGGCCTTTTTGTGGTTGTCCGTTTATTCTATTGCACGGAAAGAATATGGAAAGCTGCCGCTTTGTGTACCGCCCGTGATCTACAACTTATGTATGATGCTGTTTCTGTGCGGCCCGAGCCATCGATATTTTTACTTTAATCACGTTCTGGCTATTCCTGTCATCGTATATGCTCTGTATTCACAAGCCATGCGCCAGCAACTTCCAGAAAAAAGCAACAAACTCAATCATAACCACCGGCCGTGCCGGTGGTTTGCACAGCCCCCTTAGGGCATGTTGCCGGCGGAGCCTATAGGCTCGCCGAAGAATCTGCCAACCGCAGTTTTTTCACCGGCAACCCCTAAAGGGGTTTTGTTTTATTTGCCTTCTCTGACTGGCTCACCCGTAAACGGGTCTATGTACTCTTTCAGCGACATTTGGTCATCTGCCAAATCTTCCTGCAGCTGATTCCTTATGTACTGCTCTATTGCACGTCTGTTGCGTCCCACTGTACTCACATAGTATCCTCTACACCAGAAATGCCTGTTTCCGTACTTGTACTTCATGTTTGCGTACTTCTCAAATATCATCAGGCTGCTCTTTCCTTTCAGATACCCCATTATCTGCGACACACTGTACTTCGGCGGTATGCTCACCAGCATATGTATATGGTCTTTGCACGCTTCTGCTTCGTGTATTTCTACTTCTTTGTACTCGCACAGCTTTCGGATCATCTTTCCGATGTCCTCTTTTACTTTCCCATAGGTTACTTGCCGCCTATACTTCGGTGCTAATACTATGTGATATTTACATTCCCACTTCGTGTGTGCTAAACTGTTCGTGTCAAGTTTCATCCAGACTTGATTCCTCCTTTGTTTTCTTTGTGCGGTTGGCAGACCTCACTCCAGTATAACAAAGGAGGATACTTTTTTCTTTGCATAGCTAAAGCTTTTTGGAACCACCAGCACAGCTGGTGGTTTTCGTTCTACAAAAAAATTTGAGTTCATATCGTATTCTCTCAAAAATAAAACGTAGCGAACACCTCATACGGATTCTTTTTTTCCGTCGAAATCCAAGAGGTGGTTTATTGCTCTGTTTCCAAAGATGTCCATTGTGTCCCAATCGGCAAGGCGGATTGCCTTGCCAGTCCCGTTCAAAAAATCAATTGAAATTTCACCCCATTCCTTACCCCTGGCTGCGCTTCCTTCAAACATGACCGCCAGTTCTTAAAAAGTAGGGCGATTTTAACATGAGCCGACACATCCAATGGTCATGCAAAAGTTACTATCGCCCGTTCCTTTTGCTGCTACTTCCGGATCCTGTACAAAATAGAAGTTGCAGCGGTTTTGTATTTTCTGAGCATGGGTGTCAAACTGCATTTTACGGTTTGGGTACCCACGGCGAAGAAAATATATGGGGCGTCCAGAGGGGGGAATCCCCTTGGCTCTGGGTCATCCAATAGGGGCGAGAGCATCCCTGTTGGCATAGGGTATCCAAAGGGAAACAGCGTTGCCCTTGGCAGGGGTATCCAAAGGGGACAGCGTAACCCTTGGCACACGATTTTCCGGCAGGAAAGTCTAGTGTGTTATACCTTTGTGGAGCGGATGGCAGCCGGAAATGTAGCACACCCTTGAATCTGTGCTGCAATTCCGGCGTTCTGGTGGGAAAGGTTGCCACATAAACGGGGCAGTCTGAGCAACAGAAAAAGGCTGGAAGAAAGTGCGAAAAGCAACTTCTTCCACCCGGTCAGTAGCGGAACAAAGGTATATCAAAAGCCCCCGTCCTGCCGCAGCATCTATCGTTAAAACCACCACGGCAGTTCCAGCCATAGATTGTCCAGCGCCAGAGCTTCTGTTGACTTTGCCCGGCTTTCGCTGAGATGGAAATGCAGCGCCGTCCCAATCAGCGGATGCTCCACATCGTCCTCAAACCCAAAACGGTACAGGAGGTATGCCCTGTCTCTTGCGGAGATGCGGCTCAGGCCCTCGTACATCTCCCGCCGGTTTTCTTCTTCAATCATGATCTTCTCTGGCTCAGCGGCATACGGATCAGCAATCAGCTCGGAGCGCTGCATGGAGTCCTCGCCGGGGAGCAGATCGTCCAGATTGACCCGTTCCATAGGAAAGCCATCCTCTTTTGATTGCAGCCGCTGCTCAAAGGTGGCAAAGGCGGCAGAAATCAAATCCATCATAGCATTGCGGATGGCTTGTCCGGCATAGGTCAAGAACTTTATATTCTTGTCTGGGTCGTACAGGGAGATTGCACGAAGCAAGCCGATGCTTCCCTCCTGAATCAGATCATCGTGGTCAATACCAAGCTCACTGTTGCCCAGCCCCACGCTTTGATACAATTCATTTGCAACCTTTTGTATGTATCCCAGATTATTTTGAACCAGCTGCTCCTGCGCCTGCGCATCCCCTCGCTGTGCCAGCACGCAGAGCTGCTCATTTGTTTTTGGCTTCATGATCCTGCTCCGCCATTCGCTGTACCATGTGAAGCAGCGCCTGCCGCACTTCACTCAGAGAATCGGCATCGGCAAGCTCCATCCCGGAGACACTGGCAATGATCAGATCCACAACCTGTTCCGGCGAAACGGATGGATGCAGCGCATCCTGCCCTTTCATCGTTTCCGAATACATCTGTTCCACCACTTCTTTGGTCAGCGGCTCCCCTGTTTCCGTGCCGATTTCTTTTTTGATCTCCCGCAAAACAGCCATAAACTGATTTTGGATATTGGTCAGGTCTGCCTGATAGACGGGCACCTTATTCAGCAATGCAGTCTGTGCTGCTTGCTGGGCCGCTTTCTTGGCATCAGGCTGCTCTTTTCCTGTCCCCAACAGCATGGAACTGAGCGTTTGATACATCTGGTTCTGTACCGCAAAACCAGAGGCAAGGGTATCATCAAAATACAGAGCGATCATGTTGGTAAGCTGGGCGAAGCGGCGATTTTCCAGCAGACGGCTTACTACCTGCGGATTGGTTCTGCCGGTATAAAGATTCCGTGCAGCTTCTGCGGACAATCCCAGCTCGGAAATGTCGTAGTTTTTCCGGTCAGGGACATCGGTCATGCACAGGAGAAAATCGGTAGAAACATTGAAGATGCGGGCAATGCCAATCATCTGATCCAGGCTGAGCGTATCCTTCGTCCCGTTGATGAAACGGCTCAGAGTGCTTTCGGTAACACCGATTTTCTTGGCCAGAACCGCTTGCGTAATTTTATGTTCCTTCATCAAATCCTGCAACCGCTGCTGCGGCGTGCTGGGAAGATACCGCTGCTCCATATCCAAGCCCCCTCTCAGTTTTTCTTGATATATTTCCCGCTTTTGATACGGGCGTCTTTTGGTTTCTCCGCATCTTCCGGGATAATCCAGCGGCTGCCTGCCCGCTGTGCGCCGGGAATACGGTTTTCATTACAGAGAACGCCGACACGCCGGGGCGATAAGCCCCATTTTTCCGCTGCTTCAAAGGTAGAAAGGTATTTCATGGTTTATTTTGTCCTTTCCTGATTCTAAGTCAATTATATTCCATAATCGGAATAGTATCAACATATCTTTGTGAACATCTGCCGCTCTGAGGTCTTGCAATTTTGCAAGATTTCAGGGCAGCTTTTTTGTTTCTTGCAGTTCTGACGGATTTTTGAGGAAACCCCCTTTTTCTCCGTACATTGAGGTGACAGGGAAAACCTGTACGAAAAATGAAGGAGGAAAACACATGAGTATCTACAAAATTGTAAAGGCAAACGTGACCGTCCGGCAGGCTGCCGAACACTACGGAGTGGAGGTACAGCGGAATGGGATGTGCTGCTGCCCGTTCCACGATGACCGGCACCCCAGCATGAAACTGAACGAGGATTATTTCTACTGCTTTGGCTGCGGAGCGCACGGAGATGTAATCGAGTTCACTGCCCGTTTGTTTGGCCTGACCAACTATGAGGCGGTGAAAAAGCTGGCGTATGATTTTGGACTTGACCCGGACAAGCCGCCCGCAGCCGCAGCGCTGAAAAAGCCGGAATACCCGCTGGCAAAGGCATTTCAGAGAGATGAGATGCGCTGTCAGCGGGTATTGTGCGATTATCTGCATCTGCTGGAGGGCTGGAAGGAGCGATATGCTCCCTCCAGCCCGGAGGAAGAATGGGATGACCGCTTTGTGGAAGCCTGCCAGATGCTGGATCGTGTGGAGTATTTGGTGGATGTACTGACATTTGAAGAACCGGAGGACAGGGTAAAAACCGTGGATATGCTGAAAAAAGACGGCACCATAGATAGGTTGGAGGAACGCCTGAACCGGCTGGAAAAGGAGGTGCAAGCATATGGCAAAGAGCAGGAAATGGACTGATCCCAATCTGCCGGTCTGGTTTGATGGGACAAATATCAATGAAGCGGTATTCTGCGACGAGTTTCTGAGTAGCCAAAAAATCATCTATTCCAACCGGGCTTTTTTTGCACCGGACGGCAGAGTGACCGATGACCTGCCGCTGCGGGGCGAAATATTTGAACGGCTGAAATGCTGCGCCGTGAACAATATCCCCCGGAAGGTCAGCAACATCCTGGAAGTAATGAAGCTGGCGGCGCAGGGGGATGATTTCCCTCCCCAGCCAGACAGGATTCATCTTTCCAACGGCACGCTGATGCTGGACGGCAGCTTTATTCCCGGAAAGCCCGAGATCGTACGGAGCCGACTGCCTGTTGCCTACAATCCGGATACGCCGAAGCCGGAACAATGGTTTTCTTTCCTGGATGGGCTGCTGTACCCGGAGGACATTGTTACCTTGCAGGAGTTTATCGGCTACTGCCTGATCCCCTGCAATAAGGGGCAGCGCATGATGGTCATTAAGGGAAACGGCGGCGAGGGCAAGTCCCAGATCGGCGCTGTTCTGGGCAGTTTGTTCGGTACTAACATGAAGGATGGCAGCATTGGGAAAATATCGGAGAACCGATTTGCCCGTGCGGATTTGGAGCATATCCTCCTTTGCGTGGACGATGATATGAGGATGGAAGCCCTGCGACAGACCAACTATGTGAAATCCATTGTTACCGCACAGGGTAAGATGGATTTGGAGCGAAAGGGCAAACAGAGCTATCAGGGCTGGATGTTCGCCCGTTTGCTGGCGTTTAGCAACGGGGATTTGCAGGCACTCTATGACCGGAGTGACGGTTTTTATCGCAGGCAGCTTGTGTTGACCACCAAAGAAAAGCCTGCTGGCCGGATAGATGACCCTGACCTGGCCGAAAAGATGAAAGTTGAGGTGGAGGGCATCTTCTTCTGGGCATTTCAGGGCTTGCAGCGGCTTGTACGCAACAATTTCAAATTCACGGAAAGCCAGCGCACCAGGGAAAACCGGGAAACCGTCAAGCGGGATAATAACAACGTGTATGACTTTTTGGAATCCGATGGCTATATACGTTTGAAAGCGGATATGTCCATCAGCTCCAAGGAATTGTATGCGATTTACCGAATGTGGTGCGACGAAAATAACCTGACGCCGCTGAAAAGTCGGAGCTTCAGCGATTCTGTGATCGCCTGCCAGAGCAAATACAATCTGGAACACTGCAATACGGTCACGAATTCCGCCGGACGGCGGGTTTGGGGCTTCATGGGGATCGAAGCAGTGGCAAGACCGCATATAAATGAGTTTTCCGATGCTTCACCATGTACGTACGTACCGGAGGACTGGCAGAATTAATGCTGGTATTTTCTTAGTACGTATGTACGCAGCGATTTGCCCGAAAACACTCCGTATATGGAAATCTGCGATTGCCGGAGTACAGAAAAGGGCTGTTTTCGAAGCTGTATTTTGGATGAAATGGGAAAAGCAAAGAAGTTTTCTCTGGAGCAACATGATTTCACGAAATCACGTTTCCTTGAAACGTGAACCGCTTTTATGGAACGGAAGCAGATTTCACTGTTTCAAGCAAAGACACACGGTATCGAAAACTCGGAGATACCGCCCTGTGGGCAGGACATCGTAAAAGCAATTTTGATCGCTAAACAAGAATCAAGTTTATCACACGTTCCTGTGAAGCCGGTGCGCTGTTTAGCGCAGCCGGTTCTTTTTATGGGAAAAATCAGGAGGTTATTTTATGCAATCCAATATCAGAAATGAAATCAAGGCACAGATTGTCCGTGCCGGGTATACCATGCAGGAGGTCGTTGACCTGCTGGCTGACGAATACGGTTGGAGCGACAGCGTGTCTAATCTGTCAGCAAAATTGCAGCGGGAATCCCTGCGATACAAGGAAGCCGTTCAGCTTGCCGATGTACTTGGCTATGACCTGGCATGGCAGAAACGGAGGGATGTGTAATGGAAAAGGCGCAGTATGCAATCCTCCGGTTTGCCAAGTATAAGGGACCGGAAATCGGCAATATCGAAGCCCACAATGAGCGAACCAAAGAGAAATATGCCAGCAATCCCGATGTAGACGCCAACCGGAGCAAGTACAATTTCCACCTCATTCAGCCCAGCCGGAAATACCGGGCGGAGGCAGAGCAGCAAATCTCAGCCGCCGAATGCCGAACCCGAAAGGACAGCGTCCGGGTGGTGGAGGCGCTGGTCACGGCCAGCCCGGAGTTCTTCAAGGGTAAGAAACGGTCGGACATCAGGGCTTTTTTTGAAGAAGCCCTTACCTTCATTGAGAGTCATCAATCCAAAGATACAATCATATCTGCCGTGGTGCATATGGACGAGAAAACGCCCCATATGCACCTTTCTTTTGTCCCACTAACCGAGGACCAGCGGCTCAGCGCTAAGGATATTGTCGGTAACAAGAAAAAGCTGACCTGGTGGCAGGATGAATTTTGGAAGTACATGGTCAAAAAGTACCCGGACTTGGAGCGTGGCGAGAGCGCCAGCCAGACGGGGCGTGACCACATCCCGCCCAGAGTATTCAAGGAAATGACCCGACTGACCAAGCAGAAAGAGAAGCTGGAGGGACTTCTGGCTGGAATCAGTCCCTTTAATGCCAAAAGCAAGGCTGAGGAAATCGGTAGGCTGCTGGATGGCTATATCCCTGCCGTGGAGAAGATGCAAACGCTGCTGACCAAGTACAACGTGACGTTTACCCAAACTGTGGCTGAAAACAAGCGGCTGAAAAAGAAAAACAGCCAATTGGCAGAATCGCTGGAAGCGGCGCAGGAGAAGAGCGTGCTGAAAAAGTTGCAGGACAGCCAGCTCCGCAGGGATTATGAAGCGGCGATCAGCACATTGAAGCGGATTCCGCCGGAAGTGCTGGATTGGTACACTCGAGGCGATCACGCAAGAAAGGAGCGGCCTATTGAAGAAGTATTATGATAGCGCAAAGGATAATGCGGCATTTGACCGCTGTATTGATGTGATGGCAAAGCTGATACAACGATATGGGCCGCAGGTGCTGAAGCAGCAGGAGAAGAAAGCCTGCGAGGAAGAAATACCGCAGCAATATTTTGAGAAAGTTGCGTAAGAAAATATGAATTTACACGTTGCGTATTTGCTGGCGGCATGCTATAATAAATACGCAACGTGTATTTTTTTGTTTATGGAGAAAAGATAAATGGATTGCAGAAACAAAATCAGGGAACTGCGGGAAAGCACCGGCATGAACCGCAAAGAGTTCTGTAAATATTTCCAGATTCCATACCGTACTGTCACGGAATGGGAGCTGGATAACCGTCATGCCCCGGAGTATGTGCTTCGGCTTTTGGAATATTATATCCGCAACGAGGGCTTGATGAAGAAGCCAATATCGGGCGAATGTCCGGCTGAACTTGCCGGGGAGAGGGGGGACAGCCATGAAGAAGAAACGGACTAAGTGTTATCTGTATACGAGAGTGTCCACCTCTATGCAGGTGGATGGTTACAGCCTGGATGCCCAGCGGGACAAACTGCGGAAGTATGCGGAATATGAGGACATGGCTGTTGTTGGGGAATACTCCGATGAAGGGTTTTCTGGAAAGAATATACAGGGACGCTTGGAGTTTCAGCGGATGCTGAACGACATTCAGGAAGGAAAAGACGGCGTTAATTATGTGCTGGTGTTCAAGCTGTCTCGTTTCGGCAGAAATGCCGCCGATGTGCTGAACTCCTTGCAGTTGATGCAGGATTTTGGTGTCAATCTGATCTGCGTGGAAGATGGAATTGACAGCTCCAAGGATTCCGGCAAGCTGATGATCTCTGTCCTCTCTGCTGTTGCGGAGATTGAGCGTGAAAACATTCGGACACAGACCATGGCGGGGCGTGAGCAGAAAGCCCGTGAGGGCAAATGGAACGGCGGCTTTGCGCCCTATGGATACCGGCTGGAAAACGGACAATTACTGATTGCCGAGGACGAAGCGGAAGTGATCCGTGTGATTTATGACCGTTATATTCACACCAACGATGGCGTTGCCGGTGTGGCAAAGTATCTGAACAGCCACGGTTATGTGAAGAAGCTCCGCCAGAACAACACCATTCCGGGCTTTTCCAGAGATTTTGTGAAAGATGTGCTGGATAATCCTGTTTATATCGGCAAGATCGCATACGGCAGACGCAGGACGGAAAAGAAGCTGGGAACACGGAATGAGATGCACGTGGTGGAACAGTCGGAATTTCCTGTTTATGAGGGACAGCACGAAGCGATTATCTCCGAGGAAGATTGGAACCTTGCGCAAGAGAAACGGAGGGCAAATTCCTACCGGCGGGAAAAGGTCAATGATCCGGATCATGCCCATATCCTGTCCGGCATTCTGAAATGCCCCTGCTGCGGCAAAAGCCTGTATGGGAATATTGCCAAAGCACACAGCAAGGACAAAAAGACCCGGTATTACTACTACTGCAAGAACACAGTCACCCCGACAGGCCATGAGTGCACCTTCCGAATCAATATTGAGCAGACGGAAATGAATCAGATGGTGGCGAATATCATCTCCGCTATGGTTAAAGATCCTCGCTTTTCTGAGGCCATTAAAGAGAAGATCGGCACCGCTGTTGATACGGCAGCTATGGAAAAGCAGCTGGAGGCGTTGCAGACACAGCTCCGGCAGGCATTGGGAACAAAATCCCGGTTGGAGCGGCAGATGGACACCTTGGATGTGACTGACCCATATTATGACCGAAAAATTTTGGATTTGCAGCGCCGTTATGATGAGCAATATGGTAGAATAGAGGAAATAGAGATTCAGATTGATGAAGTCCAGAGCCAGATCAGAAACATCCGGCAGGAGAAGATTTCCGGCGATAACATCTATCGGCTTTTGTTGGCCTTCGATGAGGTTTATCATTCCGCTACCGAAGCGGAGCAGAAAGAGTTCATGAAAGCCTTTATTGAGCGGATTGAGCTGTTCCCGGAAAAGCGGAAGGACGGCTGCTGGATCAAGAATATTGTCTTCAATTTCCCCGTTCCTGTGAACGGCGAGGAAGTGAAAGAGCTGCCCTTGGAAAATGAAACAATGCTCGAGACGGTGGTCCTCTTGTCTCGAGCCTGAGTTGAGACTACAGGACTATTGTCAGAGCAACAAGCCTAAATTTTGTGCGTCATAGATAGCAACTGAAGAAAGGATACAATTGAATTATGATTATCATGAAAAATAAATTGAAGATTGCGGTAGTTCAGGCTGCTCCTATTATGTTTGATAAGGAAAAATGCAAAGAGAAAGCGATTCGTATGATCAAAGAGTGCGCTGAACATGGGGCTGAATTTGTCGTGTTTCCGGAGTTGTTTATTCCCGGTTATCCTTATGGCATGACATATGGTTTTACTGTCGGTAGTCGAAATCCTGATGGGCGAAAAGACTGGAAATGCTATTATGACAACTCAATTCTTTCCAATGGCTCTGAAATGAGAGAAATAATTGAAACGGCCAAAGCAAGCAATGTGTATGTCAGCATTGGATATTCTGAGGTTGATTCCGTAACCGCAACCTTATACAACTCCAACATGATGATCTCACCTGAAGGTAAAACATATAATCACAGAAAACTCAAACCTACAGGTAGTGAGCGTGTTGTCTGGGGCGATGCTGATAAGGAATTCTTCCCTGTTATGAATACACCGTGGGGGCCTGTCGGAAATCTGATCTGTTGGGAAAGCTATATGCCGTTGGCGCGTGTAGCTCTTTATCAGAAGGGGGTTACAATCTACATTTCTCCAAACACGAATGATAATGTGGAGTGGCAGAATACGATTCGTCATATTGCTATCGAAGGGCATTGTTATTTTGTGAATTGCGATATGTATTTTACCAAACAGATGTATCCGTCAACCTTTAGCGCGGCTCATGAGATTGATAAGCTCTCCGATATCGTATGTCGAGGCGGCAGCTGCATCATAGACCCATATGGTCATGATGTTACGGAAACCATTTGGGATAAGGAAGGCATTATCTATGCTGAGCTGGACATGCAGAAGGTGCCAGCTAGTAGAATGGAGCACGATGTTTGTGGACATTATGCCCGACCGGATGTGTTAACGCTTCAGGTAAGGGACGAATAACAGAATTTAGTTTGATCGCGCAATCAAAAACAAGAGTTTCATTGTATACCTAAGCGATATGTTCCCGTGTACTGTGGGGGTAGATTTGTTCCCGTGTTGTATGGACATTCACGGCATCGCCTCAACCCATGTCGAATGTGTCGTATTGTTGTCACACAGTGACGCCAACACGCGTTCGGTTAGGGCATAATAGGTGCCTTTGTTTCTTGATGCAAATCATATTGGCAGGAAGGTAATATGTAAATGGACTACTACTTTTTCATTATTACAATCATTGATGTATTCGTTCTGGCAATCATGTGCATCCTTACCAAGTGTAATGAAACATTGAACAAGAAAAGAAGGATCTGGTTTATCCGGTCTTTTGTACTGATTATCGCTATTTCCATTTTAGAGGTCATTACCATTGTTGTGGATAAAAAGCCGGTATCCTTTCGTTGGGTCAATCTTTTGGCAAATTATCTGGGTTTTGGATTGACGCCGGCAGTCCCGATTTTTCTTGCTTCAGCCCTGGAGAAAAATAAAAGCACCAGATATGCCCTTTTTGCTGAAGCGGCCTATCTGCTGTTATTGGCAATCACCTATCCGTGTAAGATGATTTTTTATATTGATCAGAATAACCAATACCGGCGGGAAAGCTTTTTTGGAATATACATCGCCGTCTATTTTGCCAGCATCTTTTATCTGCTGGTCATAGCGATTCGGGTTGCCAGCACGTATCAAAGCAAAAGCAAAAACAGTGTTTACCCCATTGTTGTATTCCTATTGGCTGGGACGATGGTACAGGTCATTTTTCCACAGCTGCATGTCACCTGGCTATGCGTATCTCTTCTGGCAATCCTTTTCTTCACCTATTGTAACGGCATGTGGCAGCAATTGGACGGGCTCACCGGGCTGTTGAATCAGAACAGTTACTTGAACAAGACGGACGCATTATCGCAAAACGGAACGCTGGTCGTTTTTGATATCGATGATTTTAAGCAGATAAACGACCGGTACGGTCACTTGATTGGAGACCAATGCCTGAAAGAGATTGCAGATTGCATCAAAAAAGCATATGCGAAAGATGGTTTCTGCTACCGGATCGGCGGAGATGAGTTTTGTGTTTTGTTAAATGAAAATGCAGATGCCGAAGCATGCCACCAAAACCTGATAAAAGAATGGGATCTCAAAAGAAAAACCCGAACGTTTTTCCCTTACCTGTCTGTCGGTTCGGCGCCATTCGCGGTGGGAGACGATATTCTGACCGTTAAGGAAACTGCGGATCAAAATATGTACCAATTTAAAAGGGTGCAAAAAGTCGGGAGTGCAAAAAGCGCGCAGGAACATCATGACGCCAATCTCGCGTTTTTCTCTCACAAGGATTGATAAGCGAAGCAGGAAAGAAAGGTCAGCAGATGGAAAAACTTATCGAATCGTTACAGGATAAAGACCACAAAAAAGCTTATGCAGCATTGAAAGAAATCCAGTCAAAGTCGGCCGAATCAGACGCATTTTTCCATTTTTTCAACGAATTTTCCGGTCTTTTGGCGGCGAAAAACTCTTATGTGCGGACGCGTGGTTTTCTATTATGCTGTGCGCAGGCAAGATGGGATACGCAGGGAAAACTGCAGCAAGCGCTTCCCACCATGTTTTTATTGCTTCATGACGAAAAACCTTCCGTCGCCAGGCAATGCCTTCGCGCGCTGCATGAAGTAGTGCTTTATCGTCCGGAATTGTGTGAAAGGATAAAAGCGGAACTCCTGTCAATAGATTTATCCCAGTATCAGGACAGTATGGCACCGCTGATTCAAAAAGATATCCATGCACTATTGAAAGCGATGAAGCAACCGCAGGGAAATACGGTTCATTGCAAAATTGGATGAAACCGGCAGGGCACTTCAAGCAAAGCGATGGCAAAATCGAAAAATTCCCGATTTTCCTGCAGCACATTCTTTCCGGACTGACAGGAAAGAACTGTTGGCAGTGCGGCAATCAAGCGGTTTTCTCTGTTCCCTATGCAAATTCTAAAAATGCCGCCTTTTCACTTCCCACAGCCGTAAGTCACTCCGCTTCTGGAAGATCAATTGCACCAGGCCGGTGCTTTTGCCCTGCGTTTTCTCGATAAAATGCAAAAAATTGTATTTTGCCGCCATGATTCTATGATAAAATAGTGACAGCAAAACCCCATTACAAAATATTAGGCCTATAAAAAGCGAGGATGATTTTGTGAAGCTTTTATTTAAACAGCGCATGTTCTCTTGGTTTGATAGTTATGATATCTATGACGAGGATGGAAATACTGTTTTTACCGTAAAAGGCCGCCTCTCATGGGGACACTGTCTGGAAATTTTCGACGGTCAAGGCGCCCATATGGGAACAGTGAAAGAAGAAATATTGACTTTTCTGCCCCGTTTCGCGCTGTACGCCTCTGGCAATTACATTGGAGAAATCAAAAAAGAATTCACCTTTTTTAAGCCTGTTTTTACGCTGAACTGTAACGACTGGACGGTGGAGGGCGACTGGATGCAATGGGATTATCAGGTTCGCACCAGCGCCGGAGAGCTGATCATGCAGGCCGCCAAAGAGCTTTTTAACTGGACCGACACCTATGTGATCGACGTTGTCCGCCCGGAAGACGCCCTTTTGTCTTTGATGATCGTTTTGGCAATCGACGCAGCCAAATGTTCCAGCGGAAATTAGCTTTCTCGTTTTTTAAACTTGTCATGGCAAAGGCCCGGAAGAAAGTATCTTCCGGGCCTTTGCCATATTTTTTAAATTCTGCCGAAATGAGAAAACCAGCGCATCAGATTATTCATCGTCAATGCCAGATCGCTTCTGGCCCGCTCTTTCGCCTGCTCATAAGGAACTGCCGCACGGTTGATGCTGAAAACCGCGCTGACCCCCTCGCCGTAAACTGCCTCAATATCGTCCGCGATATCCCCCACAACCGCGATCAACGGCACACCCAGTTTTTTGGCCCTGCGTGCCGCACCAATCACAACTTTTCCCCGCAGGGACTGCTGGTCCAGCTTCCCTTCTCCGCTGAAAACCAAATCGGCTCCGCCTGCCAGCTCTTCAAAGTGAACCGTATCCAGTACCGCATCGATCCCCATTTGGAGCCGCGCGTCAAAGAAAGCCACCATGCCGCCGCCCATACCGCCGGCGGCGCCGGAACCGGGAATCCAGCTGATTTCTTTTCCGAGGTCCCGCTTGACCACATCCGCCAGATGGGCCAAATTCCGGTCCAACCGCCGCACCATATCGGGATCAGCGCCTTTTTGCGGGCCGAATACGGCTGCCGCGCCGCCCGGGCCGCACAAGGGGTTGTCGATATCGCACATGACCACAAGATCCGTCTCGCGCAGCGCGGGCAGCATGCCGTCGGTATCGATGGCGGCAATTTGCTCCAGCGTACCGCCGGTGGGAAGAAACGATTCGCCCTTTTCGTTTCGTAATACCACACCCAGCGCCGCGGCGGCGCCGACCCCTCCGTCGTTGGTAGCGGAACCGCCCAGTCCCACGATCATTTTCCGGCAGCCGGATAAAACGGCGTGAGCCATCAGCTGACCGACGCCGTAGGTCGTTGCCAAATCCGGCCGATTGCGGCCTCCGGCCAGAGGAAGTCCCGCCGCTGCCGCCATCTCAATTACCGCTGTTCCATCCGGCAGAACGCCGTAAAATCCTTCAACCGGCGCAAAATGCGGTCCCGTTACCGGCACAGTCACTTTTTCACCGCCTGCTGCCGCCAGAAAAGAATCCACCGTTCCCTCTCCTCCGTCGGCGACCGGTATCGGCAATACCTGTGCTTTCGGATAAAAAGCCAGGATCTCTTGTTTCATAATTTCACAGATTTCCCGGGAGCTCATTGTTCCCTTAAAGGAATCCGGAACCAGTATCACTTTATTCATCAGGCGCTCCTTTCCCGTCCTTCGCAAAACAGACGAACTGCCTTTTGGGTACCGCCCTGCTCGTTCAGCATAACACATTCCGGCCCAAAAGTCTTCTTTCTTTTTTTTTGCGCTGTTTTATGCTATAATAATGCCGAAAATAAAACCATCTTGTCATCTGACTCCATGTAAAACTCGTTTCAGATCCATGTCAGATATGGCAGAAAAAGGCATTGCCGCGGAGGAAAAAGAATCATGCAAATTTTCAAATCATTATCCAAAACATGGGAATCCTTCTCTAAATTCGCAATCGGGAGCATGAATGCACTGTTTTTCCTCCTATTTTCCGGATTGTCTTTTAGCGCGTTGTTTTGGAACAACAGCACTTTTTCGTACCGGACCCTCCCCTCGCTGGCGGCGCTTCTTTTTATCGCGGCGATTCTGTTCTTCGCCGCCTGGCTGATTCACCGTCTGCAAAAGCAAAAATCCTTGTATCTGGATTGGTACTTCCGTCACGAAAAAGCGGGATTGTTTTTCCTTTTCTTTCTGATTTTCATCATACAGCTTTCCATCGTTTCTTTTACCCACACCTCCATCGGCTGGGATGTGGGGATGGTGATGAACGTGGCGCTCAGCGGTTCTCCCAATGAACACGCCGCCTACTTTTCCCGCTACCCCAACAACTTTTTTCTTTTTTTGTTCTTCCGCTTTTTGGGAAAGACGTTGGGACGAATCATAAACATCTGGTTAGCCGCCGGCTTGGTCAACATTTTATTTGTCGATATCGCATTGTTTTTAAGCTGCTTTTGTGCTAAAAAATGCTTTGGCCGAAAGACTTTTTACTGTGTTTTCGCCTTATCAGCCCTTTTGTTCGCCTTTTTTCCCTGGCTGATCGTGCCCTACAGCGATACGCTTTCCATGCCGTTTCCCATTGGAATTTTCGCCTGTTTCCTATGCTTTCGTGAAGCAGAAAAGCGCCCGAAAAAAATCATGTTCGCCGTTTTGGCTGGGCTTCTCACCTGGATTGGATATCTGATCAAACCGACTGTTATCATCGCCTGGATCGCTGTCGCCATAGTCGGATGCTTTCTTCCTTTTTCGGCCAAAAAATCGTTTCGGCAGCATGCCGGTTTTCTCCTTTTGACAGGAATTCTTTTTTTCTTAGGCAGCATTATATGGCAAAGCTTTTTGTATCACCAGCAATGGATGGAAATCGATCCGCAAAAAGCAGCCCCTGCTGAGCATTTTTTTATGATGGGACTCAATCAGGGCAAAGGCACCTATGGGTCTTACAAGGAAGACGATGTGGCTTTCACCTTCTCTTTCGCCACACTCGAGGAGCGAAAAGAGGCCGACCTGCAGGTTGCTTTTCAGCGGCTTCAAGAATACGGTCCTGGGGGATATCTTCGCTTTTTATGGAACAAAGCGCGGTGGGTCACCTCCGAAGGCATTTTCTTTTGGGGAAAAGAAGGGCACTTTGCCGATTTTTCCAAATCTCCTTTCAATGATTTTCAAAATTTATTTTACCCCACCGGTTCTTTTTTCCCCCTTTTCTTGTATTTGGCCCAGGGCGTGTGGCTTTTGACCTTGTTTTTACTGATAATTCCTTTCTGGCCCGGCTGCCGTTTCAGAAAAAACAAGTCTTTTGAAGCTTTACCGCTAACGGCGTTGCTTCGCTGTGCGCTTTTGGGTATTCTGCTTTTTATTTTGCTTTTTGAGGGACGCTCCCGCTATTTGATTTTGTATCTCCCCTGCTTTTCCCTTCTCTCCGGGTGGGCGCTGTCCGTCTGTTTTCAGCGTTTGTTTGCGCAAACGTCAGAAGAACCGCTATAAAAAATCGGCGTCCGCGCTTGCTCATATCTACTGATTTGAAAGGAGACAATCAATGCTTCGAAAAATATTCTCCATCTTTTTGATGCTGCTTGTTCTTTCCGGATGCGCTGTCTCCCCTCTTCCGCACTCCGGCGATGTTTCCGTCTCTCCTTCCCCGGAAAGTACGGATGGTTCCACGGTACCGGAATCTGTCCAGTCTCTTTCAGAGGAAAGCACCGGCGAAAGCGACCCCCTCCAAAAAATCCTCGATTCCATGACCCTGGAAGAAAAAGTCGCGCAGATGTTTTGGGTTCGCTGTCCCGCGCAAGGGGCAACTCAGACCGTTTCGGACTGGCAGATCGGCGGATTCATCCTCTTCGGCCGGGATTTCGCCGAAAGCACACCGCAGCAGCTTCGGCAGACAATTGGCGAATATCAGCAGGCCGCGAAAATTCCTCTTTTGATCGGGACGGATGAAGAAGGCGGCGAGGTCGTCCGGGCCAGCCGCTATCCCCAGTTTCGCGCCAACGCTTTTCAGTCTCCCCGAAAGCTGTACGAGCAGGGCGGCCTGGACTCTGTTTTGCGCGATGCCGCCGAGAAATCAGCTTTTCTGCTGGATCTCGGCATCAACGTAAATCTTGCGCCGGTTTGTGATCTGTCCGTCAACCCTACAGATTATATTTACAGCCGCGCCTTGGGGCAGGATGCGCAGACGACCGCCTCCTACGTATCGGCGCTGGTCTGGCAGATGCAGCAAAGCGGCATCGGCAGCGTGCTGAAGCATTTCCCCGGTTACGGGCCAAACGGGGATACGCATTTGGGCTTCGTGCGGGATGACCGGCCGTTGGAAACGTTTCAGGCAGAGGATTTTCTCCCGTTCCAGGCAGGGATTGACGCCGGTGCCCCCAGTATTCTGGTCAGCCATAACATTGTCAGCTGTATGGATGATTCCCTGCCCGCCTCCCTTTCCCCCGCTGTGCACCGTCTTCTGCGGGACGACCTTGGGGTTGACGGCGTGATCATGACCGATGATTTGTCCATGGATGCCATCGATTCCCAATACGGGCTGGAAGAATCCGCTGTTCTGGCGGTGCTGGCAGGAAATGATCTTCTGATCAGCAGCGATTTTACAACGCAGATTCCGGCGGTTTTAGAAGCCGTGGAAGAAGGCGTGATCCCGCAATCACAAATCGATTCCGCGGTGCTGCGTGTTCTTCGCTGGAAGCAACAATTGGGCCTTTTGGCAGAGGAGGAAAACAATTGACCAATCTCCCAGGTCCTGGCTATCTGGGAAACGATGAAATCCACTTGGTGCTGGCCAATCTCACCAAAGCGGACCCTGAAAAAGGATATCTGCCGGCTTACTGCTTCCAGATTCGGCGTTGCCAGGACGACGCTTTGGTGGGCAGCTGCGTCCTGCGGGTGGGACAAAACGCCGCCGTGCAGTACAGCGGGCATGTGGGATATGCCATTGCCCCGGACTATCGCGGCCACCGGTATGCGGCAAAAGCAGTTGCTCTTTTGCTGCCGCTTGGGTTTCGATGCGGCCTGCGGGAGATCATCATCACCTGCCGCCCGGATAATTCGGCATCCCGCCAAACCTGCCTGCTGGCAGGCGGCACTTTTTTAGGAACCTCGTCTGTCCCAGATTGGCATGAAATGTATCATACCGGTTGCAAAGAGGTCTGCCGCTACCATTTTTGCACCCATCAATCGGTACATACCGCGAAATAAAAAATCGGAGGTTTTTCTATGTTGGTACAAGATGTTTTTTCTTTTTTGGATGAATTGGCGCCTTTTTCTTACGCCATGGATTTTGATAACAGCGGTCTGTTGGCAGGTGATCCGTCGCAGCCGGTCCAGAAAATCCTGGTGGCGCTGGACTGTACGGATTCTGTGGTCAAAAAGGCCCGGGAAATCGGCGCTGATTTGATTGTTACCCATCACCCTGTTATTTTCGATCCGCTGAAAACAGTGACTACCGGCTCCATCGTCCACCAGCTGGTTTCCTCCGGCATTTCCATTATCTGTGCCCATACCAATTTGGATTTGGCTCGCGGCGGTGTAAACGACCAATTGGCGCGGTGCCTGGGATTAAAATGTCTGGAGGGCCTGACCCCCATTCCCTGCGCCGATCGGGAGGGGAAGGCGGTGACAGAATACTTGGGCCGCGTTTCTTTCCTGGACGAGCCAATGTCTCCGGAAGATTTCGCCGGCTTCGTCAAAGGGCGGTTGGGCGGAAATGTCCGATTTGTGTGCGGGAACCGCCTTGTGCACCGGGTGGCGGTCTGCGGAGGCTCCGGCACTGACTGTCTGGAAGATGCTATCCGCGCCGGTGCCGACGCGCTGGTCACATCGGAGGTAAAGCATCACATTTTCCTGTTGGCGGCGAAACAGGGCATTACATTGATAGACGCCGGGCATTTTCACACAGAAGACGTTGTGGTAGAACCCCTTTGCCAACAACTGCGGGAAGCTTTTCCCTCAGCGGAAGTGCTGGCCTATCATCTGGCAGAAATCCAGGTACGGTAAATCCAACGGACTTTCATTTTCTCTGGTAGACATCAGGCTTGGCAGACATCAGGCTTGGAACAATGAAAAAGCCGCAGTCATCTGACTGCGGCTTTTTGAATACAAAATCGAAATTAGGCTTTATTGATCGAGCCAAACAGCTCCATTTTTTCTTTGACGGTATCTTTGATTGCCTGCGTACCGGGAGCCAGCAGCTTTCTGGGGTCGAAGCCTTTGCCTTCCAGATCTTTTCCGGCCTCGATGTATTTACGGGTCGCTTCCGCAAAGGCCAGCTGACATTCCGTATTTACATTGATTTTGGAAACGCCCAGGGAGATGGCTTTTTTGATCATATCCGCAGGGATACCGGTGCCGCCGTGCAGAACCAGAGGCATGCCAGGGGTTTTTTCCTGAATTTTGGCCAGCACTTCAAAGTTCAGGCCTTTCCAGTTGGCGGGATATTTGCCGTGGATATTGCCGATACCGGCAGCCAGCATGGTAACGCCCAAATCAGCGATCATTTTGCATTCATCCGGATCGGCAACTTCACCGCCGCCGACAACGCCGTCTTCCTCGCCGCCGATAGCGCCTACTTCCGCCTCTACGGAAATACCTTTTTCGTTAGCCAGCGCGATAATCTCTTTGGTTTTTTCAATATTCTCCGCGATCGGATAATGAGAGCCGTCGAACATAACGGAGGAGAAGCCCGCCTCGATAACAGCTTTCGCGCCCTCATAGGTGCCGTGGTCGATGTGCAGCGCAACCGGCACAGTGATCTTCATATCTTTAACCAGGCCGTTTACCATTCCAACAACAGCATTCCAGCCGCCCATGTATTTGCCTGCGCCTTCAGATACGCCCAAGATGACGGGAGAATTGTTCTCCTGCGCAGTTTGCAGGATCGCCTTTGTCCACTCCAGGTTATTAATATTAAACTGACCGACGGCATATTTGCCCTCTTTTGCCTTGGTGAGCATTTCTTTTGCGGAAACCAGCATATTTAACTCCTCCTATAATTAGCAGATTTGCTTCTTATATTATAGTAGATTGTCTAAAAAAAAGCAAACCTTTTTCGTCATTTTTACAATAACAGCGTAAAAACTTTCCGTTTCCAATGAAAAAAGGCCGACTATACAGCCGGTCTTTTTTACTGTTTATACCGCCGGAAACCGGGAAAGCGCCGCAGCGTCCTGTGTGGTAATCTCCGGCACCTGTTCCGTGCCGCTTTGCTGCTCTGCTTCCCAAGTATCCAATCCTTTAATGGAAAGAATATTATATCCGTCCTTCACTTTCTTTAATTGGTAGATCATGTACTTATCCGGTTCCGGCTCATATTTGGAACCGCCCACAGCAGCTTCCCACAAAGTGCCCGGCGGGATATATCCCACTGTCAGCGTATACAGATCCCCTTTTTTCTCAATCTTTGTCACTTGCGGGGTGTACTGGCTGGTCTGCCCCATAACAGGTACGCCGTAGGTTTTGGTTTCCGGGTCATACGGATAGGTAACATCAAAATTCTCAATGGTCTGATGCTGCAATTTGACATTGGAGCCGTAAAGTTTCGCCGCATATACGTCCAAATCCGAAGCGGGAACAACCAACATGGCGCTCTCGTCGTAAGTATATTTGTCCGTATTGCTCAACAACGTTCCCCACAAAGAAGACTGCAGCAAAAACAACGGGTCCGCATGCTCCGGCGAATCAAATTCTACCGGGTCGAACATGACCACCGGGAGCAGATAATCTTCGAACTTTGATTTCTCTTGCGTATTGTCCATGATCCGGTTGGTCAGACGGATGCAGAATCCCGCTACCGAAACCAGGCCGATCACAGCCAGAATCAGAAATACTCCGCCCAAAGGCAGTGCGTATTTGCTTCTGCGTTTGTGTTTATTCAATGGGCTTTGTTTTTCCATAACAATACCTCTACTTTCTATCAGTGCTCCTCCTGCTCTTCCGGCAGAAGTTCCACGCGGATTCGGCCGATCCGCTGCTCCTCTACCTGCAGGACGGTCACTTTCAGTCTGCCGCGGATAAAGCTCTCCATCGGTTCCGGGATATGCTCCAGCTCCTCCAGCACCCATCCGCTGACAGAATGATAATCACAGTCGAAATCCGGAGGGGTATATCCGACTTCCTCAAACAAATCGTCCAAGTCCGTTTCGCCCGCCGTTTCAAAACAATTATCTCCCACGCGAGTAATGCCTTCGGGAATTTCGTCGCTCTCGTCATAGATTTCGCCGACCAATTCCTCCAGAATATCCTCCATCGTCACCAGTCCATAGGTGCCGCCGTAATCATCGGTCACAATAGCCATATGCTGGTTGTGTTTCTGCAGCATGTTCAGCACTGCAGGAATTTTCATGGAACGGTGGACAAACACGCACTGGTGCATCAGCCGGCGGACATCCAGTGCCTGTTTCCCGTGCTGCACCATTTCATCGAACATATCCCGCAAATACAGAATACCGATGATTTTATCCACAGAGTGTTCATACACGGGAATACGGGAATAATGCTCCGGCACGATCTTTTCCAGGATCTCGTCGATGCTGTCATCCACATCGACGCACACCATATCCACACGCGGAATGGCGATTTTTTCCGCAGGCGTTTCGTCAAACTCCAGCGCGGACTGGACCAGCGTACTCTCTTCTTTCCCCAGAACGCCTTCGTTTTCAATGGTCTCGATAATGTACTTTAACTCTTCCTCTGTAACGGAAGGTTCCTTTTTTTCGCTTTGAAACAGGTTGATGAAAGCATGCTGCATCCGGATAAACAAAAAGGAAATGGGGGTCAACAGCGTAATAATCGCCAGCAGCACGCTGCATACGCCCAGCGCGACCTTTTCACTATGCTCTTTCGCAAAGGTTTTCGGCAGAATCTCACCGAAAATCAGCACCAAAATCGTGACTACTACGGTGGAAACCCAGGTGCCCGCATTCCCCAGCCAGGTGGTAAAAAGCACCGCGGCAATAGAGGATATGGCAATGTTCACCAGGTTGTTGCCAATCAAAATGCTTGACAGCGTTTTTTCATACATTTCCGCAATTTTCAAAGCCATAGCGGCCTTTTTGTTGCCTGATTCGGCATAATTTTTCAAGCGGATGGTATTTACGGTAGCAAATGCGGTTTCCGATGCGGAAAAAAATGCCGAACCCGCCAAAAGCGCTACCAATCCTACGTATACTTGCCATCCTATGTCTTCCAAAATTGTACCAGCTCCGTTATTTAAAATTTTCATAGAAATGTCTATGAATCGCTGTCATTATAACAAAAACCATCTGGCAACACAAGGCTTCTGTCTGACAATTCACAAATTCCTAACTTTTCCGCAGGTTCCCATATTTGTCTTTTCCTGTATTGCCATAATAAAAATCTCACTGATTTTTCATCGGTGGGATAGCAAAAAAGAAAAGACAGCATAGCAAATTGCTATGCTGTCACTTTCTTCGCACTCGTCAATCGGCTGGTTTCATAGGATATTCCACAACATCCTTATGAGAAGCAGCCTTTCGGCCGGGCTTTTTCTCTTTTGATTACTGCGCGTCAGCGGCTTTTTTCGCTTCCAGTTTCGCCAGCGCATCTTTGCGGGAAAGATTGATTCTTCCCTGCTGGTCAATCTCGGTTACCATGACAACGATCTCATCGCCTACCGAAACAACATCCTCTACTTTTTCGACCCGATGATTCTCCAGCTTGGAAATGTGAACCAACCCTTCTTTTCCGGGCGCGATCTCCACAAATGCGCCAAAGCTCATCAGGCGGGTCACACGTCCTTTATAGATCGCTCCGATCTCAGGATCTTTCGCAATCAGTTCCACGATATCGGCAGCGCGCTTGATATCGTCTTTGTTGATGGCGGAAATGAACACCCGGCCATCTTCTTCGATATCAATCTTAACATTGCATTCCGCACAGATTTTCTGGATTACTTTACCGCCCTGGCCAATGACGTCGCGGATCTTGTCCACATCAATTTTCAGCGTCTTCATCTTCGGCGCATAGTCGGACAGTTCCTCGCGCGGTGCGGAAATCGCTTTGAGAATGATCTCATCAATGATATAATCACGGGCTTTATGGGTTTTGGCAAACGCCTCTTTGATGATTTCCGGCGTAAGACCATCGATCTTCAGATCCATCTGAATGGCGGTAATACCCTTATGGGTACCGCCGACCTTGAAGTCCATATCGCCGTAGAAATCTTCCAATCCCTGAATGTCTACCATGGTCATCCAGCGATCTCCCTCTGTGATCAGGCCGCAGGAGATACCAGCTACCGGCGCTTTGATCGGAACGCCCGCGTCCATCAGCGCCAGAGTGGAGCCGCAGATGGAAGCCTGCGAAGTGGAACCGTTGGAGGAAAGCACCTCAGAAACCAGGCGCATCGCGTATGGGAACTCTTCTTCGGAAGGCAGAACCGGTTCCAGCGCTTTCTGCGCCAAGGCGCCATGGCCGATCTCCCGGCGTCCGGGGCCGCGGCTGGGTCGGGTCTCACCAACAGAATAGGAGGGGAAGTTATAGTGATGCATATATCTGCGGGTCTCTTCGTTATCAATACCATCCAGAAGCTGCGCTTCCCGCATGGAGCCAAGCGTCGCAACCGTCAGCACCTGTGTCTGGCCGCGGGTAAACATGCCGGAACCGTGTACCCGGGGCAAAATGCCCACTTCGGCAGCCAAAGGACGCATCTCGTCCAGTTTTCTGCCGTCGACACGTTTTCCCTCGTCCAGCAGCCAGCGCCGCACGATAAATTTCTGCAGTTTGTAGATGCACTCGTCGATCTGGGCTGCCTGATCCGGATGGGTTTCTTCAAACTTCTGATGAATGTCCTCCACAATCGGGGCCAAGCGAGCTTCACGCTCCACTTTATCATCCGTGTCCAGCGCGTATTTCACGCGATCAATGGCATATTCCTTAATGGCCTCGAACAGGTCATGATCGATTTCCTGGGATTCGAAAGCAAATTTTTCTTTGCCGATTTCTTTTTGCACATCGGAAATGAAAGCGACCATTTTTTTGCATTCTTCATGCGCTTTCATAATGGCTTCCAGCATGGTATCGTCATCCACTTCATTGGCTCCCGCCTCGATCATAACGATCTTTTCAGCGGAGCCTACAACGGTAACCAGCATATCGGAAACTGCGCGCTGTGCCTCATCCGGGCAAATGACGATTTCACCATCCACCAGTCCGACATTTACGCCCGCTACCGGGCCGTTCCACGGAATGTCAGAAATGGACAGGGCAAACGAAGTGCCGATCATGCCGGCGATCTCCGGCTGACAGTCCGGATCAACGGACATAACGGTCATAACCACCGATACATCGTTGCGCATATCTTTGGGGAACAGCGGACGGATGGGGCGGTCCACCATGCGGGACGCCAGAATGGCCTTTTCGGACGGACGGCCTTCTCTTTTCAGGAAAGAACCCGGGATCTTGCCGACAGAATAAAGCTTTTCCTCAAAGTCCACCGACAACGGGAAGAAATCAATGCCGTCACGGGGTTTCTGGGACGCGGTAACGTTGCACAGAACCGTCGTGTCGCCGTAGCGAACCAGGCAGGAGCCATTGGACAGGCCGCACATTTTTCCCACCTCAAAAGCAATGGGTTTTCCGGCCAGTTCTGTTTTAAATACGCGGTAATTTTCGAACATATTCATAGCCTCCATTTTGCGTTGGCAGGCTTTGGACGGATTTAGCAATAAATCCGCTGCTCGATCTCTTTCGAACAGTCGATTCACTGCTAAAGACCTTTCCGCAGCCTTCCAAAATTTTCAACATATGCACTTGAAGGGCGGACGAGAACCGTCCGCCCTCCGGCATAAAAACTACTTTCTCAGACCCAGTTTCGCAACGATCGCACGATAACGCTCGATATCGGTTTTCTGCAGGTAGTTGAGCAGGTTCCGTCTGTGACCGACCATTTTGAGCAGGCCGCGGCGGGAATGATGATCCTTTTGATGAATCTTCAAGTGCTCAGTCAAATCATTGATCCGTTTGGTCAGAACAGCGATCTGCACTTCGGGAGAACCGGTGTCGTTTTCATGGATTTTGTTTGCCGCAATGATTGCAGCTTTTTCTTCTTTTAACAGCATTTTCTTTCCACCTTTTTTATTTGCCGGTATCTTAGCAAAGGGCTGTGAAAATTCCCAAATCGGGCGTTCCCCCCAAGCCAAGGTACAGCATGATTAGCCTATATAGTATATCATGGCTTTTTATTCTTGTAAAGCCTTTTTTACGATTTCCTCCGCCGTTTGCGCATCGGATGCAATCTGGTCCCGTAGTGCTTCCACGGAATCGAATTTTTGTTCCGGACGCAGGAAAGACAGAAATTCCACCGGAACCTGTTTGCCATACAAATCGCCGGAAAATCCAATCAAATAGGTTTCCGCCCGCGGCGCCATTCCTTTTTCGACAGTGGGCCGCACGCCGATATTGGTCACACCGGCATAGAAAATCCCATCCACCTGGGCCATGGTCGCATATACGCCAAACCGCGGCAGAACCATCTGCTGCGGAATGGGCTGATTGATCGTCGGAAACTGCAGCTTACGTCCCAACGCTTTTCCATGCTCCACCGGAAAATCCAGAAAGTACCGCCGGCCCAATAGCTGACGGGCTTTTTCCATCTCCCCCGCGGCAATGGCGCGGCGCACCCGGGTAGAACTGACCGCTTCGCCTTCGTCCATCACCTCTTCCAGAATCGTGCAGGACAATCCGGCTTTTTCGCAGAACCGGGACAGAGCCGCCGCATCGCAGGACGCGCCTTTTCCAAAGCGGAAATCCCTGCCGCAGCAGACGGCCGCCGCATTCATTTTTTCTTTCAAAATCCGGCTGACAAACTCTTCGCCCGACAGATTGCAAAAATCAGAAAATTCCGGCGCGTAGATTTGCTGAATGCCCATGCTCTTTAAAATACGGATTTTCTGCTCCAGCGTTGTAATTTCACCGGCGCCCTGTTTTTTGGCCGGGCCGCTTTCGTTCATGGTAAAGGTGAACACCGCAGGTGTCAGGTTCCCGTTTGCCAATTCCACCGCCTTTTCGATCACGCGGCGATGGCCCCGATGTACCCCATCAAAAAAGCCCAGCGCTACTGCCGTCTGCCGTATTTCCATTTTTATCTCTCCCTCAGGCGATACTTTTATCCACCAATCAACGTACAAATAATTTTCGGATGCGCAGTTCGCCCTGTTCTTCACAGCCAAGGCCCAAGAACTGCCCGTCCGGGCCAAAAACACAAAAGTCCCCTTTTATTCCGGCGCACCCCACCCGGGAAGATGACAGCCGAACGCCGTTTTGGAACAGTCTGGCGTTTTTCGCCGTCAGTCGGATCTTCTCATACGCCGTAAAGGCCGTTTCCACCGGCAGAACTTTTTCCCGCAAGGTATCCGCGTCTGCCATTTGCTGGGCCTGCTCAATGGTAATGGCGTCCTCTACCCGGTATCCGGAAGAGATGACCCGCCGCAGTCCGGTCATCACCGCGCCGCAGCCCAACGCCTGCCCTACATCATGGCAGATGGTCCGCACATAAGTGCCTTTGGAGCACGATACATAAATCTTGTAAAGGTGGTTTTCTTCCCGCGCTTCCAGCAGCCGGAGTTCGTGCACCGTCACCGGGCGGGATTGGCGTTCCACTTCCACCCCTTCCCGGGCCAGATCGTAAAGCCGCCGGCCCTGCACCCAAATGGCCGAATACATGGGCGGCGTCTGCAAGAAATCCCCACGGAACCGGGACAGGGCCTCTTCCACCTGTGCCGCGGTACAGGAAACCTCCCTTTCGCTCAGCACCTTGCCGGTGCAGTCCTGTGTATCGGTTGTCTGCCCCAGCCGGAACCAGGCCTCATACGCTTTGGTCTGATCTGGCAGGATGTCGCACGCTTTGGTCGCCGCGCCCAAAAAAAGGGGTAGCACACCGGTTGCCATCGGGTCCAGCGTCCCCCCATGCCCGACTTTTCGGGTCCTGGCAATCCCGCGCACCTTGGCAACCACATCAAAAGAGGTAAATCCCTCCGGCTTATCAATCAGCAGAATGCCGGACAGTTCCCCCTGGCCTGCATTTGTTTTTTCGCTCAAAGTCCGGCCTCCTCACAGGCGACCTGCGCCGCTTGAAGGATTTTGTCCCGGCATTGTTCCAGCGTCCCCGGAATAAAACAGCCTGCTGCCCGTGCATGTCCCCCGCCGCCAAAAACAGCACAAATCTTCGACGCATCGACCTTTTCCACCGTGCGCAGCGAAATTTTAAAGCCGTCCGGTTTTTCCCGCAGCGTGATTCCCACCTGCACCCCTTCGATTTCACGGGGAATCGAAGAAAGTCCGTCCAGTTCTGATTCCTTCGCGCCGGTACGGTCCAGCATGTCTTTGGTGACGGCAATCACCGCGATTTTGCCCTCCATCGCATAGATAAGTGAGTCCAACACTTCCCGCTCCATGGCAATCCGCGCCTTGGATTTGATACCAAACATCCGGCGGTTGATCCGGTAAGCGCTCGCCCCTAAATCGACCATATCCGCCGCTATTCGGAGCGTGTGGGAAGTGACATTGGAATACTGGAAACAGCCTGTATCCGTGCACAATCCGGTATAAATACAATCGGCGATGGTCCGGTCCGGTTCTACGCCCATTCCACGAATCACTTCGATCATAATTTCAGCGGTAGCCGCCGCACCGGCCCGCAGCAGCGTATGCTTTGCGTACCCGCGGTTGGATGGATGGTGGTCTATGCACAAATCCACTTTGTCCGCCCAGCAGGAGAGGGCGCTGCCCAAAAGCTGCGTGTCTGCAACATCCACCGCCGTCACGAATTGAGGAGTAAAATCAGGCATTTGTTCCGGCAGCAAAAAATCAAATTGCGGCGGGACAGGATCCGAGCAGGCAACCCTCGCTCGTTTCCCCACAGCCCGCAGCGCATAATACAGGCCAAAACCAGAACCAAGGGTATCTCCGTCCGGACTTTGATGGCACAGGATCAGGATATCATCCTGTTTTCTGAGATACTCGCAGGCCTGTTGTACCGTCATTCTATCATCCTTCCTTTTAACCGCACACCGCTTTTCGCTTAATCCCGGTGTAAATCATGAATCATTTGATTAATATGGGCACTGTGTTCAATCGAATCATCCGCAATAAACTGGATCTGAGGAGACCGGCGCAGCTTGATTCGCTGGCCCAGCTCCCGGCGCACATAACCGGCCGCGTTGTTCAGCCCTTCCACGGCAGATTTGGCTGCATCCACACCATCCAATGAGCTAACATATACCCGGCACAAGGACAGGTCTTTGCTCAAATCCACTTTCAAAATGCTTAAAAGCCCGTTGATTCTCGGATCTTTCAGCGTACGCATAATGTCGGTCAGTTCCCGTTTCACATCTTCGCTGGTTCGATCCAGACGAAAGCTCGGCATCTTGGCCGCCCCCTTATTTTTTATTTGCCGAAACTTGCGGCCAACAAATTTCAGCTGCTCTTCGCGCAAAAAGGGTTACGTCCCGCGTAACCCCCAGCTGCCTTTTCGCAGGCAAAAGTTAATCCTCCCGATATTCTTCCACTACATACGCTTCCAGAATATCGCCTTCTTTGATGTCGTTGAATTTTTCCATGGTCATACCGCACTCATAACCGGAAGCCACTTCACGCACATCGTCTTTGAAACGTTTGAGGGAGGAAAGCTTGTCATCCGCAATGATAATGCCATCGCGCACTACCCGGATATTGGCGTTGCGGGTGATTTTGCCGTCCAACACATAGCAGCCTGCGACCACGCCGACGCCGGTAATCTTATATACCTGGCGGATTTCGGCACGGCCCAGATCCACATCCTTATATTTCGGCGCCAGCATGCCTTTCATGGCTGCGGTCACATCTTCGATCGCGTCATAGATGATCCGGTATAAACGGATTTCCACACCGCTCTGCTCCGCGTTTTCCTTCGCTACCGGGTCGGGCCGCACGTTAAAGCCGACGATAATCGCATTGGACGCTTCCGCCAGCATTACGTCGGACTCGCTCACCGCGCCAACCGCGCCATGGATGACCCGGACGCGGACTTCCTCGTTGGAGATTTTCTCCAGCGACTGGCGAACCGCCTCTACCGAGCCCATTACATCCGCTTTTACGATGATTGGCAATTCTTTCATTTCGCCCTCGGCAATCTGGCTGAACAGATTGTCCAGCGTGACCTTCTGGTAGGATTTGAACGCCTCTTCTTTTTGCTCATGCCGGCGCTGTTCTACCAATTCACGGGCCAGCCGCTCATCCTCTACGGCATTGAACGTATCGCCTGCGGAGGGCACTTCCGCCAGGCCGGTGATCTCCACCGGAACCGACGGGCCGGCTTCTTCCACATGCTGGCCGTGGTCGTCCAGCATGACGCGGACGCGTCCCAGGGCGGTACCTGCAATGATCACATCGCCGGTGCGCAGCGTACCGTTCTGCACCAGCACCGTGGCCACAGGGCCGCGGCCTTTATCCAGCTTCGCCTCGATGACAGTTCCCTTCGCCAAACGGTCGGGGTTGGCTTTGAGCTCTTTCATATCCGCTACCAACTGAACCATTTCCAACAAGGTGTCAATGCCCTGTTTGGTCACGGCGGAAACCGGTACGCAGATAACGTCGCCGCCCCACTCTTCGGGGACCAGTTCGTATTCGGTCAACTCCTGCTTCACCTTATCCGGATTGGCAGTATCCTTATCCATTTTGTTAATGGCTACAATGATGGAAACACCTGCAGCCTTGGCATGGTTGATTGCTTCCACGGTCTGGGGCATAATGCCGTCGTCCGCCGCGACAACCAGAATCGCGATATCCGTTACCTGCGCGCCGCGGGCGCGCATGGAAGTAAACGCCTCATGGCCGGGGGTATCCAGGAAAGTAATAGGGCGGTCATTGACCATGACCCGATACGCACCGATATGCTGGGTAATGCCTCCCGCCTCGGTGGATGTCACGTTCGCATGGCGAATGGCATCCAGCAAAGAAGTTTTGCCGTGGTCTACGTGACCCATAACGACGACGACCGGGCTTCTCTCCTGCAGGTTTTCGTCGTTGTCCTCGCTGTCGTCGATCAAACGGTCCTCAATGGTGAGAATCACTTCTTTTTCTACCTTCGCGCCGATTTCCATCGCAACCATCGCGGCGGTATCGTAATCGATCACCTCAGTGACCGAAGCCATCACGCCCAAGGCCATCAGGCGCTTGATGACTTCCGCCGCGGTGACTTTTAACCGCGCGGCCAATTCGCCCACCTGAATTTCGTCGGGAATGGTGATTTCCAGCTTCTGACGTCTTTGCCGTTCCATCTCCAGGCGGCGCATCTTCTGGGCTTCCTTATCCTTTCGGGAGAACTGGGGGCGCCCCCGCTGGGCAGAACGCTGGGTCAGCTTCTGCTTTTTCACGCCGGTATCCCGGTTTCCCATGCTGGAAGTGGCGATATTGTCGTATTTTTCATTGTATTTGTCCAGGTTCACCTGGGAAGTACGCATATCCACATGCCGTCCGCGGGTACCGGTAGAACCAGCCTCGGAAACAGTGGCAGAGGCCGCTCCGACCTGCTGGCGGTTCTGCTGCAAAGCAGGCCGTCCGCCCTGCGGATTACGGGTGTTTTGCTGTCCCGGTTTCTGATCGGCGGGTTTTTTATCTTTCTGCGGCTGAGGCTGTGCCGGCGCCGGCTCTTTTTTCTCTGCCGGGGCAGAGGATTTCTCTTCCTTGGAGCTTGGCTTTTCTACCGGTTCCTCTTTTTTGCCGGAAGCAAAATAAGCGTCAAAATTTTCCACTTGATTTTTTTGGGTAAAATGTTCGAATACAACATTCAGTTCTTCTTCGGTCAGCGCGGTCATGTGTTTTTTGGGCGTGTCAAAATGTTTTCCCAGCAGGGTAATCACATCTTTGCTGGGAACATTCAAATCCTTAGCCACTTCATGCACTCGGTATTTTATCATCATAATGCAGGTTCCTCCTTGTTCTTGTCGTCGGTCAGCTGCGCCAGCTTTTTGGCAAGGCCCTCATCGGTCACCGCCAGGATTCCGGCCCGTTTGCCCGCCGCAAACCAAATTTCATCCATGGTGAGCGGCAATTCTTTCATTAGGGCGCCGGACTTTTCACAAACCAGCGCGATTTCTTTCCGGGACTTGGGAGACAAATCTTTTGCAAGCAGCACCAGCCCGGCTTTTTTCTTTTCCACCGCCTCTTTGGCCACGTCAAAGCCCAAAAGGAGCTTTCCTGCTTTTTTGGTCAAAGACAGCATGGAAGCCAGCTTATTCACTGTCCTGCAGTTCCTCCTCCATTTTATCGTAAATCTCGTCGGGAATCCGGCAGGAAAACGCTTTCTCCAATCGGCGGGCCTTTCTGGCTTTCTGCAGGCATTCTCTGTCCCGGCAGATATAAGCGCCGCGCCCGGCCTTTTTACCGGTCAAATCCAAAGAGACATCCCCGGCCTGGCTTTTCACGACCCGAACCAGTTCCCGCTTCGGTTTCATCTGACCGCATCCGGTACACATCCGCATCGGGATTTTTCGTGTTTGCATCTTCCCATCTCCTTTCCCTTCCGGCGATTATTCTTCCCCGTAAAATCCGCTTTCCGGCTTAATGTCGATTTTCCAGCCGGTCAGCTTGGCTGCCAGACGGGCGTTTTGTCCCTTATTGCCAATGGCGAGGGACAATTGGTTATCCGGAACCCTTACGGTACAGCTTTTGCTTCCGTCTTCCGCCACTTCTACCGATACCACCTGGGACGGAGACAGCGCCGCCGCGACGAATTCAGCCGGGTCTTCCGAATATTTGACCACATCGATTTTCTCTCCGCCCAGCTCATCTACGATTTTGGCCACGCGGGCGCCCTTGGGTCCGATGCAGGCGCCTACCGCGTCAACATTGGGGTCCTTGGAGTAAACGGCGATTTTGGTGCGGGAACCGGCCTCGCGGGAGATCGCCTTCAATTCTACGGTGCCGTCATACAATTCCGGTACCTCCATCTCAAACAGACGCTTTACCAGCCCCGGATGGGTCCGGGACAGCATGGCGCGGGGGCCACGGTCGGTTGCCGCAACTTCCACGACATAGACTTTCACATGGTCTCCCTCATGCAGCTCTTCGCCCGGAACCTGCTCCTGACGGGTCAGCATCGCCTCAGACTTGCCGATCTCCAGCGTGACCGAGCCGCGGACCGGGTCTGTCCGGACCACTTTCGCGGAAATGATCTCATGCTCCCGGCTCTGGAACTCCTGTATCATCTGGCCCCGTTCCGCTTCCCGGATACCCTGGCGGATCACATGCTTGGCCGCCTGTGCCGCGATTCGGCCGAACTGCTTGGTTTCCAGCGGAATGTCAACCACCGAGCCGATCTGCGCTTTTTTATCATATTTGTATGCGTCGTTGAGCAAAATCTCGGTGTTGGGGTTTTCCACCTCTTCCACCACCGTTTTGCGGATCGCTACCTGGAATTTTCCTTTTTCCGGGTCAATCTCCACCAATCCGTTTTCGCTCCCGCCGTAATCGCGCTTGACCGCGATGGCGATCGCCGCCTTGATTTTTTCCAAAAGGTATTCGGCGGGGATTCCTTTTTCCTTTTCCAAAAGGGTCAACGCCTCAAAAAATTCGGTGTTCATCACTTGAGTCCTCCCATATCGATTTCTTCATACAGACGTACAAACGACGTTTCATCCAGCCCGACAGACATCTCCAGGTCCTCGTCCAGCAACAGGGTGATTTTTCCATCTTCGTATGAGACCAGCTGGCCAATAAAGTCTCTTTCTCCCTCCACCGGCCGGATCAGCCGAACATGGATATCCGCGCCCAAAAAAGCTTCGAAATGCGCCGGACGGCGCAGGTCCCGCCCAATACCGGGAGATGAAACTTCCAATGTGTAACTTTGCTCAATAGGGTCCACTTCGTCCAGAATCGGGCTCAACCGCCGGCTGACATTTTCACAGTCGTCAATGTTCACGCCCTCCTCCTTGTCCAGAAAGACCCGAAGATACCAGACGGATCCTTCTTTTTCAAAGCGTACGTCCCACAAATAGAGGCCCAACTCGTCCGTAATGGGCCGCACCAGATCGGTAACGATGCCGACGGTGTTTTTCTTGCCGGATGCCATAAATCGCCTCTGCCTTTCTCCGGCTTTTTTCGCCCCGCCGGAAGGTTTTTTCTTATTTTGCTCTACAAGGATGGGAAAAACCCCTTATACAAACGAAAGAGCGGGAAACCCCACTCTTTCATCATCCATCCTTATACTGTTGTTATTGTACCACTTTCTATACCGCCATGCAACCCTTTTTTCGTCTTTTTTGCGGGCTTTAAAGGAAAAACATCGTTTTTTCTTTCTTCCAATCTGTTTTTTGCGCTTTTGCCGGCCATCCCCTCAACACGTCTGAAGAGACATCCTCTGAAAGGCGGCGCGGCCGGCGGCTGCCGATATCCGCCGTATGCAGCGGGCGAAACAGAATTTCCATCGTTTATTCTCCCACCGTCTCAGCCGTTTTTTGCGGAAGTTCCACTTTTTTGAATTCCGCTAGAAAACGCAAAATAAAATCGCCGCAGGCCTGCAGCATTTCTTCACCCCACTGGGCGGTGGCGTCTTTTGGGTCATCCGGCCCATACCAGCCGCCGGGAGAAATATTGCGAAACAGACGTGGCACCATCACCGGCACACCGTCCAGCTCCACTTCCGACATGCCCGCGCAGCGCAGCGTATCGGACATGTTCTGCGGCTGCAGCGGGATGTAGTCCTCCATATGAACATAGCTGGGATCGATGGCCAGCATGGCCGCCGTCTCCTCCCCACCGCCATGTCCCCCTTTCCATTGGGGGTTCAGCTGTCCCGCGATCTGCCACCAGTTGACGATGGCCGAAACCGCGCCCCGGCCATTGAGTTCAATCCCGATATGCTGCAAAACCGGCTGATTTCCGCCGTGACCGTTCAAAAAGACGAAGCGGCGGATGCCATAACCATACAGCTTTTCTACAATTTTGGACACAATACAGTGCAGCCCGTCATAGCCGATTGAAATCGTCCCCGGAAATCCGCCATGATGATCTGCCACCCCATACGGAACAGCCGGCAGAATCAGCACATCGCTTTCCCGGTCGATCTGCTCCGCGATTTTGGACGGGACCAAAAAATCGGTTCCCAGCGCCAGATGGGAGCCATGGTTTTCGATACTGCCGATGGGAAGCACCGCCATGTCGTGCGTTTTAAAATACTGCTCGGCCTGCTTCCAGGTGATTGCTTCTAACCTCATATCCGTACCTTCTTTCTATTCCCATTCATTCGTTTGTCCGATCAGCGGTTTTCCATCCTGGTCTACCAATACCGTCATCCCGCCGGAATATCCATCCCGCCGGTACAAATAAGAAACGCCTGTTTCCCGATCGACCCAGACCTCTATCGCCGAACCGAAACTGTTTTGTGAATATGTTTTGACAAAGCGCTTTGTATCCATCGTTTTTCTCCCATTTTACGCCATTTTTGGCGGTTCTTCCATTTCGATCACGGTCTTTTCCAGCATGCTCTCCATATATTCCAGATATTCTTTTTTGCTGAACAGCGGCTGGAAGCCCTCCTTGAGTTTCTGTGCCTCTTTCGCGCCGTCCCGAAGCAGCCGGTAGGTGATCAAAGCAAACAGTTTGGCAGTCAAGAGATAAGCGATATCCTCATTCGCCACATCATAATTGGGGTTATGCCCGCTGCCGCACATACCGCCGGTATGAAACTGCAAAAGCGGCAGAACATAAGAAATGTCGCCGTAGTCGGTGGAACCGCCGCCTACCGTCATATCATGGTCATTGGGGTCGCGGCGTCCCCCGGTGGCATCCAGCACATCATCGATGGCGCTTTCCAAAAGCGCGGTGTCATATAAGGGGACGGTGGGAAGATATCCAGGCGTAGTGGAAATCTCCAGGCCCGCGCCTGTCCCGACCGCACCGGCCTTCATCGCCCGGTCCACCTTGTAGTTGGCATCCCTGATGGCCGGGATATTCCCCGCCCGCACCAAATACTGCAGCACCACATCGTCGGCAATGACATTAACCGCCTCGCCGCCCTTGGAGATGAAGCCGTGCACCCGGACGGTATCCTTGTCGCGAAAGCTCTCCCGCTGCAGCTCCAGCGCGTGCATTCCCAAAGCAGCCGCATTCAGCGCATCCACTCCTTTTTGAGGCGCACCCGCCGCGTGGGAAGCTTTTCCTTTATACTTCACCGTTTTGCTCACAAATCCAGTGGACGGACTGTTTGCCAGACCCGCCTCGAAATCTCCGGTAGATGAATGATGCCCTACCACCAGATCAATATCATCCATGGCGCCAATGCGGATAAATTCGCATTTCCCACCAAAATAGCGGATTTTCCCCTCTTGAACCAATTGCTCTTTAAATTCCAGATCCACACATTCTTCCGCCGGAACCGCCATAAAAACAGGGGTACCGTCCAAGCTGGCTTTGATCTGCGGATCCGACAGAGCGATAGCGGCGCCCAGCACGCCGGTCAGCTGGGCATGATGCCCGCAGCAATGGGCTGCGCCAGTTTCTGGGTTGGTGTGGGAGGCGTTGGAAATGGGGAGCGCGTCCAGTTCACCCATGACCGCTACCCTAATTTTTTGGTCCCGGGTGCCCGTCAGTTCGCTTTTCACGCCGGTGACGGCCAGCCCCTCCTGCGGCTCCATGCCCAACCGGCGCAGCGCTTCGGCAAATTTGCCCGCTGTCCGGTGCTCTTGATAACCCAGTTCCGCATGATGAAAAATGTCCCGTCCAAACTCCTTGATTTCTTCCGCGTGTTCGTCAATCAGCTGAAAAATTCTTTGTTCTATCGCATCCATTATCCTCATTCCTTTCCGCTGGTGGTTTTACAGAGTATATCGCTAAAGTCATCATACCAAATCCTGTCCGTCCCGTCAACGGAGCGAAGGCTTTCCCTTTTTTTCAATCATGTTCTTCTTTTAAACGCTCTTTTTATTTTTGCGCTGAAAAATTTTGACACAAAATCCAATCCTACCCGGTTTATTGGATGAGAAAAATCTGTTGTTTTTTTGGTTGTTCCGTCGTAGAATATCCTAGAGTACAGGCGGCAGACGCCGCAGGAGGGGAAAAAATGAGAAAGAAAAAAATCAGACGTTATCCCCGCCGCGAGGTTCGGCGCAACCGGATCATCGCTTTTTGTTGTTTGGTGGTCCTGGCAGTGCTTTTGGTTGCTCTTATCGTTTGGGGGATCAAAGGCCTTTTGACCGGTAGCCGGGCAGAAGAAAACAGCGTTTCGTCCGGTTCAGACAGCAGTATTTTTTCTTCGCAAGCCTCAGGACAAGTTTCATCCGCCGGCTCGTCTTCGCATGAACCCAGCTCTTCCACAGCGGATTCATCCGCAGGAGAATCTTTATCCAGTCCGGCCTCTTCCGAAAATTCCTCCAGTTTGGCATCTTCCGGGGTTTCATCCGGTTCTTCCACAGCCGCTTCTGGCTCTTCCGACCCCTATTACGAAACGGGCATGCCCATTCTGGTGAATCCGGACAGCCTGATGCCGGACGGCTATTCTCCTACGGTGGTCAGCGTTGGCGGCAACTATAAATTGGAAACCAGAGCGGCAGCTGCCTGGGCCGATATGCAGACCGCCGCATCCAAAGACGGTGTTTCTCTCTGGATTATTTCCGCTTATCGCACACTGGAGCGGCAGACGGAACTTTATAACGAAAAGGTATCGGAGTATAAAAATCTGGGTTACAGCGAAGAACAAGCCAAAATCGAAGCTGGAAAATGGGTAGCTGTTCCCGGCACATCGGAGCATTGTCTGGGTTATGCGGCGGATTTGTGTTCTCTGGAAGAAAGCTTTGAAAATTCCGACCAGTTTGCCTGGCTGCAAAAGCATTGCGCGGAATACGGCTTTATCCTTCGTTACCCCAAGGACAAAGTCGACATCACAAAAATCAGTTATGAGCCATGGCACTATCGCTATGTGGGGAGCAATCACGCGCAGATTATCATGTCCCAAGGGCTGTGCCTGGAAGAATATCTGGAGCAATACGGTGCTTAACGCCGCATTTTATTTCAAAACATTCCTGCGCACGATGATTCAAAACGCCTCCCTTTCGAGGAAAGGGGAGGCGTTTTTGTTTCTTCTGCGGTCATTTTTCATAATAGCGAATCAGCGCCTGTGTTCCCAGATTGCCAAGGCCTTGCGCCTCCAATTCCCGATACATCCATAACGTCCGAGACAGCACATCAAGGTGCAGACCGGCCTGTTTCGCTTCTTCCGCGGCGATTCCCATGTCCTTGACAAAATGCTTCACAAAAAATCCCGGCTCCATATTTTCCTCCAGAATCCGGGTTCCGTTGTTGGACATCTGCCAGCTTCCGGCAGCTCCGGTGCTGATGGTGTCCAGCACAATTTTAGGGTCCAGTCCCTGTGCTCTGGCATAGGCAATCGACTCGCACACGCCTGCAATCGTACCCGCAATCGCAATCTGATTGGCCATTTTGCAGTGCTGTCCGCTGCCTGCCGGGCCTTGATAGACAATATTCCGTCCCATCGCTTCAAACAGAGGCAGACAGGCGTCAAACGCGCTTTTTTCCCCGCCGACCATAATGGCCAGCGTGGCGTTTTCCGCTCCGATGTCGCCGCCGGAAACCGGCGCGTCCAGCGCATGTGCCCCCTTGACTGCCGCTGCTTCAAAAATCTCTTGGGACAGCTGCGGGCTGGTGGTGGTCATATCGATGAGAAAAGTACCCTGTTCGACGGAGGTGATGATTCCGTCCCCGCCAAAATAAACCTCTCTTACATCCTGGGGATATCCCACCATTGTAATGACCGCGTCTTTCCCCCTGGCGCATTCTCCCGCGCTTTTGCACCAGGTCGCACCCTCATCCAAAAGCTCCTGCGCCTTGGATTTGGTGCGGTTATAGACAAAAACCTCGTATCCTTTTCGCATCAGGTGGCGGGCCATGGGCTTTCCCATAACGCCAGTCCCGATAAATCCGATTTTTTTCATTTCAATCCCCCTTTTTCCTGTTTCATTGTAAAAAAAGAAAATCCAAAACGCAAGAAAGATTTACCGCTTGTTCATAATTTTGTTTCCCTATCCTCTTGCATTTGGTTTTTAAATGTACTATTATGATTTTAGCACTCAATGTTATAGACTGCTAAAATCACAATCGAGGTGGATTTCTCATGGCAACCAAACAATTCAAAGCAGAATCCAAGCGTTTGCTGGATTTAATGATTCATTCCATCTACACCCACAAGGAAATTTTTCTGCGTGAACTAATCTCCAACGCCAGCGACGCCATCGATAAGCTGTATTATCGGGCGCTGAGCGAAAACATTACTGGCCTTTCCCGGGATGATTTTGCAATCACGCTCACCATCGACAAGGGAAACCGCACCCTCACCGTATCGGATAACGGATGCGGCATGACGAAAGAGGAGTTGGAAAACAATCTGGGCACCATCGCCAAGAGCGGCTCGCTGGCCTTTAAAAAGGAAAACGAAGCCAAGGATGACATCGATATCATCGGCCAATTCGGCGTAGGTTTTTACTCCGCTTTCATGGTGGCAGACGAGGTCAAGGTGATCAGCCGCAGCTATCAGGGGGACGAAGCCTGGTGCTGGCAGTCCAAAGGCTCAGAGGGATATACGATTTCCTCCGCGGAAAAAGACAGCCACGGCACCGATATTGTTCTGAAAATCAAGGAAAGTTCCGATGAGGAAAATTATGACGAATTTCTCGATCAGTACCGGATCGAGAGTCTGGTCAAAAAATACTCCGACTACATCCGCTACCCGATCAAAATGGAAAAGACCAAGAGCCGTAAAAAAGAAGATTCCGACGAATATGAGTCCTACACAGAGGTGGAGACGCTCAATAGCATGGTCCCCATTTGGAAGAAGAACAAAAACGAAGTATCCCATGAGGATTACTGCCAATTTTACAAGGACAAATTCTTTGATTACAACGACCCGCTGCGGGTTATCCACAGTTCTACCGAAGGGGCTTCCACTTACAATGCGCTGCTGTTCATCCCCGAAAAGCCTGCCTTTGATTATTACAGCCGGGACTTTGAAAAAGGCCTTCAGCTTTACGCCAGCGGCGTACTGATCATGGACAAATGCGCCGACCTGCTGCCTGACTGCTTCAGCTTTGTCCGCGGTCTGGTGGATTCGCAGGATCTGTCGCTGAACATCTCCCGGGAGATGCTCCAGCATGACCGCCAACTGAAATTGATCGAGTCCCGTCTGGAGAAAAAAATCAAATCCGAGCTTTTGTCCATGCTCAAAAATGACAGGGAAAAATATGAAACGTTCTGGAAAGGATTTGGCCGCCAGATCAAATATGGCCTGTATTCTTCGTTTGGCGCCAACAGCGAATTACTGAGCGATCTGCTGTTATTCTATTCTTCCAGCGAGAAAAAGCTGTCCACGCTGGAGGAATATGTCGGCCGGATGCCGGAGGGCCAGAAATATATCTATTATGCCTGCGGCGACTCGCTGGAGCGTATCGACCAGCTGCCTCAGGCGGAACTGGTAAAAGACAAAGGATATGAAATCCTTTACTTTACCGAAGATGTGGACGAATTCGTCACCAAGATGATGCCGGTCTACAAGGAAAAAGAATTCCGTTCGGTTTCCGCCGATGACCTGGGGTTGGAAAACGAGGAAGAAAAAGAAGAAACCCAAAAACAGCAGGAAGAAAACAAAGACCTGTTTGGCGCAATCAAAGAGGCTCTGGGTGAGCGCGTGGAGGAAGTCCGTCTGTCCCGCCGGCTGAAAAACGCGGCGTGCTGCCTCACCGCCAAAGGTCAGGTGTCGCTGGAAATGGAACGTGTCCTGAACGCTATGCCCGGCGAGCAGAAGGTCAAAGCCGAGCGGGTACTGGAACTGAATCCCGATCACGAAATTTTCCCGATCCTGCAGAAACTGTATCCCGATCATCCGGAAGTCCTGGCTGATTACGCAGAGCTTCTGTATGCGCAGGCTCTGATTCGCGAAGGGATGCTACCGGAGGATCCCACCGCTTTCTCCGCTGTTTTGTGCCGGCTGATGGAGCAAAAAGAAAAATAACCTTTTCTTTTGCTGAAAAATCTTGTAAGATAAAAAAGGTCTGGTTCGACTTTTCCGGACCGACCTTTTTTCTTTTTTTTCGAAACAAATAGTCCTTTTTCTCGTTAATAGTATAAGAAAAGAAAAATGGCCAATGGTAAACAAAAGCATCTTGCCTTCACACAGAACGATTGACAAAGGAGAACCGGATTTGGAAACAATTTTCAACGCTTTGACATTTTTCGGGAACGAGTTCGCTCTGTTCGTCATTTCTATGATCCCACTGATTGAATTACGCGGTGCGGTCATCCTGGGCGCGGCTTTGAACATGAACTGGATTACGGTTCTGGTCGTGTCCATCATCGGGAATATGGTTCCAGTTCCTTTTTTACTGCTGTTCGGGCGCAAGATTCTCGACTGGCTGAAATCTGTCCCGCTATTTTCCAAACCAGCACATTGGTACGAGGAAAAGCTGGTCAAAAAAGCCGAAAAAATCAATTCATATGCCAAATGGGGACTTTTTCTGCTGGTGGCGATCCCGCTGCCAGGCACCGGCGCCTGGACCGGTGTGTTGGCGGCGACTTTTCTGAACATGAAGCCCCGGCAGGCTCTGCCGATGATTTTTCTCGGCGTTCTCACCGCGGGAATCATCATGGTCATCGGTTCCTATGGGTTATTTGGGGCGATTCGCCTGTTTTAAACAAGATTGGTTTGTTTGCGAAGAAAAAGGTCCTCATGTGAACATGAGGACCTTTTTCTTCTTATTTCTTTTTGATTCTTTTTCTTGCTGTAAAGGTATATCCGCTGAGAAAAATCCCAAACTAAAAAGAGAAATCCCGCGGTTTTCCAAAAAGGGAAACGTCGTTTGACGCGGCAAAATCTGGTCAATCAAAAAAGTATAATCATCCCGCTCTGGCAAACAATAGGACTAAATCGTTCCGACATCCGCTATCCGGCAAAGCTGGCCAGCGGCCAAAACGCGCCGCCCCTGTTTTTTTGCATCAACCCGGGCCGGACGATCACCATCAGCACAAGCTGAGAATAAACGCACGGAGGAACTTTAAATATGAAAGCCACTGGAATTGTCAGACGAATAGATGATTTGGGCCGAGTCGTCATTCCAAAAGAGATCAGGCGCACTATGCGAATCCGGGAAGGCGACCCGCTGGAAATTTACACAGACAACGGCGGTGAGGTCATTTTCAAAAAATATTCCCCCATCGGAGAACTTTCCGGATTTGCCGGTTCCTATGCCGAAGTGCTTCACAAAACCGGGGGACATCCGGTCGTCGTCTGCGACCGGGACCATGTTGTTGCGGTTTCCGGGATCCCTAAAAAGGAACTTCTGGAACGCCGCGTCTCCTCTTCTTTGGAAGATCTGATGGAATCGCGGCAAAATTTTTCCCTGGTGCCGGCCGGCAGCGTGATGCAACCGGTGGAGGGCTCTGACCGGATGGCGCTGGCGGCCTCGCCTATTCTGTCGGCAGGAGACATCTGCGGCGCGATTATGTTCCTGGATGACGGCAGCGCATCCGCCGCTGAAGCGGATATCAAGCTGATTGCCGCGGCAGCCGCATTTCTGGGACGGCAGATGGAAGAATAACGTTTTATCAAACCCTTTCATGGATATCCTGAAAAAGCGGCTGACAGATTGCCGCTTTTTCTTTTGCCGGGCGCGAATGGGCCTCTTTCACATTTTTAGAGCCTGCGTGAAAACAAATCCTCGTTTTTTGCTGCCATGCCTTATCTTTCCTTTTTTCCGCCGGTTTCGCCTATCCGCATATCAAAAAAGGTTCTGTGAAAACACAGAACCTTTTTCTGTTTCTTGCTCTTTTCTTAAGACAGCGGGTAGTTCCCCTGTTCGTTATACAGAATATAACCCGTTACGTCAACTTCCTCCAGCGCTTGAATCTGTTCTTTTACCTGCAACTCCGTGTATTCCAGCGCCGACGAAGGATCCGTATACGCCTGCAGCATCGGCAAAAACGTTTTGTTCCCGCCGGATTGCTTCAGCTGCATCATAACTGCTTTTACCGTATCATGCGGCTGACCGGCCGGGTCTGACGATGCCGCCAGGGACTCAGGCCGCACCGATCCAGCAAAAGAAGATGGCCGTACGTCCGGGCAAATATTTTTCACGGAATATTGCAGCCCGCCGGTGTCGAAAGAAGATGCTTCCATCCCGAGCAAAGCCTGCGCGGAAGACGCGTAAATCAAAGTTCCACCGTTTTCCTGCAGCAGTTCTTCCATATCCTGAACGAAATCCGATAAAACCTGCTGACGGGTTTTCGTCTGCGTGCCGTATCCGGCCAGTTCCAGGCTGTAGCCGCTGGGGAACTGCACTCCAGCCAGCATAACCGCGGAGCAGCCGGAACGGATACATTCCAAAGACAAATCCGCAATATACATCTGCGCGATCTCGGAATAGGGATTCAGCCAGCTTTTTCCGCCGTTCTCCTTGGAATCATCCAGCCAGAGCATCTCCGTATCCTGATATTTGACCGCCGCTTTTTTCAAAATCAGCGAACTGATCGGGTCCCGGAACGCATAGATACGGGCAATGACCGCCATTCCGTTTTCTTTTGCCAACGCCGTGATTCGGCTCAGGTCAACCGCTCCGGCCACCTGTGCCGCCACCTCTGCCACCGTCTGATTGGAGGACTGGTACAGGACCTGTCCCCGCTCGTTTTTCGTGTCAATCAAAATGGTGTTGATCCCTTGCGCTTTCAATTGTGTCAGCGTTTGCTGCAATTGCTCCTCATTCTGAAGGGAAGATAACGGCAGATATACCCCTTTTACTTTGGATAAACGCAGTGTTTCCTGCTGTAAATCTGTTGGTGCCTGCGCCGGCAGAGATTCCTGCTGCGACATGTTTTCCTGTGCGCTTGACAAAGAATCTTCTTCCCGTGCTTTCATGGTACCGGATAAGAACTGGGAAACCGGATCGTACAGCGCCCATCCCAGGCCGGCGATGCCTGCCAGAACCACAATGGCAAGCACAGCGCTCATTACTTTTGACAAAGTGCTGCGTCCGCCATAAATACGCCGATACCGCTTTATTTTTTTCTGCCCTCTTGCCAAAATGCTCACCCCTTTGTTCGGATGTCTTTCTATCCCAAGCTTACCCTTGAACGATCAGATTTATTCTCTTTTCTTATGCGGCCAGCTGATGCCCCACCAATCCGTATAAAGACAAGGAGATCAGGCCCACATAAACCAGCTCCGAGGGAAGCCCCCGAAACGCTTTTGGAATATTGCAGATACTCATGCAGCGCCGGCCCTGTTCCAATACGAACAAAGCCAAAAGGAAGGAAAGACCGATCCCGAGTCCGGAAACAGCCGATTCCAGCCACGAAAAACCCGAATATACGGTTAACGCCATGGCTCCATAGGCTGCACAGTTGAAAAATGCCATTGTAATCATCGAATGGTGCCCGCTAAACCAATCCCGTTTTCTCCAGTTCAGCAAAAAGCAGACGCATCCGTATAGCAGCGTTAAAATGACGATATATACCACCGGGCGCAGGTATTGAACATTTTCCCATCGTCCCAGCAAAGGATTGAGCAGACCCGCAATCAGGGACGCGATTGTTGTCGTCCCCGTTAAAATCATGCCAAACAGGCGCAGTCCCCTTTTCCCAAAAGGAAGGACCAACAGAGAGGTAATGTCCAGCGCGCGGGAGAAAACAGCATTCTCCAACACCAGAGCAGTCAGAAGCAGCGTAAAGATGTTGACCAGCGTACCCATCATCAAGCCCTCCATTTCTTTTGCTGGCGCCGAATCAGCGTCAGGATGTCATGACATCTGTCAACACACCAGCGCAAAACAGCAGCTGCCGTACCGACCACAATAAAGCCGGCAAACACATAGGCCACTGCCGGGAATTTCAGCGGCAAAGCCGTCGCTTTTCCCCAAAGGGTGCCATAAGCAAGCAATTCCCGTACCGTTGAAACCGCCATGACGCAAAGCGAAAATCCCACCGTCAGGCAAACCCCTTCCCACAGGGACCACAGAGTTTTTTTCTCCTGGCATAGGGGCGCCCGAACCAGCCATACCGTATTCAGAGCCACTGCGGAAAAATACATGCCAAGGGAATCGAACAGGTTCGGCGCGATCTGCGCTGCCAGCATACGTGCCGGAATCAGCATCAGCGCCGCCAGCAGCGCACAGGCCATTGTCCGCACATACTGCGGTACTTTTTCCGGCAGCATCCCCAGAAAGGATGCCAGAACCAGCACCGGGATCGTGACCATGCCAAACACAAGGCAAAGTCCCACGCCGTTTTTCATCGTAAAGCTTCCCACCACGGCCGGGGCCAGTGCCAAACCGGTCACCAGGACGGGATTCTGAACAAATATCAGATCAAGCTCTTTGCGCAGATTTTTTTTCACTGTGTTTTGTTCTTGTCGCAAGATAAGCCCTCCTTAACTGGCGCAGAAGCCGTTCGCTGTTTCGATCCAGCGTAAAACCGAATACATTTGTCAAAAGCAGCGCGAAAGCAAACGTCTGCTCCATCTGCCCGAACCGCTGAAATAAAATCGTGAATACCGCCGCCAGCGCGCCGTATGCCAGCCTCGCGCTGGACCGTTTGGGCAGCGTTCCCGGCTCATTGAGCAAAAAGATTCCGCCGAACACCCACATGCCGGTCGTTGCTTCATGCACCAACGACATCGGTCCGCTTTCCGGAACGCGGGGGAAGCAAAGCATTGCGGTCACCATGATTGCAAAAAAGCTCAGCGGCGCCTGCCATCCAATCGCGCCGCGAAACAGCAGATAAAACAGGCAGGTAGCCAACACCAGAATATTTGTAAGGCCCATCGGGCCCATGAATTTTCCCAGCAAAAGATCCAACACATCGATAGTCGGAACGCCTCCCTGAAACAGGTTCCAGGAAGGGCCGTTGGAAAGCGTCTGCGAAACAGGCCCAAAAACTTCGAGCGATGAAAAGGGTGCCGGGTAGGAAAACACCTGGGACGGCCAACATGCCGCCGCAAAGGCAAATCCGGCTGCGGCGGGGTTGAAAACGCTCTGCCCCACACCGCCGAATACATGCTTTACAAACACAACGGCAAAGACCTCTGCTGAAACCACCACATAATACGGCGTTGCCGCAGACATCATCAACGGCAGGATCATGCCAATAACCACAGACGAAATATCCCGCAGATAGGGCTTTTTCCCCTCCAGCAAAAGGCAGACAACATCGCTTACCACTGCCGCCGCCACGGAAAACAGCCCCATCATCAGCGCGCGGAAGCCATAAAAGTAAAACGCCATAAAATACAGTGGAAGCAGCGCGATGACCACGTCCATCATAAAAGTAAAAGCGGAATCGCGATTTCGCACATACGGCGCTTTTTGTTCGTATTGCAGCATGATCAGTCAGCCTCCTTTGCAACAGGTCGGCGGCGTTCTATCTCAGCCCGGGCCGTTTTGATATTGTCGGCAATATCGACTTTTGCCGGGCAGACGTAAGAACAGGTCCCGCAGCCAATGCATCGGTGCATATCGTAAAACGCCAATTCTTCCAGTTTACCCAGTTCAATATACCGGTTGATGTAAAACGGGGTCAGGCTCTCCGGACACACCTCCACACAGCGTCCGCAGCCGATGCACTGATACCGCCGCTTCTTTTCTTCATCCCGCAAAGCCAAAACGGCGCGGGACATGGTCCCCACCGGGTAGCTGTCAGGGTCTTCGCAGACCGTGCCGGTCATGCTGCCGCCGATGACCACATATCCCGGATCTTCCGCCAGGCCGCACCGCTCAAAAAGCTGAGTCGGTGTCATACCGATGGAAACCTCCAGATTCATCGGATTTACCACGCAATCCCCCGCTACCGTGACAAAGCAGGTGGACTGTAAGCGGTGCTCATACACCGCACGATATAAATGAATCAGACTGCAAACGCCGACCAGCATGGCGAAGCCGTCTTTATCAAAAGTATCCATCGTTCGAATTTCCGCCGGATACCTCCCGTGGATCCGCCTGATTTCCACGCCGTTGATATCTTTGGGAATTTTGGTTTTCAGATCCATGTCATTCAAATTTTTATAAACCGCGAAATAGATCTTGGGATTTCCCACCGCTTTGGCCGCCAGGCGGAGTCCTTCCGCCGCTTCTGTCGGCAAAAAAAGCATCGGGTTCATCTGGCTGGACACATATGGCTCGTCGTCAATCGCGTCCCCGACCACGACCTGGATTCCCATTTGACGGGCTTTTTCCAATTTTTCATGTAAAAGCACGCCGTCTCGCTCGTCAACAATACGGGCCAATCGCGCGATTTCAATAATCTGCTCGCCCGCAAGCGCCGCCCCATCGCACGGGAAATCGCTTTCAAACAGCATTCCTGCATAATTGGCGTTAAAAAAGGTACGCAATTTTCGGCGAAGAGCCGGTTCTTTGCGCTGTTCCAAAATGATTCCGCGGGTAAAAAATCCTGCCACCCACTTCACCCTTTCTATCTTTTGATTGGAAAACACGTTCCTTTTCTGTCATCCGTCAAAAAACGTTCCTCATTGCTTTGCAATTTTGTTTTCCTGGCCTTGTGCCGCTGCGGCGCTTTGCAGAATCGAATCGATGGCGTCCTGCCGGTCCACGGCGCCGAACACCGCTGACCCGGCCACCAGCACATCCGCGCCCGCAGCAGCAGCCGTTCGGGCTGTAACCGCATCGATTCCGCCATCCACCTGAATCCAGAGCGTGGAATGATTGGCGCTCACCCAGCTGCGGAGATACTCCACCTTGGGCATCATCTGTCCCATGAACTTCTGTCCGCCGAAACCGGGTTCAACCGTCATGACCAAAGCCATGTCCAACTGCGGCAGGAAGGGATCCAATACCGAAATATCCGTTCCCGGCTTCACGGCCATTCCCACTCTAAGGCCCAGTCCTCGAATCGCATCAATGGTCTTTTGCGCGTCTGAGTCCGATTCGTAATGGAAAGTAATCATATCCGCGCCCGCCTTGGCGAAAGACGGGATGTAAGTCAACGGATCACTGATCATCAGATGGACGTCAAACATCAGCTGCGTTCTGGGACGCAGCGAAGAGATAACGCAAGCGCCAAACGAGATGTTCGGCACGAAATGTCCATCCATGACGTCGATATGAAGCATATGCGCGCCGCCGGCTTCCACATCGGAAACATCCCTTTCCAGCTGCGAAAAGTCCGCCGAAAGAATGGAAGGTGAAATCTGTACCATATAAAATCCCCCTGCAACAAGCCCGCAGGCTCTCAAAATGGGTATCCAAGCGAAGCGTCTGGGAGCACGGCGCCGCAGTCCTTTTCCCTTGAACGCAAGGCATAATACGGATATATTTTAAATCATCTGTCGGAAAACGTCAAATAAAACCGGCTTCTTTTTACAATTTGGTCATATTGACCTGGAGCCGGCTTTATGTGCTATTTTGTTTGTATCAGCATGTCCGCTGTTTGCAAATCGGCTGTTTTGCTGTTATAATCGTTTTAAACCGTGCGCGCAAAACACTTCATTCGGAAAGGACTGGTAAAAGATATGAAACATAATCTGTTGGAAAAATTGGGCGTCAGCATCCCTCAGCTGGGACTCGGCTGCATGCGGCTTCCCACTGACGGAGATACCATCGATTACGCCCACGCGCAAAAAATCGTTGACTACGCCATGGCCAACGGCGTTAATTATTTTGATACCGCCTATATGTATCACACTGGGGAATCCCAGTATTTTCTCGGCAAGGCGCTGGCCAAGTATCCCCGCGACAGCTATTTTCTGACCAATAAGCTGCCGATTTGGTATTGCAAAGAGCCTGCCGATATGGAAAAGATTTTTCAAGATCAGCTGCAGCGCTGCCGGACCAGCTATTTTGATTTTTATTTTATGCACTCCATGAACGATGAGCACTGGAAAATGGCAAAAGATCTGGGCTTGGTCGACTTCATGAAGCAGAAAAAGGCAGAAGGCTCCGCCAAGGCGATCGGCTTTTCTTTCCACGGCAACCTGCCTTTGCTGGAGGAAATGGTAGAAGCCGCCGACTGGGATTTTGTCCAGCTGCAATTAAACTATCTGGATTGGGATAAGCAGAACGCCAAAGCGTTTTATGAAGTGCTGGAGAAAAAAGGCATTCCCTGCTTCGTCATGGAACCGGTTCGCGGCGGGTATCTCGCCACTTTGACTCCCAGCACCCAGGAAGTATTCAAAAAAGCCGCTCCGGACCGCTCCATGGTTTCCTGGGCATATCAGTGGCTTTTGTCCAAGCCCAACGTCAAGGTGGTTTTGAGCGGCGCATCTTCGCTGGAACAGTTTGTGGAAAACGTTTCCCTATTTAACACCTTGCCCCCCTTGTCCGAAAAAGAATCCGCCGTCATCGACGACGCGCTCAGAGAGCTCAACGCCATTCCAACCGTCCCCTGCACCGGCTGCCGTTACTGCATGGATTGTCCCGCCGGCGTGGATATTCCCGCCGTGTTCGCAGCCTATAACTATCGTGCCAGCCACCATACGACGGCTCAGGTCCGTAAAAAATACGAAGAGATCCCTGCCGGAGCGCGGGCAGACGCCTGTGTTTCCTGCCGTGCCTGCTGCAACAAGTGTCCCCAGTCTATTGACATTCCTGCAGAACTGGCCCGCGTCAAAGAGGAAATTTACGCCAAATAAAACCCGGATGCAACCGTGCCGCGCCGAAACAGGCGCGGCACGCTGCTATTGAATGCGCCGCTTTGGTCTTTCCGGCTACTCAGGGACCTTTGAGAGGCCACCGGAAAAACTGGCCGCGCTTGCGTTTTGCATGGTAACCGGGGCCTTCTTCATTTTATGGTTTCCTTTTGTCTGGTGCTACTGAAAAGGATCCCCCCGCTTTGGGTGTCAACAACAGGATGGAAACCAAAACCCCTTTCGGAATGTTTTCCGAAAGGGGTTTTTTGTTTTCTATTTCTCTTCGCTCATATATTTTCGAAACGCCGTTTTTGTCGCCTTTACAATATCTTTGATCACGCGAATCTGCTGTGCAGTGCAGCCATTTAACATTTCTTCGATCTCTGCTCTTGAAGAATCCTCGCCCTTCTGCCCAGACGACAGCAAATCGTCAGCACGCACGTTCAGACTGTCCGCTATAGCGACAAAAACAGGCAGGCTCAATTTGGTATTTCCCGTCTCAATGTGGCTCATGTGTGTAACCGAAACACCCACACGTTCTGCCAACTGTTCCTGAGAAATCCCCTGCGCTTTCCTGTATTTCCGGATTCTCTGTCCGATTTGGTAGTAGTCCACTTGAAATCACGTCCATATTTTTATGCTTATACAGTTAAATTATGAGAAGCGTGTAGACATGACAAAAAAGAAAAAGAGCCTTCCCTTGCTGATATCCTGGATTCTCGGCCTGGCATACGCCATCTATCTGGTCGCTTATTTCGTCAACGCAATCGGCACAAGCGCTGACGCAGCACAGGCGCTTGGAGCCGGTATCGCCACTGCTATGGTCACACCGCATATGATTTTTGTTTTCCTGGCGGTCATCTTCAATATTCTCGGCTGGGCCGGCAACATCCGCTGGTCCGCTCTCTGCGGAGCCATATTATACGCGGTGGCATTGTTTCTCCCCTATTTTATGTTTGTCGTTGTGGAAATGATTCTCTCTTTTGTGGGATTCGCAAAAATGAAAAAAAGCCCGGCACCTGTGCCGGAACAAAATGCTTCCGGTCAATAAAAAAGAAAAGGCCTCGGTCAGAACCGAGGTCTTTTCTTTTTACCAATACCGGTTTTGATTGTTCTTCATTTCCCGGCGAAAATTGCGCTGCTGGCGGCCGTATTTCTTTTTATTCTTGATAAACCGAATCAAATCGCCGCCGAAAAACAGGAAGAAATTGATCAAGGAAGCGATAATAGCCACTCGGGTGGCCCAGTCTCCGAAAATCAGCTGGATCGCGAATAAAATCCAATCCACATATGCCAGATACTTCATCTTGATCGGCAAAAAGAAAAACAAAAGCACTTCATGATCCGGGAACAGAAACGCAAACGCCAAAAACAAAGAGAGGTTTAAATAGGTGCTGGTGCCATAACCGGTGAAAAACGCCGCGATGATCGCTCCGATGACCCCCATAAGATAGTACAGATTGAATCGGAACGTGCCCCATACGTTCTCCAGCGTGCTGCCCAAAAAGTAGTAGAAATACAAAAAGAAAAACAATGAAATAATGGAGGTCGTCGGCGGCACAAAAATAAACGTGATAAACCGCCAAAATTGCCCGTGGACCGCTAGCTTGGTATACAAAGCCAAATATCCGCTGAGGCTGATTCCCTGCACGGAGAAGAGGACATCCCCAATAAACACCGCCGCAACGGTAATCACAATGTACAGCATCAGATTCGGAATCCCCAGACGGCCAAATTTACGTTCCAGTTTATCCAGCCAGCTCATCAAAAACCCTCGCAATCTTTTTCGGCAGATTCTTTCCGCCTCAATTTCTTCCATCTTTTCATATCAGATGGTGTGTTAAAAACAATGCCGCTGAGAAAAAGAGAAAAGCCATTTAAAAACATTGATATAACCCGAAAGTACAACGGTACTTTTTTCCGTTTTTGTTATTATAGCATAGTTTTGGCAAAAATAACATTTCTATTCTGTGAATTTTAATCGGAATGTTTTTCAATAAAAAAATATTGAAAAACAATTATAATTTATTGACAAACAATAATTTTTCTGATATTCTGTAAAAAAACAAGCAAAGGAGAATCGACATGAAAATCCGTGTTGTCGGCCAAGGGGGCCTGAGCTCTTTTCTGGAAAAATTCTGCTGGGTCCTCTTTTGTGTCGGGATTGCTCTGACAGCCACCCTTCCCTGGATTTTGGACTATTACGGCAAACTTTTCTGGAACGATTTGGGTACGGACTATATCCGTATTCTGATTGTCCTGTACCCCTCCGCCCTGATGGCTTTAACGGTTGTTTGGCAGCTGCGGAGAATCCTGGCCTCCGTTAATCGGGGCACTCCTTTTTCGCTGACAAACGCACGGCGGGTAAAGATCGTTTCTGTCTGCTGTTGCGTTGTAGGGATCCTTTTTTTGATCGGCATTGTGCCATCGTTGCTGGCGCCCCTTTTGGGATTGGCCTTTTTGTTTTTCTCCGCGTTGGCGCTGGTCCTTTCCGAACTGGTCAAACAGGCTGTTGTTTATAAAGAAGAAAATGATTTAACCATTTAGGAGGTGTCACTGTGCCGATCATCGTAAACCTGGACGTGGTTATGGCGCGGCGAAAAATCTCCGCTTCCCAGCTGGCCGACGAGGTGGGAATCACACCGGCCAACCTGTCCATTTTAAAAAACAACAAAGCAAAAGCCGTCCGTTTTTCCACGCTTGAGTCGCTGTGTCGTGTACTGCAGTGCCAACCTGCCGATTTGCTGGAATACCGAGAAGACTCTGAACAAAAGGAGGAAGATTGATGAGCCAGAAACCGCTGGGAAATAACGCCTCTTCGAAACCGCCGGCCTATATTCCGCCGGTCAGGCGCCCCGGCCAGATCCCACCGCTGTATCAGCCTCCTATCGATTCATTAAAAAGCGCTGTCGCAGAATCGGAACCCGCTGTTTCCGGCGGTCCCGCAGATATTCCTCCCTCCGCTCAGCCGCCGGAGCCTCCCGCTGAGCAAGCGACAGTCGACGCCTCATCTCCCTGTGCGGTGCCGCATTCCGCTGCTTTTCCTTCGCCAGATGCTCCTGCGTCTCATAACGCGGCAGGTCCCGGTACCGAACATCCCGAACCAGCCAGCCAGGGCGGGAGCGTTCCTCCTCCGCCCGGCTATTACCGGCCGGTTCCGCGCAGGCAGCGGGCAGATTATCAATATCTGTCCAAACGCAGTTTTACGTTCAAAGGTTCGGCAGCGGTGCTGTTTTCCCTTTTATTCTGCATCTGCTTCACCGAGATGGTGCTGTGGGGTAATTTGGGCCTGTCGGTATTGATTTTGGCCATAGCTTATTGTCTTTTTTCATTTTGGTATTTCCGGGAGTCCGACTGTCCCTTCCCTCCCGTGGCGATGCTGATTTTCATTCCCATCGCCGTTCTGGCATGCGGCCTTTGCCTGTCAGTAAACAGCGCTACCTCTTTTATCACCTTCCCTTTTCTGATTTGTCTGGCCGCGCTCCAAACAGCTTTGTTAAGCGGTATGCAATACCGCTCTCTTTTCTCCTGGGAGACATTCGGCGCGCTGTGGACCCGATTGGTTGACGGGCCCCTTTCTTTTTTGGATTTTCCGTTTCTTGTCATGATGGGACGCGGAAAGGAAAAAAAGAAATCCAAAAGCCTGTGGAAAATTTTCCTTGGTCTTTTGTGCGCTTTACCGGTGGTAATCCTGCTGCTTGGCTTGTTCGCCAAAGCCGATGCCGTTTTCCGCACCGGCTTGCAAACCTTTCTGCGATGGCTTCGGGTCGACTGGTCACGTCTGGCTGCGGATCTTCTCATCGGTTTTGTGGGAAGTATCTTTTTGGCCGCCGTTCTGCTGTACTGCCGCGGCGCACTTCCCAGAAAGGTCCAGCCCGCCCGGCGCCGGCGCTTTGTGGATCCGTTGTTTTCCATCCCTTTTCTGGGGATCGTCGATCTTTCGGTAATGGCTTTTACCATCGTTCAATTCGCCTATCTGTTTGGCGGCCAGAAAGGCAGCCTGCCCAGCGGATATACCTATTCCGAATATGCCCGGCAAGGCTTTTTTGAGTTGGCTACCGCTTTGTTTCTGGTTTTTTCCATCGCATTGTTTTTCATGGCTCTCAGCAAAACAGAACACGCCCGCCTCCATCTGGCGGTTCGATTGGAACTTCTGTTTCTGAGTTTGGGCGGCGGTGTTATCCTTGTCTCGGCGGTCAAGCGTATGCTGCTGTATGTCAGTGTTTACGGCATGAGCGTAAAACGGGGTTTGACTTTATGGTTCATGATAACAGCGGGGATTTGCTTCCTGTTTTTGGCCGCCCGCTGCCTGATCCGCCGGTTCCCGCTGGCCAAATGCGCCGGGATCACCGTTATCACCATGATATGCCTGCTCTCCCTGTTCCCCATGGACGGCTTCGTCGCCCGTTACAATGTCAACGCTTACCTGTCAGGACACACTGAGACACAGGTGGATTACTGGTATCTGGAAGAACGATCTGTCTCCGCGCTTCCCGCCATGGTGGACTTGTATCTGCATGAGCCCTCCGATGAACTGGAAGAGGCAATCAACAATCAAATCCGGAAAAACGACTGCCGCCACCCGATATGGGGATGGACAGTGGACCAAATCAGCATTCGAAAAAGCATTGACATATTCCGGCAAACGGCTGAAGGCGCCTCTTCTTCCCCAACCCCCAGTGGAAGCAACTCGCGGATTTGACCGGTATTTTTGAAAAAATAAAAACCCCTTCCCGTGTGGGAAGGGGTTTTCTGTTTAAAAAGGATTATTTTACGATTTCGCCGTAAACTTCACCGGCACAACCGGCGGCGTTGGACTCATCGGTATCGATATGCATCGCCAGCGCGAATTTGGGGCTGACCCGAACGACCACGTCATCGAAAATCAGAGAGCGGCCGTTGGTATCGATTTTCACTTTTACGATTTCCTTGTCCGCAACGCCCAGCTTCTGCGCGTCTTCAGGAGTTGCATGGATATGGCGTTTTGCGGCGATCACGCCCTCGCTCAACTCCACTTCTCCGCAGGGGCCGACCAGTTTGCAGGGCGCGCTGCCTGCGATATCACCGGACTCTCTCACCGGGGCGGAAACGCCCAGCGTTCTGGCGTCGGTCAAAGAGACCTCGATCTGGGTTGCGGGACGAACCGGGCCTAAAATCGTTACGCCGGGGATGGTCTTTTTGGGGCCGACAACGTCCACTCGCTCGGTGCAGGCAAACTGCCCGGGCTGGGACAGATCTTTTTTGGGAGTCAGAGCCGCGCCTTTGCCGAACAGGGTCTCCAGATCCTGCTGGGTCACATGGACATGGCGGGCAGAAGTTTCTACCAATACCTTATTGCTCATATTTTATTTCTCCTCTCAGAAGGCGCATAACGCCAACTCAAAAATTTCTATTCCTATTATACATAAGAATATTTTCCCCTGCAAGAGCAATCGACAAATCCGGCTCATTTTCCGGCAAACCGCTTGCGGGAAATGATCGTTTGTTTCGAAATCTTTCTTCTTTTTTGCAGATGTTAACAGGATAATCATTATTTCCTCCCGAAAGTATGCTATAATAATGAAAATAAAGACTCATTTTCTGGGGGGGGTGTCCGTCTTGTGGATTCAAAACCATTGGCAGTGGCTGGCGGCCTACCTGATTGCTGCCAGCGCCGTGGGATTTTTGCTGATGGGTGCCGACAAGGCGCGGGCAAAAAGGCGCCGATGGCGCATCCCGGAAAAAATTCTGTTTGGCACGGCGCTGTTGGGCGGTACGCCCGGATGCCTTGCCGGTATGTACCTGTTCCGGCATAAGACCCGCCATCCTGCCTTTCGCTTCGGCATGCCGCTGATTCTCTTGGTGCAGCTGGCTGCTGCCGGTTTTTTCTGTTTCTCAAAACTGCCATAAAAAACGGCGCCTGATTCGCCTGTTTTAAAGCAGTATCCTGAAAGGAGCTTTCAAAATGAACGAACACAAACAAATGGGACGCGTCAAACAAACGCTGATCTGCCTTGCCGTAACGATTGTCGTCGGGCTGGTCTATTTTTATTTCGAGCTTCCCGCTTTAAACCTTCATTCGCCAGCCTTTTACACTTTCGTGTTTATCCTGTGCGCAGTTTACTGCGCCACCGCCGTTTTGACCGCCCGCATCGGGATGAGCGTTGAAGACCAGCAGCCGCTGCAGTTTACCGGCGTCCGGCCGTTTTTTACGATGATGAAACGCCACTGCCTGATTCCCTTTTTCCTGTGCCTGGCGCTGATTGTCCTGTATCTAGGCGGCTCGCTTTTCTCCAGCGTAATCCTGCGCGCGGGCTCCTATACCAAGCTGCTGACAGTGGAAAACGGAGATTTCACCACCGACGTGGAAGAAATCTCTTTCGACCAGATCCCGATGTTGGACAAAGACTCCGCTTCTAAGCTGGGCGACCGGAAATTGGGCGAGCTGTCCGACATGGTCAGCCAATTTGAAGTATCCAACCAATATAACCAGATCAACTACAACGGCCACCCGGTTCGGGTGACCATGCTGGAATACGGCGACTTGATCAAATGGTTCACCAACCGCAAGCAGGGAATTCCCGCTTATCTGGTGATCGACATGGTAACCCAGAACGTAGACGTTGTACGTCTGCCTACGGACAATGGCATCAAATATTCTCCTTCCGAACATTTCGGGCGGTATTTAATGCGTCACCTTCGTTTTAATTACCCCACTTTTATGTTCGATACCCCTATGTTCGAAATAAACGACCAGGGCGAGCCTTATTGGATCTGCCCGAAGCTGGAAAAAACCATCGGCCTGTTTGGCGGAACGGATATCAACGGCGCGGTGCTGGTCAACGCGATCACTGGCGAAAGCCAATATTATGAGGAAGTTCCCGCCTGGGTCGACCGGCTGTATTCCGCCGAACTGATCATGCAGCAGTATGATTATCACGGTCAATATCAAAACGGCTTCCTGAACTCGATTTTCGGGCAGAAAGGCGTTACGGTCACGACCAGCGGATACAACTACATCGCCATGAACGACGACGTTTATATGTATACCGGCATTACCTCCGTAGGCGGCGACCAATCCAACGTGGGCTTTATTCTCACCAACCAGCGGACAAAGGAAACCCGGTACTATCCCTGTGCCGGCGCTACTGAATATTCGGCTATGAGTTCCGCGGAGGGCGTGGTCCAGCATTTAAATTACAAAGCCACTTTCCCGCTGCTTTTAAATATCCATTCGGAACCCACCTATTTCATCGCGCTGAAAGATAATGCCGGCCTGGTCAAGATGTACGCCATGGTCAATGTGCAGCAGTATCAAATCGTAGCTACCGGCGCTTCCGTTTCAGAATGTTCAGCCAACTACTCCAAGCTGCTGACCCAGAACAACATCGTCGGAGAAGCGGAGTCTCTGCCGCAGGATGAAGTGACCGGCCGCATCAGCGATATCCGCAGTGCGGTAATCGACGGGAACACGGTCTTTTATATCCAGCTGGAAAGCGGCAAAACCTACTATGCTATTTCGGCGTCGGCCAGTGAAACGGCAGTGATCCTGAATGTGGGCGATCGGGTTACCATCCACTTCGCGCCGGATGAAAATGATATCCTGACAGCCTTTTCCATCGAGCGCTAAGCCCTTTCAATCCACAAAATCCATCAAAAAAGGAGCGACTCAATCGCTCCTTTTTTCGTTTCTTTTATTTCTTTTTCTTGCCTAACACACCCATCACAACCGCGATAATAATCAAAGCACCCGATCCGATCAGCAGCCACATGACAGGGCCGGCGATACTGTTGTCTCCCGCGTAAGCTGTAACAAGGCTTGCTGCAAATCCAAAAACAGCCGCGAAGAGCACGGCCAATCTTTTCAAAAACATGGTCTTTCCCCTTTTTTCTGTAAAATCTTCTTTCTGTTTCCTATTATAAGAAACCTCTCTACAAGTGTCAAGGGAACAAATCCGAAAAAGCTTTGGTTAAATCTTGAAAAAGGGATATCCTAATGATAACAGGCAGATTGACCATTCCGATTTGAAAGGAGTTTCGATTTGGTTTCTATTTTTGTTCTCGGCGGCTTGGAAAAACGAAAAAGCGTCGCTTCTGTACAGGATATTCTTTTCAAAAATTGTACTGTCGCCTTGATGGGGGAACGGCGATGCTTTCTGCCAAATGGGGCGCCGGACTTCACTTTTGTAGAAATGGAAAACCTGTCCCGCATCGAGGCGCCCAACACGATCATCCTGTGCGAAGAGCCGTTTGCGGTTTCCAACTCCATCACCCTTCCGGCCGATGCGGTGGGACTGCTTTCCTCAGGGAATCTGCCTGCCGCCGCATTTATCCGCCGCTGTGGAATCCGGGCTGTCACGCTGGGAATGTCCAGCAAAGACACGATCACGCTATCCAGTATCACGCCGGACAGCGCAGTTTTGTGCCTGCAGCGCGCAATCAACGATTTTTCCGGCAATACACTGGACCCGGTTGAAATTCCTCTTTCTCTTTCCCGCCGCTGCGATGCTTTTTCCATTCTCTGTGCCGCCTCCATTTTCCTGTTGAGCGGCCAAATTGACATTTTAAGACAAATTCTTTTTTAAAAAATTGTCAGGTATCTTTCACGCCGCGCTGATGATACTAATATCACAAACGCAACAAAAATTTTGGAACTGAAAAACAAAGGAGTGTTCACATTATGACCAGCAACAACAAGCACGTTGTTCCTGAGGCGAAAGCCGCTATGGAAAAATTCAAAATGGAAGCAGCCAATGAAGTTGGCGTCAACCTGAAACAAGGCTACAACGGCGATCTGACTTCCCGTGAAGCCGGCTCTGTTGGCGGACAAATGGTCAAGAAGATGATCGAAGCGTACGAAAATTCCATTAAATAGGTTTTCTGCGCTCAAAAAAGGAGTATGTCTGCCGGCATACTCCTTTTGTTTTTGTCCTATGGCTTGGGCCAAAATCATTATTTGTTCTTGAACAGATTCCCGCCGCTGCAATCGATTCCTACGATCAGCGGAAAATCCTCAAATACCAATCGCTTGACCGATTCGCACCCTAAATCTTCGAAAGCAATGACATCGCCCTTTTTAATACATTTTGCGGCCAGAGCACCCGCTCCGCCCAACGCACAGAAGTAAACTGCCTGATTACGGACAATCGCCTCGCATACTGCTTCGCTTCTTTGCCCTTTTCCGATCATACATTTCAATCCCATATCCAACAGCCGCGGCGCGTACGGGTCCATGCGTCCTGCCGTAGTCGGACCGCACGCTCCAATCGCCAGATGAGGCGGTGTTCCGGTCGGTCCGGCATAATAAATCGCGGCGCCTTTGATGTCAAAAGGCAGCGGTTTTCCCTCGTCCAACAAACCGAAATAGCGTTTATGCGCTGCGTCGCGGGAGGTATACACCGTGCCGGACAACAACACTCTGTCCCCTGCGTGCAGTTTCGGGGCCCATTCGCCTAACTGATCTACATTCAACTTGATTGCTTCCATTCTGAACACCTTTCCTGTCTTACATTTTATCTTTCCAGGTTTGACCGAAAATTTTGATCCAGATGGAACGGCGCGAAAGTATGCTTTTCTTCCGCTTCATTTTTTTGGCTCTCCTGCCACGACGCCGCCCCGAGCTTGGATAATTTGCTGTCCAAAAGTTCCAGCGTTTCCCGCAGTTCCGTGCGCAGCTGATCCACATTTTGTTTGAACTGGAGAAAATCTTCATTCATTTTCACCAGCCGTTCCTCTTTTTCTTTTGTCACGGCGCGGGCGTCTTCTTTGGCCTGCTCGACGATCCGGTCGGCCTGCTGCTTCGCGTCGATAATCAGAGAACCGATTCTCATCGCGATCTCATCATATTTCTGCGCCTTGAACGAATGGTTTTCCGCCTGGAGCTGCAGCTTACGAGAACGCTCCGTCAATTGCCGGATTTCGTCATCTTTATCCGCCAGGATCTTCTGCTGACGGGCGATTTCCTGATTGAGGCGCTCGGTCAGCTCGGTCAGTTCCTGCGATTTCTGGCGCTGCTCTTCCTGCTGCTTAACCGCAGTGGCTTTCTCTTCTTCGGAAGGGATCTGTTCTTTCAGCTCAGAAACCTGCGCCTCCAGCGCCGCAATTTTTTGATCCAACTCGGCTTTGATTTTTTGGCTGTCTGCATTCAGCTGATCGATATAACTCAAAACAGCTGATTTTTGGAATCCCCCAAAAACGGACGTTTTAAAAATCACCGGGTTACTCATACCATCCCTCCGTTCGAAATTCCCAAGCGTAAAGCCAATTTTATGAATGGCGTTCGCGTCGGCGGTAAAAAACAGTCTCATCCATTTGCCATTTTTTACTGTACGGGTTTATTATAACATGCTCTGCGCCAAAATAAAAGAAAAAGCATCAAAAAAGCGCGCCTTTTCTCATTTTTATTCAAAAACGGAGAACGGCAGCGAAAAAACCGATCCCGCAGCTTATGATTTTTCCTTTTTCTTCTCTTTTTCCTCCAGTGGAAACACCTTCGCTACCAGCTCATCGCACATCCGCTTCGTCATATAGGAAACCCAGGACAACTGCAAAAGCAGCTGTGCCGCGCTTTCCCCTGTATCTGCCGGATTCTTTTCCAAAAGCGATTTCAGCATTTCAGAAAGAAGCTCCCCATTCGATTCCCGGCTGTCCAGATAGCCGGCATAGAGAGACTCCCAAACCTGCTCATCCTCTGCCTGCGCGCCAAGCTTCTGCATCACACCCTTGATCTGATGAATTGACAGTGTCTGCTTGAGCCGATAAATCAAAAGCATTTGCAAAATATGCTCTTTGGAATATTTTTTTCCTTTGATGGGTTTGATTAAGCCTTCTTTGCTGTAATTATTGATCATTGTCTTGGTTAACAGGCCATCCGGCTCCTGCGTTTTATCCGCAAAAAGCGTTGTGATCTGGTCCATATAAAGATCCAGATTTGGCAGATCGGACACTTCTACCTCTTTTTGCCCAAGCGGCTTTTGCAGTACTTGCAGCAGTTCTTCCACTCAGAAAACTCCTTTCCGCAATCATCGGCCGGATGACGTTCGCCAAAATACCAGCCGGTGTGCCTTTTTCTTTTGAATAAGCCAAATCAGACGCGAACCTCCGTCCACATCTCAACACGCACAAAATACGGTTTATTACGATTTATTATATCGTATCGCAGCCAAAAAAACAATCAGCTATTGCAAAATGCGTTATGAAGTGTTATTATAATCGCATAATGTAGTTTTAAAAACTATATTGTAAAATTGTAGAGGTGATATTATGCCTTATTTTATGAAAAAAGCAAGAGATCCCATCAGCAGTTATACCCACTTTCTCGGCGCCATTCTTTTTGGGGCAGGTGCGATTTTGCTCTTCTTCAGAGCTTTCGCCACCGGGAGTACTGATAAACGCACCCTTTTGTCCTTATTGGCTTTCGGCTGTTCCATTACCGCCTTGTACAGCGCCAGCGCGATTTACCATTTTTGCAACCGAGAGCCAAAGGTCATCTTCCACCTGCGGAAACTGGACCATTCGATGATCTATGTTTTAATTGCCGGGACCTATACGCCGATTTTACTGGCCTATCTAGAACCGCCGAAAGGCGCTGCTTTCACAGCCGCCATGTGGATCATTGCCGCCGCAGGCATCGCTATGAAGCTATGCTGGTTCAACGCGCCCCGCTGGCTGACCACTCTCCTTTACCTGCTAATGGGATGGGCCATCCTCGCCGATATGTCCATTTTTTCCCGGATGAGCGCCGGCGCCATCTGCCTGCTGGTGCTGGGCGGTGTTTTTTACACCGTCGGCGGTGTCATCTATGGCTTAAAAAAACCGAACCTGTCTTCCAAGCTGGGCTTTCACGAATTGTTTCATCTGTTTGTGCTGGGAGGCAGCCTATTCCATTATTTGCTGGTGCTTCTTTACATTGCGTAAACCGCATTTTCCTCTCTGAGCTGCCCATACTAATCAAGGAACCGTTTTGCATGTTCCATTTCTCATTTGGGAGGAAACAAGATATGGAGAAGCAGCCTGTGCAAAAAAACGAATTGAAAGATGCGCCGCTTCCGACGATTACAAACGATCCGTTGGCGGCAGGTTCTCCTCACCCTCCGTTTGGTAAAAAAACAAGTCCGGAGGAAAAGTGGGAAAAAGACTGAAAAAGGAAAGGGCGATGCCCTTTCCTTTTTGTTTTTCGATTTTGATAAATTTTTCAGCGGAAAAAAATCAGCACCGTTTTGGCAAGCGCTTCGCGATCGGTCCTTATAAAGAAACCTCTCCCGCAATATTTTCAGAAAAGATGCTCCGGACCTCATCCAAATCAGAGGTTCTTCCCAGCGCCCACATCAGTTTGGTCACCGCCGCTTCGCTGGTCATATCGTATCCCTGAATCACTCCTTTTTCTAACGCCAGACGCCCGGTCTGATAAATGGAAAAATCGCTGCGCTCATATAAGCATTGACTGCAAACAACCACGGCGATTCCGTGCTCCACCAGGTTTTGCAGCTGAGAAACCAAATCCCGCCGGATAAAATGAAGGCCTCCCGCTCCAAACGCTTCTACTACAATACCTTTGTAATTCATATGCAGCAGCATATCAAAAATTTCCGGATTCAGCCCTGGCGTCAGCTTGACCAAAACCACGTCGCTGCATAACCGGTCTTCCAGGCGAAAGGGGCCGGTCAGCGGAAGCAAAACATCTTTGTTCAAACGCAGCCCAGTGGAATCGACCGTTGCCGCATAAGGGCCGTTGACACTTTCAAACGCGTCAAAGCCGGTGGTTCTGACCTTTACCGCTCTGGTACCCAGGATCACCTTCCGATTAAACGCCACAAACACGCCGGGTATCCCGCTGGCTGCCATGGCAAAAGCGCAGCGTAAATTTTCCACTCCGTCGGTCAGCGGATGCAAAATCGGCAGCTGGGAACCTGTCAGCACCACCGGAATGGGAATGTTTCGCAGCATGAAAGAAAGAACGGACGCCGTGTAGGCCATCGTATCTGTCCCATGCGTAACGACAATACCGTCATATCCGCTTTGCAGCTGCCCAATCTGACCGGCGATGAACTGCCACTCTTCCGGCTGAATGTTAGAACTATCCAGATTTAAAATATCTTTAAAGTCTACTTGATAGTTGGCAGTGATTCCCTCAATCATGTGCGCCAATCCACCGCTTTGCAGCGAAGGCTCCAATCCGTCCTCGCCCGGAACAGAAGCAATGGTACCGCCGGTTGTCAACAGCAGAATTTTTTTCAATCCAATCGCCCTTTCCCTTTTTCTGTTCTTACTATAATGGATTCTCTGTTATTTTGCAAGAAATCTTTCAAAATCTTTTTTTGTAAATTAAAATATTCTTTTCTTGCGAAAAAACAGATTGTCGTTTTCAGGCTCCTGTGATACACTAAATGGAAAAAGAATCCGCTGTTTTCTTTGCTTTTCCAAATCACCGATCAGCTGATATTTGGGCGAAATCCTCCCATACTAAGAAAAAAGAAAAGGAGGTTCTCGCCATGAAGGCTTCTATTCATCGTGACGGATGCATTGGCTGCACTTTGTGCGCCACCGTCTGCCCCGAAGTGTTCTTCATGGCTGATGACGGGAAAGCCGCCGTCAGCCAAACGCCGGTGCCGGAAGCATTGCTGGCAAGCGTCCAAAACGCCCGCACGCAATGCCCTGTATCGGTGATCGACGTCGAGGAATAATATCCACCGGAAAGGACTCTTGCCATGAGACAACTTTTGCTTGAGCATCTTGAAAGATATCCGCTGATGCAGCCGCAGGACTGCGTGAAGCTATTCTATCAAAGCCGCATGGGATGTGGCCATTTTCTGTCCGGCTCTTCCCAGGTGCAGGCGCGCCTGCAAAAGGAATACCAAACTTGTCCCCACACCGGGCAGCTGCTGTTTGAGTCCCTGGGTCATGATTATTGCCGTCTGCATTTATCCGCCTTTGACGCTTCTGAACTTTCCCTGGAGACACTGGGAAATCTTTTTGTCTATTCGTCGCAGCAGCCGTCCGCAGGGGAAAACGCTTTGAAAGAGGATCTTCTTATGTTTGACACAATGGTCCGCAGCAAAGAGGTCCCTTTCGCTCTTTCCCATTGGGAATCTTTCCTATCCCAGTACCAAAGCGCAGGATTCCCGGCCATCAGCCACAGCGACACCTACCGGCAGGCATATCATCCGTCTTATCGGGTGCTGCATCGTATCTGCCGGGACTATTGGCCGGTTCTGGCAGCGGTCGACCAGCTGATGCGCAAAAAGGGCGGTGGCATCATCGCCATCGATGGCGGAAGCGGAACGGGAAAAAGCCGCCTCGCCAGCTTTTTATCCGCTATCTTCCCGGCCGCAGTCATTTATATGGACGACTTTTTTCTGCAGGGTTTTCAGCGCACCCCGCAGCGGCTGGCTGAGCCGGGCGGCAATCTGGATTACGAACGGTTCGCCGATCAGGTTGTCTGTCCCCTTCGCGCCGGCAAGCCCTTTTCGTATGAAATTTTTGATTGCACCTGCGGCAAGCTGTCTGGCGTCCGGGCTGTAGGCGATTCGCCGATCCGCATTGTGGAAGGCGTTTACAGCCTGCACCCCCAGTGGAACAGTCTGTTTGATTTGAAAATTTTCCTCTCCGCGGACCTGCCGGTCCGGCTGGGTCGGATTGAAAAACGAAGCGGGCAGTTCCTGCTTCAAAAATTCCAGGAAGAGTGGATTCCAAAAGAGGATCTTTACTTTGACACGTTTTCCATACCGGATCAGGCTGATATCGTTGTGGATACCGGAACGTTTTTCTAAGATGGAATTTCCTGCCCGGAGAAATTTTCCGCTTTTCCCGCAATTTCTGCCAATCAAAAAAGCAGCCTTTTTGCAGGCTGCTTTTTGATTGGAATAATTCACGACAAAACAAGATCGATGCTTGTTCCCAACCTTTTTTCTTCGAAAGCCTTTGTTGCTATTGAGCGGCGGAGGCTTCTTTTGTTTTTTGGGAAAAAGCAACCGGCAAAAACACCAGTATCGACAGGATCGCCACCCCCATCGCTGACGCGGACAAAGGAATGAGGCCCCAGGAATCCAGAATCAGACCCGCTGTATAGTTGCCGATAATCCCACCCAAAGCCGAAGTCATCGCCGTTCCAAAAGCAATTGCCGTTACGTTCAGCTGTTTTGGGGTATTGCGGCAGATATATTCTACAAAGATATACACATAAGCGCCATAGCTGATTCCCTCTGCCACTCGTCCGGCGACAAGAAGCGGCATAGAAGAGGCGATCAGGAAAAAGAAATCTTTCAGCACGACGCCAAAAAGGGCAAACAGATGCAGTCCGCCCAATGGATACCGGCGCATGATCCGTCCCATTAACATCATGGAAGGAAACTCCATCACAGCGGAAACAAACATCAGCATCCCCAATTCGCCGCTGCCGCCTCCGACGTTGAACACGTAGTTGCTGATAAAGCACCCGGTGGACTTATTGGCAATGTTGTATAAAAGGCAGCTGAGTACGAAAAAAACATAAGGTTTATTCCGCAGCAGAATTTTAGTGGCCTCCAGCCCGGAAATTCTCTGGACTTCCTCCTGACCCTGGGTCGCTTTCCGCTGCTTGTTGCGGCAGGGTGTTTCCTCCAAAAGTCCAACGCACACAAGCATCAGCACGGCAAACAAAAGGAAACTTGACGCAACAATTCCGTCTCCCAGCATCGCAATCATATTACCGAATGCCAGCGCCGTCAGAGCATACAACACCGAACCGGCGCTGCGGGTCAAGGGATACTGAACCTGCGGGTCTTTCTCATGCAGCGCCATGGTCCAGGAATCGATCAACGAGGCCGATGGATAAAACAAAATCGCCTGCAGGACGATCGCCGCATAACATAAAATAGGGTTGGCAAACGACGCTTGCAGCAAAAACGCCATCGGAATTGCCATTGCTGTCGTTAAAAGCAGAAATTTTTTGCAGGTAATAAACGAGTCAATGAAATAGCCAATCAACGGCTGAGTCACCAAAGTTGCCACCGCAATCAACACTTGTGCCTGCGCGCATTGTACATTGCTGTAACCGTGGTTTTGCAAATATAAAACGATAAAGCCAAAATAGGTACAATAAGCACACCAGTAAAAGCCCTGAATGCCCATCAAAAGAAGATTTTTGCGACCCAAAGCTTGGAACACCCTGCGCATACGCATTTTCTCCTTTCACCGACAAATTTGGATTGATAACAGGATACCACATTTCTTTCAGCCCGTAAAGGAAAAAGCGCCGCTTTTTTCAGGCAGAAATTTTCCAAATCAAAAGCCTCTTGGTTTCTCCGTTTGGGAGCTATCGTAAAAGGCTTCCCGCCTGTTTTCCGAGCGGGAAGCCTTTTAGAAAATCATATGAGATTATTTCTTTTCTTCCATAAAGGTGCGCCAACTGCCATGCTCCAGTTCGATCACCGGATTGTCCGGCGTTCCCAGATCGTCGGGTACGTAATAGTAAACATACGCCTCCTCTGTCTCTCCGCTTTCCAGGTTCTCGACCGGCAAAAGCAAGCGTGCATATTCGTTGCGCGGATCTTCCGGGCCATGATAGCCTTCGATGTCATCCATGATGTCAATCACGGCCGCAAAGTCTTTCAGTTCGACCAGTTCGCCGTAGACCCAGCCATCTCCCTGTTTCATCGCAGGGTAACCCCGGTTGACCATATGGAAAACTTTTCCTCGGGTCCGTGCGGGAACCATTGACGCCTCCTGCCCAACCAGCGCTTTATCGTAGTTGTAAAAGCCTTTCATCAATGTTCCGTATACGAACATTTTTCTGGGAGATTTCGGTTCTATCATCAGTGAATTTCGCCTCCTACGGCTTGGATATCTTTTTCATTTTTCACGATGGCCTCCACCGCAGCTTCCAGCGCTTCGGTGATATCCGCCAACGCCATCGACGGCATATTGGGCTTCGTCACAACCTGATTGGTGATAAAAGGTACATGGATGAATCCGCCGCGCACCCCCGGGAACTCCTTGTCGATATAGTACAGCACACCATACATTACGTGGTTGCACACGAAAGTCCCCGCCGAGTTGGACAGCGAAGCCGGCAATCCTTTTGCCTTAATCGCTTCCACCATTGCCTTTACCGGAAGGCTGGAAAAATACGCCGGCGCGCCGTCGGCGAAGACCGGCACATCGACCGGCTGATTGCCCTCATTGTCTTTGATGCGCGCGTCATCCACATTGATAGCTACCCGCTCGGGGGTTACGCCGAAACGTCCGCCTGCCTGGCCGATACTCAAAACCACATCCGGTTTCTCCGCTTTCATGGTCTCATGGATTTTTTCTACCGATTTGTGAAAAACAGTCGGGATTTCCAGTTTTACAATTTTAGCACCTGCAATTTCGTCCTTCATCAGCTTGACCGCTTCCAAAGCAGGATTAACCGATTCTCCTCCGAACGGGTCAAAGCCAGTAATCAAAATTTTCATAACTTCTCCTTTCAAATCAAAATGAGATTATAACACCGCACGGCCCTGAAAGGACCGTGCGGTATTTGTCTTATTCCAAACAGATATCTCTGTAGCTGTTTTCAAGCTGCCTTTTTGTTAAAACGCAACATTAAAACGCCAGGAAGTACATCAGGAAAATATGGATGATCAGCATGACAACAGCAGTGGGAGCCTGTGCCTTGATGACCGCATATTTGCTCTTGGTTTCCAACAGAGCCGCGGGCATAATGTTGAAGTTCGCAGCCATGGGGGTCAACAGCGTTCCGCAGTAACCAGCGGTCAGGCCCATTGCGCCGACCACGACAGGATCTGCTCCCTGCATGATCAGGAACGGGATGCCGATACCTACAGTGATTACCGAGAAAGCAGCGAAACCGTTGCCCATGATGATGGTGAACAGCGCCATGCCGATGCAGTATACCGCTACCGCGATGAAACGGCTGCCTTCCGGAATGATGCTGGCTACGCCCTTGGAAATAACATCGCCAACGCCGCAGGCGGTGAACAAAACGCCCAGCGCTGCCAGAAGCTGCGGCAGGAACGCCACGGAACCCATGTTATCCAACAGACGGTTACCCTCTGTTACGATGCTCTTAGCCGGTGCTTTGGTGATGGCGAATACTGCGATAGCGCCAAAGATAGCCGATACACCAATCGCGTTGTTGCCGGATACCAGTCCCAGCGCAGCGGCGATAACGGATACCAAAGCAAGCATTAAAGCCGGGATAAAGATCTTATAACCAATGCGGTCCGCATTGGCGCGGGTTTCTTCTTTGCTCGGAACGTCGTTTTTGGTCTGTACCACGCCGCCGATTGCGGTGAGAACCGCGCTGACAACGATCAGAACGCCGACGATCCAAGACGGGATATATTTTCCGACGATAAAGCATACGCCCATGATGACCCAGAACAGACCGGTGGTCACATGTTTGGCGGTGGTAGTGTCACGAAACGCCTTCACACCGTTGGCGATAAATACCAAACCGATAATGGCGAAGAAAACCTCAGCCAAAATAGGATTGTAAATGCTGGTGATTTCACTTGGAATCATACTAAATACGCCTCCTTACAGTATCCTGCTCTTATTTGGTGGCAGAAGACTTCTTCGCATATCTGGCGACCAGTTTGCGGTCCACAAAGAAGTTCATCACGATACCAACGACCATAATAACGATTGCGATCGGCCAAGAAGCCATTGCGATCTGCAGCGCATCGACTTCATAACCCTGAGCGACCAAAGTAGATACGATCAGCAGGGTACCGGAAGCGCCCATAAAGCAGTTCTGGCCAAAGAAGTTACCGTAGTTCTCCGTCGCTGCGGAAGCACCTTTGATTTCGTCTTCGCCCTTTTCGTCGATCTCGCCGAATTTAACATAAGCAGCACCTTCCGCCATCGGCAGGATGATGGGACGGATAAACTGAACATGACCGCCCAGGCGCAGAGAAAATGCGGCGGAAAGAGTACGGATGATCAGCCATACAGAAAGCAGGCCGCCGGTGGTGAGTTTGCTGAGTTTTTTGATGAAGTCCGTTGCTTTGTCTTTCAGTCCGTACCGCTCACAGATACCGATAATACCAACAGTCAAAGCAAACAGCGTTGCGGTACGCTGAGAAACAAACGAAGACCCAAGAGTTTCAAAAATTCCCATAAAAGTCATCGTTCCGTTCATCATTGCTACCAAACCTGTAATGATGCCCGCTGCAACAACCGTTGCAATCGTGTCCCATTTGAGGATAAATCCTACCACAACAAACAGAACACCGACGAGTTTAAATAGTTCCATACAGTTTCCTCCTTTTATGTACGCAAACCTCAAAATTCTTTGCGTGCTGAACTGTAAGTTCATAGTAACAGAAAATATACTAAAATTCAATATATTTGTTAATATTTTTTATTGAAATTATTTATAAACTTCATAAAATATACGATAACCGGTTTAAAAAATGACGATTTTTCTTCATTTGCATCCATGGGTCAACGGGGATATAATAAGGCAAAAAGGGAAAGGGATGATAACATGCAGCTTATTTTTCCGATTTTGCCGGAGCTGCTCCTGCCCGGGGATTTCGCGCAATTTTGGGGTCCCGATGCAGAGGAAATCCGCGGATCGCAATTTTCCGGGCAAAAGATGCAGGCGCTGGAATTGCGGGGATGCGACGTGGACCAATGCGTCTTTTCCAACTGCCGGTTTATCCAATGCCGCCTGGAAAGCTGCCGGTTTTGTGATGTGATATTCGATTCCTGCGACCTTTCCAATCTGCAGCTGCCGAATTGCTCGTTCCGCCGGACGGTATTCAAAAACTGCAAATTATCCGGCTCGATCTTTTCCGAAGCGGCGTTCCGTGACACTGCTTTTCAGCACGTCGTAGCACCTTATACCAATTTTTTGAACAGCAAATGGAAAAACTGTCTGCTGCAGCACAGCGATTTTTCCGAAGCTTTTTTTGCCGAAGCGGTCTTTTCCTCCCTGTCGCTGGAAGAAACCCGGCTGACAAGGTCCGATTTTTCCCGCGCCAAGCTTGATAAAGCGGATTATCGCTCCTGCGATATCCGGGATGTCCGCTGGGAGCTCTCTCAGCTGCGGGGCTGTGTGATTTCCTATGAACAGGCAGCGGATCTTGCGCGTGCCGCCGGGATTTCGGTCCAATAAAAAGCCGCCCCGCGCAAAAAGCACAGAGCGGCGCCAAAAATCCCGGTTAATACCCCAGCGTTTCGCCTACAATGATCACCTTTACCCGGCCCGGTGTGCGCTGCATTCCCATCCGGACATAATCGCAGCAGATCCGCCCGTCCGACCGGCAATGCACACACTCTCCTACCGTAGCGCAGGGCGCCGGTAGGCCCAGGCGAACCGCGTTAGCCGGCGCCGCGACTTTTTCGACCCTCCTCACTGCCTCTTCCCCGTCGGCGACGATCTTGTTGTATCCGGCCACCACAATCACCTGCTTGGGGCCAAACAGCATTGCCGCGACCCGGTTGCCGTTGCCGTCCACATTATAAAGCTCCCCCTCTTCGGTCAGCGCGTTGGTGCTGGTAAAATAGGTGTCGGCAAAGAAAGCTTCCCGCATCACCCGCTGAACATCCGCGTTTTTCGCGTATCGGTCCAGATGGTGATATTTCCCGCTGTTTAAATGATCGATAACGCCTGCCTCAAATAATGTCATGGAACCGCCTGCCGCCACGGTTTCTCCCGGCCGGCACAGTTGATCCACAAGGGACACCACTTCCGCTTTGGTCGGAGCGTAATATGCTTCCATCCGGTTCTTTTTCAGGTTTTCGATGGTTTTTTCTATTCGCTTGTCCATAATTTTCCGCAAATTCTGATCCATTGCTTTTCCCTCCGCAGTCATCTCGTCAGACCTGTTATGGTCAGGCCCACTTGCCTTGCCGGTGCGTTTGACGTTTTGGATGTCCAATGGCACGGCCGACATTCCGGCCACGCCCCTCAGCCGTCCAAAGTTCCTCAAAAGCCCTTGGCTCTCGCTGCTTTTATTATAGCACACCCGTCCGGGGAAAAGAGGGAATTTTGCGTGGATTACCTGTAAAAATCTTTTGTCCCTCGGTAGCTTTATCTTTCTTTTTTGCAATTTTTTATTATAATAAAAATATCTTTTCTTGTTTTACATCGGCTTCTTTGCTGTTCCGATAAAAAAGGAGGGTTTTTATGAATTCGGAAATCACCATTACCTGGCATGGTCATTCCTGTTTTTCCCTGGCCGCCGGCGGATACACCCTTGTTCTGGATCCTTATGACAACAGTCTGGATGGGTATGCTCCGCTGCAGTTAAGCGCCAATGAGGTCCTTTGCAGCCACGGGCATCATGATCACGCATGGCTGCCCGCCGTTTCCCTGCAGGATACAACTGCCGCCTCACCCTTTCAGGTCCGTATTGTCCGCACCTGGCACGACGACTGCCATGGGAGCAAGCGGGGAGAAAATCTGATCCACGTCATCCGCGCTTTCGGCAAAACACTGGTCCATTGCGGCGATCTGGGGCATCTTCTGACCAAAGAGCAAATCGGGCAAATCGGGGCCTGCGATGTCCTGATGGTACCGATTGGCGGATTTTACACCATCGACGCTGCGCAGGCTCGCCATGTCGCGGAACAGCTTTCGGCCAATGTCGTGATCCCTATGCACTATCGTTTTGGCGAATACGGGATTCCCGTCATCGGCGAAGTGGAGGATTTTCTTTCCCTCGCGGATAGCTACCCTGTCTGCCGCTATCCGGACAACCGTTTGCCGGTCGGGCCTTCGCTTTCCAAACAAATTGCCGTTTTAACCTATCAAAAATAAAAGGAGTTTTTTATGAATCGGATCGAACAGTTTTTGCAGGACCACAAAGTGCTCATTCTCGATGGTGCCATGGCTACCGAGCTGGAAAGAAAAGGGCTGGATCTCAACGATGCACTCTGGTCGGCCAAGGTGCTGGCGGAACGGCCGGAAATCATTGAGCAGGTCCATTACGAGTATTTCAAAGCCGGTGCGGACTGCGCCATGACCGCCAGCTATCAGGCTACCATCGATGGATTTGTCAAAAAAGGCTACTCCCTTGCCCAGGCGGAAAAATTCATCATCGATTCGGTGACCATCGCCGCCAAGGCCCGGGACCGGTTCTGGCAGGATCCTGAAAACCGGAAAGGCCGGCCCTATCCGCTGATTGTCGCGGCGGTTGGCCCTTACGGCGCGTATCTGGCCGACGGCAGCGAATACCGGGGCGACTACACTATTTCCGAGCCGGATCTGATGGATTTCCACCGGCGCCGCATGCAGCTTCTGCTGGAAGCAGGAGCCGATGTCCTCGCCTGCGAAACGATTCCCTGCCTGTTCGAGGCGCAAGCCATGGCAAAGGTTGTCGGCGAATTTGAAAACGCCCTGTGTTGGACCAGCTTCAGCTGCAATAGCGAAACCACCATCTGCGACGGCACTTCCCTCTCCGTCTGCGCCGCCGCGATGGACGTGTTTCCCCAGGTAGCAGCCATTGGCATCAACTGCACGCCGCCGCATCTCCTGCCTTCCCTGATTCGGGAAATTCGCTCTGCTTCTCAAAAGCCGGTCGCTGTATACCCCAACTCTGGCGAAATATACGATCCGGTTTCCAAAACCTGGAAAGGCACTTCGGAAGAAGGGGGATTTGCCCTCGCCTCCAAAGCCTGGTATGAAGCCGGCGCGCGGCTGATCGGCGGATGCTGCCGCACCACCCCGTCTGATATTGCCCAGGTCTACGGCTGGGTGAAAGATCTGCGGTAATGTTCACCTGCTTTTCACCGAAAGCGGCAAAAGTTTACCGATCATTCATCTTTTCCGGTTGTTCCCTGTTTTGCCCTTGTGGTAGAATATAACCGTTTGATTTCGGCTGCTGTCCGCCGCAAGGGCAGGAAAGGCTGCGGGCTCTCCCACAGTCCATAGGAGTTTCTCATGAAAATTCGCAGATCCGTTTTAACCCTGTTTCTGGCCGCCGTGCTGATAGCCGTGTCCCTGACCGGATGCGGAAAAGGCAAGGATGAGGCGCTGGTCAAAAAAATCACCGGCACCGATCCGGAAACGACAGTCATGACCATTAACGGCTCGGATATTTCCGCCGAACTGTATTACTATTGGCTTTCCATCGTCTGTGAGGATACCGCCGCCTATTTTACGGACGGCATCCAGTGGGATGAAGTCCTTTACGATGACGTAACGGTTTCCGAGTACATCAAGTCCACTACCTTGAATACGCTGATCCAGTATCAGATTGTCACGGATTTGGACAAAGAGTACCATCTGCAGGACGAAGAAGAAGTGCAGGCTTATCTGGACGAGGTGATTGCGAACAACATCGACAATTTCGGCAGCGAAGAGGAGTTTGAAAAAAGTCTGGCCAACGCCGGTGTAGGCCGGGAGACCATCCTGTACCTGTATAAAACGCAGTACCTTTACAGCGATCTGCAGGATAAACTCTATGCTGCCGGCGGTCCGTTGGAGGTAACCGATGCCGCTGTTCAGCAATACATCGACCAGAATTACGGTGCGGAAAACGGCAATTATTCCGCCAAGCATATTCTTCTCAAAACAGTCGATGACGCAGGGGCCGCATTGCCCGAGGATGAAATCGCCCAGAAGAAAGCACAGGCGGAAAATCTGTTGGCGCAGCTGCGTGGCAGCGACGATCCCCAAACGCTGTTTAGCCAGTTGATGGCCGAATACAACGAGGATTCCGGCGAGCCGGAAGACGGCTATACCTTTGGCCCCGGGGAAATGGTGGACGAATTTTACAACGGCACCGCAGCGCTGGAAGAGTATGAGATCAGCGATCTGGTGGAAAGCCAGTTTGGCTATCATATCATCATGCGTCTGCCCAGCGAGATTCCCGCTGTGGAGGAAATCAAAGAATCTTACGCATTGGAGCTGTTCAGCGCTATGTTCCAGGAACGGGTGTCCGGCGCAAAAGTGGAATATATCCAGGATATCACGCTGATGGAGCCAAAAGAATATTATACCGAATACAGCAAAGGTGAATAAAAGATTTGCCGGATTTTCCTTTTAACAGTTTCAATCAAAAAGGGACGGATTCCTATCCGTCCCTTTTTATTGCAAAATTAAAATTTCTCTTTTCAAATCACGTGTTTTGCTGCTGCGCGGCTTCATCTGCTTTGAGTTTTTTCATAAATCGAGCCAGAAAGAGGGAACTGATCGCCAACGTTAGCGCGTCAGACAGCGGCTGCGCCAGCTGTACGCCCAAAAGGTCAATCACATGGGGCAGGATCAGAATGATCGGCAAATAGAAAATTCCCTGCCGTGCGCAGGCCAAAATCGTCGCCTCCAACGATTTTCCGGTGGACTGCATCAGCATGTTGGTTGGGATGGACAGCGACATCAGCGGCAGCGCCACACATTGGGCCCGGAAAGCCAGCGCACCGATAGAGATAACCTCCAGATCATCCTTGCGGAACAGCGAAACGATCTGCGGTGCAAAAAGGAAGCCAACAATGCACAGAGCGGTCATCAGGAAAAAGCCGGTTTTAACGGTAAACCAATACGACTTTCTGACCCTGTCATACTTGGCGGCTCCGTAATTGTATCCCGCCACCGGCTGAAAGCCCTGGCCAATCCCCAGGATCACCGATTGGATGAACATAAACACCCGTCCTACGATGGACATGGCCGCGACTGCCGCATCCCCGTAAACCGCCGCGTTTACGTTCAGCGCCACATTGGCGATGCTGGCCAATCCCTGGCGGCACAGAGACGGAAATCCGATTTTAATAATCTGCGCGTAAGGCCCGAAACGGCGGGAAACACTTCGAATCGACAGTTTGGTAATGCTTTTGCCGGTTAAGAAACAGGAAAGCAAAATGGAAAAGCTGACGCATTGGCTGATCAGGGTGGCAATCGCCGCGCCGGAAATGCCAAGATCCAGTACAAAAATAAACAGCGGGTCCAGTGCGATATTCAGCACGCCGCCTAAAGTAAGGCCGATCATGGATAAAGCGGCCTTTCCTTCAGAGCGCAGAATATTATTGAGCACAAAGGACGCACACATAATCGGTGCGCCGAACAGAATATACTGCGCATAGCCTCTGGCGTAAGGCAGTATGGTCGGGGTCGTGCCTAAAAGGTCCATCAGTCCATCCACAAAGCTCAGACCGAAAACCGTCAGCAGCAATCCGAAAGTCAGTGCGCTGAAAAAAGCGGTGGAGCCGATGACGTTGGCGTCCTTTTGTTTTTGCTGGCCCAGCAGCCGGGAGATGTTGCTTCCCGCTCCCATGCCGAGCGTGAATCCCACCGCCTGGATAATTGCCATCAGCGAAAATACGATTCCCACAGCGCCGGTGGCGCTGGTCCCCAGCTGGGAAACAAAAAAGGTGTCCGCCATGTTGTAAATCGATGTTACCAACATGCTGATCGTCGTGGGAATTGCCAGTGAAACGATCAATTTGGAAACCGGTGTTTGGGTCATTTTCTCATATTGAGCTTGATCTGCTGCTTTTGGATTCATTCTTTCTTCTCCTTGATTTGCATATTTTATACCAATTCTTCCCCTGTCAGATTCCGGTACATCCGCCGCAAAAAATTCTTCAATAAAGCTGTTTCCTCATCGGAAAACCCTTCCAATTCCCGCTGCTCTATTTCTGAAAAATGGACCTGCATCCGGGCAAATACCCGTCTGCCTTTCTCTGTGATAGCCACAGTCGCCGACCGTTTGTCTCCCTGCCGGTCTTCCCTGCGGATCAGTTCTTTTTCCTCCATGTTGGAAAGAATCCGTGAAACGGTAGCCGGCTCAATGTTGTAATAAGCCGCAAGGTCCCTTTGCCTGCACTGATCGTGCTGGATCAGATAAGACAAAATTTTAGGCTGACCGGGCGAAAGTCCTTCCCGCGCCAAATAGGGGGAAACCGCTCCCTTCTGCGCGGAAAGCGCTTTGACAATCATCACATGAAATGGAATCTGCAAAACAATCCCTCCTGCTTTCCAATAGTTAGCTTTGCAACTATTAGCTTTGCAATAATTTGTATTATACTGTGCGCCCACGCCTCTGTCAATCCGAGCCACGATAAAAATCCTGTCTTTTCAAGGCTGAAATTTTGCTCTCTTTGCACCCAAAAAAGGAGCGGGAAAAATCCGCTCCTTTTTCATGGCCTGTTATGCACGACCCCGTAAAACCAAACTTTTTCCTTACCCTTTCCCCGATTCCTCTTCAAACAGCACTTCGTAGCTGCATACCCACGCTGGAAAATATCCTACGCGACAGGCAGTGCGCTGAGAAGCCAGGTTGCTGCTGGATGTTCCGTAGTAAGGGATTTTTCCCGCTTGGAGCACTGCCAAAGACAATTGAGAAATCAAAGCTGCTGCCAGGCCCTTTCCACGCCAATCCGGCAAAACGTCCACCCCCACCTGCCAAAGCATCTCACAGTCTTCACTGGCCCCTGCTATCCCCACCAGTCTCTCGCCGGCCCAGGCGGAAACCGCCAGCACATCCGGCCTTGGTCCATCAGGATCATATCCCAGCGCGTTGGAAAATCCCGGTATCCGATACAGCTCTTCCATCTGCTCTCTTTTGCTCCATTCCAATCGGATTTTATCCGGCGCCGAAAGGGAGCGCAGGCGCTTCGGGTCAGGCAAAAAATAATGTCCGAGGCTTCGCAAAAACGGCTGGGACCATAAAGCATCCCGTTCCAGCGCGCCGAGCTGCCGCTGCAGCCCCGGGAGCAACGAAGCGGAAGCGCTGATTACCGTTCCCGCTCCGAAAGTGACCATATCGAAAGCCGGTCCCCGGCGTGAAAACGGCCTGTGTCCGGGCAGGTCGGCAGATGGGCAGAACCAGATCCCGGGCCGGTCAAAATCCGAAGCCGAACAGTTAAGATCAAGCGCCAGCTGCTTTTTGGCTTCCAGCACCATCTGCTGCTGATTCATCTTTTTTCCTCCTGACAATAAGGCAAAATCGCGCGGTAAGCCCGCGTTAAATCGGACATCGGGCAAGCGCAGTTGGCCGGGCTGGTAGACGGAAGCAAAAAAGCCTTTTTCCCTGTTTCCGGCAGGCAAAACCGATTGTAAAGCTCATACGCTTTTCGTCCCGTCGTAAAAACCGCCGCAATAGGGGCGGACTCCAATATTTCTGCAATGGGATTTGCTTTCGGTTCCCGAATGCTGCTGTCTGAAGCGCCTGCTATCACGCAGGAGGCCAACACATCCCACAAAGCAATGCGGTGGCGCAAACAAAATGCGCGCCGGGCGTCTGTGCCCTCCGGCGCTGGCTCCTCAAAAATCTGCGCCAGCACCGTCCAAAACCGGTTGCGAGGATGCGCATAATAAAATCCCGCCTCCCTGGATTTGGGAGACGGCATCGTCCCCAAAAGAAGCACCCTGGAATCCTTGCCGCAGACAGGCGGCAGCGGATGGATCACCCGATTTTCCTCCATCGCTATTCCCCCAGATTTTTGATAAAGCAGATGATACGGCCGGCCTCCGAAAAGCCGCCGCTCAAATGAAACTGTTGGCTTTCCCGGTTTTCCAGCGCGCAATCGGACCCCATTTCGAGACATCCTTTCTGCCTGCACCATCTTTCGCATTCTCTCAGCAGCGCTTTTGCAAAACCTCGCCTTCTGTATTCCGGCGTTACGAATATCCCCTCCAGATATCCCACCGGCGAACCGGAAGAGCCTTCCACATAATCCCGCCGAATCCCGCATTGGGCAAAGCCTGCAGGTACATTCTGATCGTACAGTAGAAAAACAGCGGCATCGGGATTCTGAAGCAGTTGCTGAAACTCTCGCTCCAGCTCTTCCTGCTCGTGCGAGGGCCATAATCGCAGCGCCATCGCCGCCGCTTCACGCCACTGACCCGCTTTTGCCTGCCTGATTCCCACCTTTTTCACTCCTTTTTGATATTTTATCACATAATATTACAATTTGTATTCATAAAAAAGAAAGTTGGTTTTCCTCATATCCACTTCGGATGATGGAGATGATCTGCGGCATGCGGTATTCCAACCCGCACGCCTGGCACGTCCTGACATACTCCTCCCACAGCCTGCCGGCCATTGGGGAATTGCAGCTGTAATCGTCCCCATATGTTTTCCGGTACCGGGCGGACAGGCCGGGAAAGCGCTCATCCAGCCGGGCATAAAAATAGTCCCTCTGCCGATCCCGCATCGTCAGGCCAAACATGTTTCTGCCGCCATTGAAGATATATTTTGCCCCTGACTGCGCCGCTTTTTCGACAATGGCGCGGATATTTTCCGGCTTGTCGGTAATCCAGGGAAGAGACGGCATCAGCAAAACACCGGCGGTAATCCCCGCGCCCGATAGTTTTTGAAGCGCGTCAAACCGCCGGGAGGACAGCGGCGCAAATGGCTCGATCTGCCTGCTCAATTGGTCCTGTGCCGCGGTGATCGTGATGTTGACCGCCGCGGGCTGATACGCTTGGATGCGCTGCAAAACCGGTATATCCCGCACCACCAAGTCAGATTTGGTCGCGATTACGATTCCAAAACCGTACCGCGCGATTTTCTCTAGTACCCGCCTTGTCAAAAACTCCGTTTTTTCAAAAGGGTTATACGGATCGCTCATCGAACCGGTATGCACGATACCGACCCGCCGCTTGGAGCGAAGTTCTCTCTCCAGCGTATCCAGCGCATCCTTTTTGGCGCGGACATGGTCAAAATCATCGATTCCATAACATTCGCTGCGGCTGTCGCAGTAAATGCAGCCGTGGCAGCATCCCCGGTACAGATTCATATTGTAATGGCATCCAAACCATTCGGTCTGCTCCCGGTAACCGGAAAGAATGGTTTTGGCAGGGATATACTCCATACCTGTCTCCCCTTTATAAGTAGTCCAGGCCCGCTTTTTTTGCCTGGCTGTGCTGAAACTTTCTCGGGACACGAAAAATCCTGCCGTCCCGCTCAAACCGCGCACCGGTCTGCATGAAGCGGAAAGGGATTCCCCGCAGCATGCACTGGCGGCGTAAATCCAACACCCACTCATAGCGGCACAGCCTTGCCTCATTTCCGGATTCGCCGCCCACAGTAAGCTGTTCTACCCAGTCGCCCAGATAATCGGACAGATCGATCGGCCCCAGCAAAGGCGAGCAAACCAGCTGTTTGTGGCAAATCGGCGCCTCCCGGTAAATCGGCAGGCGGAAATCCGCCCGATCCTGGTTTTCCACCGTGCAGCAAATGGTGACATTTGGATATCCTTCCCCCCAATCCTGCGGAACACACTGGCTCAGGCGATGGATTCGTTTGGTAATCATAAAAAAATGCAGATCCTGCCGCCTGGCGATCATCCGCCAAGCCTCTTCCCGCCAAGCATCCGCATCCTCCAGAAAAAAATCGGAGGTAAAGCAGGTATAGACCACTTCCCCTGCGGGGATTTTATAGCTTCCGTCCCGGTTTTTTTGAATCGGAAGAGTAAATTCCCGATTCTTTCGCACTGTATCCGGAATGCGGCCGTATCTGCTGTCCATCCGAAACACATAGCAATGGCGGCACCCTTCGCTGATTCGATGACAGCCGTGCCAAGGATTCCAGCCAGCCAATCCCAGCCCCCCTTTTTTCAACAAATTTGCTTTTTATTGGTTTTATGTTAGAATAGGCAAAGACGCAGCCAAACTGTTTTGAGTTTTTTCAATTTTTTGGCGGGAAGGAATGCTGTATCATGCCTCGTTTTGTTTTTATTGTAAACCCGGTGGCGGGAAAAGGCCAACACGCAGCCGCTCTCTGCGACCGGATTGAAAAACACTTTGCCGGCCGGACACAGGATTACGAAATTTACCGTACCTGCGGCCCACGGGATGCTTTTCGTTTTGTCCAGTCCTATCCGACGGAGAATGACGGCACTCAAATCTGTTTCGTCGCCTGCGGCGGAGACGGAACACTTCACGAAGTGGTAAATGGCGCCGCCGGGCGCCAGGATTGCGCAGTGTCAGTCATTCCCTGCGGTTCGGGGAACGATTATGTGAAAAATTTTGGCGGGGCCGACGCTTTCACCGATTTGGACCGGATAACCCGGGGCGCTCCTTATCCGGTTGATTTGCTGGACTGCTCCGGCGAATACGCGGTCAACCTGTGCAACATCGGGTTCGATGCCCGCGTAGCGCACCACATGTCCAAATTCAAGCGAATCCCGTTTGTTTCCGGTCCACTGGCCTACACTCTTTCGCTGCTGTTTTGCATTCTCGGGCCGATCAGCAGCGGGATGAGCATATCCTGCGAAGGGCAGGAACCAATGGATGAAAGCCTGATTCTGGCAGTGGCCGCCAATGGCTTTTGCTATGGCGGCGGATACTACCCTGCGCCGGACGCCTGCACCGCCGACGGCACAATGGAATTTTGCGGAATCCGGAAAATGTCCCGCTTTCAAATGTCTCAGTTTATCCGCATTTATCAAAAAGGCCAACACTTGGAAAATCAGCGGTTGGCTCCCAAAATCGTGTATCGCAAAGGAAGCAGCGTAACTTTGCGCGGCAAACATCCGTTAATCGTCTGTCTGGACGGGGAAATCCGGAAGAAAAAGGAACTGACGATCCGTTTGATTCCCGCCGCCCTGTCCTTCTGGCTCCCGTCGGGGACGGTACCGGCCAACCTGCCGGCGACCCACGCTGTTCAAAACTGACTTTTTCCTTTCGCATTTTGCCTGGCGGCCGTGTAATCGGCCGCCTTTTTCCATAGGAATCCGGCAAAGAAAGCCAACAAAATCCCCGCTGCGGTTCCGGTGCTGTCCAGCAGCACGTCCTGCAGCTGGCCGCTCCTGCCCGGCACAAGAAGCTGATGTATTTCATCGCTGATTGCGTAAACCGTACCCACCACCCAAGCGCGCACTACTTTTCTGCGCCGGCCTTGTTTTTGGATAGAAGCGCTCCAGTACAGCAGCACGCCCAATACCGCATAAACCAAAAAATGGGCCGTTTTCCGCACCAAAAACTGCGCGTTTTCCACCCATACCGCCTGCTCTTCGGCGGAAAGTTCGGAAAAACCCGGCCAGAACCAAAACGCCGTATGAAAGGCAGTCTGTCCGCTGAGATGGGAAGACTGCTCCGCGTTCTGCGACGAAAACGCGAAGATAAGCCCCATCCATAACAAGGTAAGCACCCCGGGCAAAAGCCGCCGGAAAATCCCTTTTCGGTTACTCTTTTGGTTCAACGCACCCATCCTTCCAGTTCCACCATTTGCATTTTTCCGGATCCGGGTTCGGCGTTTGGGCAAAGTACACGGCGCAGCAGTAGACATACAATACGCACCTGTCCTGATAGCCATGCATTGCGCAGTCACGGTCGTACATCTCCTGCGGATCCTGACCGCGCAGATCTTCTATCCGGAAAATCCCCAGCGATTCCAGATGCTCTGCCATATTTTTTCCCACGCCCGGAATGTCCAGCAAAGAGGAGCCGGTCATTTTTTCAGAGCCGCCTCCCACTCTTTCTCCCGGAACCCGACCAAAACCCGGTCTTCCGCCAGGAGGATCGGCCGCTTGACCAGCATCCCGTCTTGTGCCAGCAGCGCATATTGCTCCTCCTCACTCAAAGAGGAAAGCTTGTCCTTGATTCCCAGTTCTTTATACAAGCGACCGCTGGTATTAAAAAAGCGCTTGAGCGGCAATCCGCTTTTTTGGTGCCAAAGCGCCAGTTCCGCCGCGGTCGGGTTTTCCTCCTTGATATGACGCCGGTCAAAGGAAAATCCGTTTGCTTCCAGCCATTTGGCCGCTTTTTGACAGGTCGTGCAGGTTGGGTATTCTATCAACAGCATCAAAAACGCCTCCCAATATAAAATAGAAATGGAGCATTGCCCAAAAAAGAATCTGCTTTTATGCTCAGGCTATGTCACGCAGATCCCGGCGGGCTTCCTGTTCGGTATCCGCCGAAAAAACGAACCGGCCTTTTGCGTCAAAAACTTCCACATGTCCGTTGACCCATTTCATCGTATACTCCATGATAAAACCCGCCTTTCTTTGATTCTGGCTTTATTTTATCAGGAGTTGTGTCCCAAAAAACGGACTGCATTGAAAAAGGAACCGGCTTTTCACAGGCTCTCTGTGAAAAGCCGGTATTTTACAGTAAATCGTCACATGCCATATAAGCGCCAATCGAAACCGCCGTACCGCTGTCCGGTCCGTCGAATTGGAAAGAACCGTAACATTCCAGGCCTGACAATGTCATGGAAAAATCCGCTTGATAAATTCCGCTCTCTTCATCCAGGTAAATTTCGCTCAAATCCACATACGGGAGGATCTCCTCATATCCCATCCCGATATAGATTTCATCGGAAAACCAGGCCTCTTGTGTCATTTCCACATAGGAAATCAGGCTTTGACCGGTACAGTCCACATCGTCGGTCGCAAAGTACAGGCCCCAATCCGGATAGAAGAAAACCGTGCCCGAATCATGCGGATACAGCTCATACTCTTCGCCGAAAAAATCCCACATTTGCTGCAGGGCTTCTCCGATATACCAGATACCGGTTCCAACGCTGGCGTTGGTGCCGGTGGAGTTGTCTTCCTCATAGGTAAAATACATCAGGTAATTGACGATACCGTCGTTTTCATCATAATACGCGGCAAAATATTGTTCGCCGTCCTGCCCGATGAGCATGTCTTCGACATCTTCTATTTCTATTTCCGGCAGATACAGCTGCGCGGCGGACAAAGCTTCCTCCCGATTCATACCGATAGATACGCCACAGACAGTAAAGCCCACATCCCGGTCACTGGCTATCAGCATATCGATCCGGCCGGTTTCTTCGCTTACCGTGACCAGCAAAGAGCCATCCAGATTGGTGTACGTACTGTTCTCCCCGGTTAAAACCACGCCGGTCGCCGCCTTAAAATCCTCCAAGGTCCAGCCAAGACAACGGCTCAATTCTTTTTCGACTACTGGCGCTTCAACAAGGGAAACCTCCTCGATTTCGCCGGATCCCTTCTCCATGATCTGGTTGACCACCGTATACACCAGAATACCGCCGACCACAAACAGCGCCAGCACTAACAAGGCGATGGCAATCACCACCGGAACGATCCATTTATTCTTTTTGCGTGGCGGAACTGTGGCCGGACTGCCGGGCACCGATGCCGGAGGGATGGGGCCGCTGCCAAAAGGCACAGGAGCCCCGTTGGCGTCTGCCTGCTCCTGCTGATCTGTATTCGGATTGAAGTCCACCGCTTTTTGCGGCAGTTTTGGCGCAAATCCATCGTCTGATAAATCGTCAGGCTTCCGCGGTTGGGTCGATTCTATTTTCTGGCCGCACCGGGGGCAAAAAAGGTCTTTTTCTTCTAAAGTCTGGCCGCAGCGGCTGCAAAACATAGCCAATCCTCCTTTTTCTTGTTTTCCTTATCATATCGTAAAACGGGCTGAATTTCAACAAAAATCCCCTGCGGAACAATCCATCCGCAGGGGATTTTAATTAAACGTTCGTTACAGCGGCCGGTTCCTTCGTTTTTTCTTGCTCCGGAAGATTTTCCCTTGCCACCGCTAGCATCAGCTTGATGCGGTTTTCCTGATTCACGCGGGTTGCGCCGGGGTCATAGTCGATGGGCACAATATTGGCCTGCGGATAAAGGCTTTTGATTTTCCGGATCATGCCTTTACCCACAATATGATTGGGCAAACAACCGAACGGCTGGGCGCAGACGATGTTTTGATAGCCGCTTTCCACCAGTTCGACCATTTCCGCCGTTAAAAGCCAGCCCTCGCCCATCTTGCATCCGTATCCGATCATTGGCTCCACCATCTTTTTCACTTTCTGGTAAGCCGACGGCGCCACAAAACGGGAATGTCTCTTTGCCGCCTCGATTACCGCGGCCTCGATCCTGGTCAAATACTGCATCAAAAGATCGATCACCATGTATTTCGCGCGGCTGCCGCCGTACAGTTTAATGTCTTCCAGACGGTTATCCACTTTAAAAAGCATAAAACCAATAACGCCCGGCACCATTACCTCGCAATCCTGCCCATGCAGGAAGGCTTCCAGGTTATTGTTTCCCAAGGGGGAGTATTTGACATAAATCTCTCCGACCACACCTACCTTGGTCACGCACCGCGGCGTGATCGGCAGTGCGGCATATTCATCGGATATGGCGTTCAGATTTTCCCTGACCTCTTTCAGATTCAGCCCTTTTCCAGCCGAAAGCTGTTTCGTCAGCCGATCGACCCACCGGTCCAGCAGTTTCTGACTGCTTCCCGGTACGGTTTCATAAGGCATCGTCTGATTGTGTAAAAGCACCAGCAAATCTCCGTATGCCAATACTGCCAATGCTTTGCGCAAAAGAGGCAGCGTCAGCTGAAAGCCGCTGTTCTTCTCCAGACCGGACAGGTTTAAAGAAATCACCGGCATGTAGTCCAATCCCGCTTTTTTCAGCGCCTTACGCAAAAGGTGGATATAGTTGGAAGCCCGGCATCCGCCGCCGGTCTGGGTGATTAAAAGCGCTGTTTTATGCAAATCGTACTTTCCGCTTTGCAGCGCGTCCATAAACTGACCGATGACCAGCAGCGCCGGATAACATGTATCGTTATGTACATATTTCAGTCCTGCATCCACCACCGCCTGGCCGCCGTTTTGCAGAATTTCCAGCTTGTAGCCATATTCCTCAAATACCTTCAGCAGGAATCCAAAATGAACCGGCAGCATGTTCGGCACCAATATGGTATAATCATTTTTCATCTCCCGGGTAAATTCCACCCGCTCCATTTCCTGGCTCATTGGGCCGCCTCCTTTCCAAGTCCCAGAGCGGCGAACAGGCTGCGCAGCCGAATCTTAACCGCGCCCAGGTTGGTGATTTCATCGATTTTGATCTGGGTGTAAATCCGTTCTTTTTCTTCCAGGATCCGCCGCACCTCATCGGTGGTAATCGCGTCGACCCCGCAACCGAAAGACACCAGCTGCACAAGGTTGATCCTCGGATCGTTCCACTCGCCCACCAATTTGGCAGCGGCATACAGGCGGGAATGATAGGTCCATTGATTCAGCACCTTTACGGGGAATTTCTCCGCCAGATGGCTGATGGAATCTTCCGACACCACCACCGCGCCCAAATCACAGATCAGCGTATCGATTCCGTGATTGACTTCCGGGTCCAGATGGTACGGACGGCCTGACAGCACGATCACCGGCATATTTTTTTCCTTTGCCAGCGCCAGGTATTCCTCTCCTTTGGCACGGATTTTCGCCATATATGCCCCATATTCCGCATAAGCGGCGTCGGACGCTTCTTTCACATCCCTTAAGCCGATATCGACAAAATATTTGCACAAGATTTTATGCATGTGGGACGGGAAATCTTTCCGGCGGTGCAGGCCCACATAATCGTTGATATAACGCACCCGCTGCATTTGCGTAACGTTTGCGCCGATCACCTCCGGATAATAAGCCACCACCGGGCAGTTATAATGATTGTCCCCCATCTGCTCATCCAGGTTATAGGACATGCAGGGATAAAAAATCGTATCGATCCCCTCGTCCAGCAGCGCCTGGACGTGCCCATGCATCAGCTTCGCCGGGAAGCAAACTGTGTCCGACGGAATGGTGGCCTGCCCTTTTAAGTACAGCTTGCGGTTGGAAGCCGGAGAAGTAACGACCTCAAATCCCAAACGGGTAAAAAAGGTGTGCCAAAAAGGCAGCAGTTCAAACATATTCAGTCCCATCGGGATGCCGATTTTGCCGCGGAAACCCGCCTGAGGACAGTAAGTCTCCAGCAGGTTCCATTTGTAGTCATACAGGCTATACCGTTCCGCCTGTGTGTAGTTGTTCAGCGGTTTTTCACACCGATTGCCGCCGATAAAGCGCCGTCCGTCATTGAAAGTGTTGATGGTCAGCCGGCAGTTGTTGGAGCAGCCCCGGCAGGTGACCGCCTGGACCTTGTGGGTAAAGGTTTGCAGCTGTTCCTGGGTCAGGATACTGCTCTGGTCCCTTGCGTGTTTTTTGGCGAACAGTGCCGCGCCGTATGCGCCCATCAACCCGGAGATATTCGGACGCACTACATCGCGCCCAATCTCCTGCTCGAAAGCCCGCAGGACCGCGTCGTTGAGGAATGTACCGCCCTGCACCACGATATGCTTGCCCAAGTCATCAGCCGAAGCGGCGCGAATCACTTTATAAAGGGCGTTTTTCACCACGCTGATCGACAGCCCTGCCGAAATATTCTCTATGCTGGCGCCGTCTTTCTGCGCCTGCTTGACCGATGAGTTCATAAATACGGTGCAGCGGGAGCCCAAATCGACCGGGCGGTCGGCAAAGATCCCTTTTTGCGCGAAATCGGCAATTGAATCTCCCAGCGCGCCGGCAAAAGTCTGCAAAAAGGATCCGCAGCCGGAGGAACAGGCCTCGTTTAAAAAAATATTGTCAATGACATGATTTCGAATCTTAAAGCACTTGATATCCTGTCCGCCGATGTCGATGATAAAGTCCACATCCGGCCGGAATTTTTCCGCCGCCGTATAGTGTGCAATCGTCTCAACCAGCCCAAAATCGATACCAAATGCGTTTTTGATGATCTCCTCCCCGTAGCCGGTAGATGCGGAAGAGAGCACTTTGGCATTCGGGTAGTCCCGGTAAAAATCGGTCAGGAAATCCCGGATCAGCGGCACCGGATTTCCGGAATTGGGAAGATAGCGAGAGCAGATGATATTTTCATCCTGGTCGATAACCACTGCCTTGACCGTAGTGGAACCGGCATCGATCCCGATATAAACTTTCCGGGCGTCGGCCCCATCCACCTGCGGGACCGTGTCTTTGGCGTGGCGGGCACAGAACTCGTCGTATTCTGCCTGGCTTCGAAAAAGCGGTTCGCAGCTTTTGTAGTTCTCTTTTGCGGTGTATTGGGTGATTCGATCCGCCGCCTCCAGCAAATCGAAAGTCTGGGAACCGGGGGTCATGGCAGCACCCATGGCCACATAATAAAGGGAGTTATCCGGGCAGATGCCGGTCAGCCCCAAAATCCGGTCAAAAGCTGCCCGCAGCTCGGACAGGAAAGTCAGGGGCCCGCCTAAATAAACAACCTTTCCCTCGATCACCCGGCCCTGAGCCAGCCCTGCGATGGTCTGGTTTACGACTGCCGCGAAAATACTGGCGGACACATCATTTTTGCGGGCGCCCTGATTCAAAAGCGGCTGAATATCCGATTTGGCAAATACGCCGCACCTGGACGCGATGGTATAAATTTTTTCATAGTCCTTTGCCATCTCGTTCATCTGATCCGGCGTAATATTCAAAAGGGTGGCCATCTGGTCGATGAACGCACCTGTACCGCCGGCACAGGAACCGTTCATTCGAACCTCCAGCCCCCCTTGCAGAAACAGAATCTTCGCATCCTCTCCTCCCAGTTCGATGACGACATCGGTTCCCGGAAGCAGGCGGTTAACCGCCACACGAGTGGCGTAAACCTCCTGTACAAACGGCAGTCCCAAACTTTCCGCCAGTCCCATGCCGGCGGAACCGGAGACAGCGATCTGCATGCGCGGCGACTGTGGGAACTTTTCCGCAATGCGGCAAAGCATCCCGGACGCTTTTTCCGTTATGCGGGAAAAATGCCGTTCATACTCCTGATATACAATGTTTTCCTCCTCATCGAGCACCACACATTTAAGCGTTGTGGACCCGACATCCAATCCAATTTTCACTTTTCTCACCTTCCTGAACCCTGTACAAGCAATTATGCGGAAATTTTTTCAAATTGGCTATTATATAAATCGGCGTAAAAGCCATTTTTTTTCATTAATTCATCGTGCGTCCCCTGTTCCACAATGTCGCCATCTTTCAAGCATAAGATCAAATCGGCATTTTTGATGGTGGACAGCCGGTGCGCAATGACAAAACTGGTCCGTCCGGCCATCAGGTTATCCATCGCTTTCTGGATCGAAATTTCCGTCCGGGTATCCACCGAACTGGTAGCCTCGTCCAAAATCATGATCCTCGCGTCGGATAAAATGGCCCGCGCAATCGTCAAAAGCTGTTTTTGCCCCTGGGAGACGTTGGTTGCTTCTTCGTTCAGCTGCATCTGGTAGCCACCGGGCAAAGTGCGGATAAAGTGGTCCACCTGTGCTGCTTTTGCCGCCGCGATCACTTCTTCATCGGTGGCGTCCAGCCGGCCATAGCGAATATTCTCCATGATTGTGCCGTTGAAAAGCCAGGTATCCTGCAATACCATACCGAATTCTGTGCGCAGATCTTCCTTGGTAAATTGGTCTATATTGTGCCCATCGATAAAAATATCTCCGGCGTCAATATCGTGAAAGCGCATCAAAAGCTTGACCAGCGTTGTCTTGCCGGCGCCGGTTGGGCCGACAATCGCCACTTTCTGTCCGGCTTTCACGTCGGCGGAAAAATCCTTGATGATCACCTCGTCCGGGCCGTATCCAAAACGGACATGGGAAAAGCGCACGTCTCCTTTCAGCCGGATTTGATTTGCCGCCGGTTCCTCACCCCGATGGGCCAGCGACAGACGCGGCTCGATTGCCGCCTCTTCCGGCTCTTCCAAAAACGCAAAGACCCGTTCTGCCGCCGCCACCGTCATCTGCAGCTGGTTGGCGATGTTGGCCATTTGGGTGATGGGATGGGTAAAATTGCGTACATACTGGATAAATGCCTGAATGCCGCCGATGGTCATGGTCCCGCCTGCCGCCATGGAGGCGCCCATAATACAGATGACGACGTATCCCAGATTCCCCACAAATCCCATAATAGGCTGCATCAATCCGGATAAAAACTGCGCTTTCCATCCTGCATTGTATAATTTTTTATTTTGCTCGTCAAACGCTTTCACGGATTTTTCTTCTCCGTTAAAAGCTTTGACCACCAGGTGACCACCGTACATTTCTTCCACATGTCCGTTTACCGTCCCGAGGTATTTTTGCTGGTCTCTGAAGTACCCCTGGGATTTTTTCATGACCCCTGTGACCAGCAGTAAGGACAGCGGCAAAATGCACAAAGCAACCAATGTCAGCTTCCAGCTGATACTCAGCATCATAATCAGCACACCGACCATGGAGGTGATGGAAGTAATCAGCTGGGTAATGCTTTGGTTCAGGCTTTGACTTAGCGTATCAACATCGTTGGTGATACGGGAGAGGATCTCCCCCTGGCTGATCCGATGGAAGTACCCCAGCGGCAGCCGGTTGATTTTTTGGATAATCTGCTGCCGCAGGTTATAGGACACCTTGGCCGAAATCCCCGCCATGGTAAAGCCCTGGATATAGGAAAACAGGGCGCTGAACAAATACAGGGCCAGCAGCGTCAGCAAAACCATGCCGATGTAACCGAAGTCTATGGCGCCGTCCCCACCGGCAATCACGGCCATGATCCCCTTTGCCAATTCATCCGTCGCTTTCGCCAGAACTTTTGGTCCTACGATTGTAAATACCGTGGAAACAGCGGCGCATAAAAGCACCATGAGAATCGCCCAATGAAAAGGCTTGAGATAAAAAAGCAGTTTTCCGGTGCTTTCTTTCCAGTTTTTCGCTTTTTCGCCCACCATCATCTTCCCGCCCGGTCCATGGCCGCGCATCGGCCCCCGGGGAGCGGCACTTCGTTCCCGGCTCACTGCAACTCCTCCTTTGAAAGCTGGGATTGGGCAATTTCCAAATATTCCGGACAGTTTTTCAAAAGCTGCCCATGGGTCCCTTTTCCCACAATCCGCCCGTGGTCCAACACGATGATCTGATCCGCCCGCATAATGGTGCTGACCCGCTGGGCTACGATCAACACAGCGGCATTTTTGTCCAGTTTTTTCTGCAAAGCGCTCCGCAAAGCCGCATCGGTCTTAAAGTCCAGCGCGGAAAAGCTGTCGTCAAACAGATAGACCAACGGTTTTCTGGCCAGTGCGCGGGCAATGGCCAGGCGCTGTCTTTGCCCGCCGCTGACATTTTGTCCTCCCTGTGCGATAGATGCGGACAGATCACCATCCTCGTCCCGGACAAAATCTTCCGCCTGAGCGATCCTGAGCGCCTCCCAAATTTCCTCGTCCGAGGCGTCTTCCTTTCCATATCGGATATTCGACGCGATGTTCCCGGAAAAGAGCACGCTTTTCTGCGGCACATAGCCAATGATCTGCCGCAGCTGTTTCTGTGTCATTTGCCTTACATCCACCCCGCCGATGGACACGCTGCCTTCGGTGACATCATAAAAACGGGGAATCAGGTTGAGAAGAGTTGATTTGCCCGCCCCGGTAGAACCGATAAACGCGGTGGTCTCCCCTGCTTTCGCAGTAAAATTCAAATCAGACAGCACATCGCTTTCCGCATTTTGGTAACGGAAAGATACCTTTCGAAATTCCACCGTGCCGCCTGAAACAGCGGCCTGCACCGGCGTTTTGGGGTCCTGGATACCGGGATCTGTGTTCAGGACCTCAGCCACACGGTCAGCGGAAACCGCTGACCGCGGTACCATAATAAACATCGCAGCGATCATCAAAAAGGACATCATGATCTGCATGCCGTACTGCATGAAAGCCATCATATCACCGATCTGCATGGTCGAAGCCGCGATTGCGTGACCGCCGACCCAAATAATAACCAAGGTGACCAGGTTCATCACCAGGTTCATGGCAGGCATCGCAAACGCCATCGTCCGCTGTACAAACCGGGTGGTGTCCTGCAGGTCCCGGTTGGCTTTCTCAAAACGGTTTTCCTCATATTTTTCATTTCCGAACGCCCGAATCACCATCAGGCCGGACAAATTTTCCCGGCTGACCAGATTCAGCCGGTCGATCAGCTTCTGCAGCGCCTGGAATTTCGGCATGGCAATGGCGAAGATGATCATGATCAATCCAATCAGCACCACAACTGCCAAAGCGATGATCCAACTGAGAGAAACGCTTTTTCCCACCGCCATGACAATGCCGCCAATGCCCATGATCGGCGCGTAGCACATGAGCCGGATTCCCATGGTAATCAGCATCTGCACCTGCTGTACATCGTTCGTGGTGCGGGTGATCAGAGACGCGGTGGAAAATCGGTCAAATTCCCCGCTGGAAAAGCTCTCCACCTTTTGGAAGATATCATGGCGCAGGTCGCGGGATACTGCCGCGCCTATTCTGGCTGAAAAAAATCCCACGCCGACAGCCGCCAACACACCGGCCAGCGCCACCAGCAGCATTTTGCCGCCGGTCAGCAGAATATAGTTTTGCTGCTTCTGATGCAAATCCACGCCCGCGTCTTGATAAAGCAGCGCCGTAAAGGCTGTCGCGACTTGCTCTTTGAGTGAATCGTCCGCCTGCGAAGCCGCAAGATACGCCTGTTGTACCATCTGCTCCGGCATGTTTTTCAACATGGGCAGCATCTGATACAGCGCTTCTCCATCGATGCCGGACAAATCGGCGCTTGTGCTTTGGGTCAGACCGTTTTGGGATGCGGCGGCTTTCGCAGCATTTACAATCGTCAGTGCGCTCTGCCGATACGTTTTCTGCGCTTCTTCGGGCGCTTTGCCGTCCGGCAGGAGATAAACGCCATCTTTTTTCTCATAAGCGCTTTGGAAAACATTTTTCTCCTCTTCGCTCAGAAACAGGCAAATCATTTCCATCCCTTGTTCGCTGATTTGCTCCGGCATTGGCTCATCAATTCCGTTTTTCTGCAATCCCACATTGACGATATCGCTCATCAGATTCGGCAGACTCAAATCGCTGATTGCCTGTCCGAACAGAAGCAGCACACACAGCAACAGTATGAAAGCAAACGGTTTTATATATTTTAGGATAACTTTCATACGTTTCTCCTTTAAATTCTTGCTGAATTCGTCTTTTTTTCATCCTTTTTTCGATGAAATATACAAAAATTATATGCTTTCATTGTGAACTTATCGTGAACGAAATCGCAATAATTATCCCTTTTCGGCACAAAAAAGCAGGATAAAAAAGCAATTGGGGCAGACACTTTTCGGCGGCTTTACTTCCTTTTTCAGGAAAATAAAAAAAGGCCAACGGCCCTTTTTTACTCTCTTCTGGTCAAATGATACAACCCTGCGTTGACAATCGCCGCCGCCACATTACTGCCTCCTTTGCGTCCTCGCGCCACAATGCAGGGGACGCCTGCGGTCATAATCCTTTCTTTGGAAGAAACGACATTGACAAACCCCACCGGCACACCGATAACCAGTCTGGGCGAAACCGCGCCCTCCCGGATCAGTTCATCCAGACGCAGCAATGCCGTCGGCGCGTTTCCGATGGCAAAAATCAGCGGAACGGTAAGCGAAGCTGCTTTCTCCATTGATACGCAAGCCCTGGTGACGCCGCGTTCCCGTGCCTGCCGGGCCACGTCTTCATCCGACATAAAACAATGGACCTGCCCGCCGAACGACGCCAGCGCTTTTTTGTTAATGCCGGAAAGGGCCATTTGGGTGTCGGTCACAACATGCGCCCCTTCGGCAAGCGCCTGCGAAAGAATCTGCGCCGCGTTTTCGCTGAAATAAAGGGTGTCGGCATATTCCAAATCCGCCGTTGTGTGGATGACCCTCTTGACGATATGCGCCGTTTCGGCGGGAGGCTGCCGATCCCCCAGCAATTCGGTAATGATTTCAAAGCTGCGCCGTTCAATTTCTTCCGGCTGTATCTGTTCGATTTTCATGCAAATTCCCCCTATTTTTCTATCCCGTCTCTGGCTGGAATCCCTCTGTCAAAAGGATGCTTCTCCTTTTTCATTTCGGTCACATAATCTGCCGTTTCCAGCATGGCCGCGGAAGGCTGCCGGCCGGTGAGCACGATTTCCCATCCGGACGGCCTGTCCTGCAAAAACGCCAGCAGTTCTTCCTCCTTCAAAAGCCCTTTCCGGCAGGCGCCAATCGCTTCGTCCAGCACCAACACCCCATTTGGCTTTTGGGCGCAGTATTCTTTCGCCTTTTTCAGATTTTCTTCGTGGGCGCACAGGCAATCCTTTTTCTGCCTTTCATCCATTTGAAAAGAGAAACCGGAAAGTTTCGGATAGGCCAGCGTCCGGATTCCCAGCCGCTCCAGCGCTTTGATCTCGCCGCTGTCTCCCCGCTTGAGGAACTGTACGACCAAAACCGGGTACCCGCGGCCTGCCGCACGCAGTGCAAGGCCCATGGCAGCGGTGGTTTTTCCCTTGCCGTCGCCGTAATACAAATGAACCAATCCCAATTCCCGCGCCATATCAAAGCCCTCTTTCCACAATCCGATAGACCTCGTCCATGTCCAAAGACCGGCGCAATCCATCGGCCAGAATATCATATTGCTGCTGTTTGTACGCCGCGATATCCAGCGCCTTTACCGCCTCGGGGTCCATTCCTTTTTCCCGCATCAGCGCAGAAATCAGCGCCTGTGCCGTTTCCGGCCGGTCGAATATCCCATGCAGGTAGGTGCCGTATACATTTTTCCAATTCACCAGATTCCGGTCGGTTCCTGTCAATCCCATATGGATTTCATACCCGTCAAAAGGCTGACCGGACAAGGAAGCCAACGGCCCGTCCACCCGGTCCAGCACTCCCTGGGTGCGGGTGCGGGTCTTTTCGCCGGCAAATTCTGTTTCCAGCGGCAAAAGGCCCATACCGTTGATCTGGCCTCCATGTTCCACTCCAAGCGGGTCCCGAATCGACCTGCCGAGCATCTGGAATCCGCCGCAAATGCCCAATACCGGCTTGCCTTTCGCCGCATGCTTCTGCACGGCCGCCTCCAACCCATTCTGCCGCATCCACAGCAAATCATCCATGGTGTTCTTGGTGCCGGGCAGGATAATCAGATCCGCGTCGCCCAGCTGGCCCGGCGAGGAAACATACCGCACCGAAACCTGCTCCATATATTCCAGTGGGTTAAAATCGGTAAAATTGGAGATGCGCGGCAGGCGAATCACCGCTATATCAATGGTGGCAGCCGTGTTTCGGCGGGAAAACCGCTCGGTCAGGCTGTCTTCATCGTCCACATCCAGATGAAGGTAAGGCACCACGCCGAGCGTTGGAATGTGAATGATATCTTCCAGCATGCCAAGGCCCGGCTCCAAAATCTTCACATCCCCGCGGAATTTATTGATGATCGTGCCTTTGACCATTTTTTTCTCTTCTTCCTCCAGCAGCAGCATCGTCCCGGCCAGAGCCGCAAACACACCGCCCCGGTCAATATCTCCCACCAACAGCACCGGTGCCTGTACCATCTTTGCCATACCCATATTGACAATATCGTTTTCCTTGAGGTTGATTTCCGCCGGGCTGCCGGCCCCTTCCAGAACAATGATGTCATTTTGCGCCGCCAGTTGATTATAGGCTGCCAGAATATCAGGAATCAGCTGCGTTTTGTATCGGTAATAGTCCGCAGCCCGCATCACGCCCCGCACCTCTCCGTTTACGATCACCTGCGAGCCCTGGTCACTGGTGGGTTTCAGTAAAATCGGGTTCATCTGCACCTGTGGCTCCACGCCCGCGGCTTCCGCCTGCATGACCTGGGCCCGGCCCATCTCCAGCCCATCCCTTGTAATATAGGAATTCAGCGCCATGTTCTGGGATTTAAACGGCGCTACCCGATAACCGTCCTGCCGAAAAATCCGGCACAGGCCCGCCGCAATCAGGCTCTTTCCAGCGTTGGAGGTGGTTCCCTGGATCATAATTGCCTTTGCCATCCCGATTTTCCCCTTTCTGTTTCTGCGTTTCCCGGTTCTGTTTTTAGAACCTGACGAATCCCGTTGATCAGCCTAGTATTATCCTCCCGGTTTTTCACTGCGACACGGCAATACCGGTTGTCCAGCCCTCGGTAATTGCCGCAGGAACGAATCAGAATGCCAAACCGCTCCAGCCGCCGCGGCAAATCGTCTGTCGGCGCTTGGAAAAGCAGGTAATTTGCCTTTCCCGCATACACCTGCAAGCCGAGATTCTCCAGCTCCTTTTGCAAAAAGTTCCGTTCTTCTGCGATAAACCGTTTTGTTTTTTGCACAAAGTCCCGCTGGGTCAGCGCCGCGATTCCGCAGCTGGACGCCGGAGACGACACGCTCCACGCCTGCCCCGTCTGGCTTATTTGCAAAATCAGCTGCCGGTCCGCGCATAAAGCATATCCCAGCCTGATTCCCGCCATGGCATACATTTTGGTAAACGCTTTCAGAATAACCGTTCCCGGGAACGCGGACAAAAACGGAAGAGCCGTGTACCGCTGCTCCTCTTCCAGAAAATCCGCAAAGCATTCATCCAGCACCAGCAGGGTCCCATTTTTTTGACAGCGTTCCATCAGCCTGCGGACCCATTCGGCTTTTGCCGCGATTCCGGTGGGATTATTGGGGTTGCAAAAAAAACAGATCTCCACCCCTGGGCAAACAGCGTCCAAAAAGCCTTCATCCGGCACAAAACCCGCTTTTTGCGGCAGATCATAATAACATATCTCGCACCCGACACTCTCCAGCGCTTCGGCGTATTCCGAAAAAGTAGGCGCCGGCAATAGCGCGCGGCGTGGTTTTCGGGCCAGGACCAACCGCCAGATCACATCCGCCGCGCCGTTTCCGCATACGATCCAATCGTCCGGCACCCCATAGTAAGCACCGATGGCGCGCCGCAGCTGCCTGCACTGCGGGTCCGGATAGTTTTGATAGCTGTCAACGTCCCGGCAAAGCGCGTCTTTTACCGCCTGCGGCATTCCCAATGGATTGAGATTGGCCGAAAAATCCACTAATTTCACATCCGGGGGCAGTTTTCGATCGGTATAAATATCGCCGCCATGTATTTTTTTCACCATAAGAGCACCCCCGCCAGACGCACCGCCAAAAACAGGCAAAGACTCAATATTGAAGTCAGGGTCATCAGCCGGCAGGCCAGTGGGATATCCTGCGCCGTCACCGGACGGCCCGGATCACCGATGGTCGGCTTATGCACCAGCTTACCGAAATAAAACGCATCCCCCGCCAGCTGAACGCCCAGCGCCCCTGCGCAAACCGATTCGGTTCGGGCGCTGTTGGGGCTGGAATGGTTTTTGTGATCTCTTTTATAAATCCGGCAGGCGTTTTTCCCGTCCAGCCCCAGCAGATGGGACGCTGCGATCATCAGCCAGGCGGATAAAATCGCCGGAATAAAATTCACCGCATCGTCCAGTTTCGCTGCGACTCTGCCAAAATAAAGGTACCGGTCATTTTTGTACCCGATCATGGAGTCCATGGTATTGATTGCCTTGTACAAAAAGCCAAGCGGCGCGCCGCCGATCACCAGATAAAAAAGCGGCGCCACAATTCCGTCGGACGTGTTTTCCGCCACCGTTTCCACCGCCGCTTTTGCCACATGCTCTTCGTCCAGGTTCTGGGTATCCCGGCCGACGATCCAGGAAAGGTAATGCCGTGCCAGCGGCAAATCGGCGTTTTTTAACGGCTCGTAAACCCGCATGCTTTCTGTCCTCAGGCTCTTGGTCGCGGGAATCTGGTAGCAGAAAAGCACCTCCAGGCCAAATCGCAAAGCCGGATGGATCAGCCCTGCGGCATACAAAATCCCAAACGGCACAAAAAAACCCAAAAGGGCCATACCGACCGCAAGCACTGCGCCGCCGCACAATTCTCCCCTTGGCGTTTTGGGGAATACGCGCCGCAGAAACTTCTCCGCGCCGGAAATGCACCATCCCATCACCTGCACCGGGTGCAGCAGCCAATGGGGGTCGCCCAATATCAAATCCAGCAGATAGCCGCACAGAACCGCCAGACATATTTCCATTTTACTTCCTCCCGTCTGTCAACAAAACAATCTGCTCTGCCCGCTTTTCTTCGGGGTCATACCAAAACCTATAACCACCTGCGTTCGGCGCCTGCCAGCTGTAAAAGTCCCGATGCGGATTGGAAAAAGCGTCCAGAATCGCCATGATGGTGCCGCCATGGCAAACAACCGCCAGCGTCCCGCCGGGATGCCGCCGTGCCGCTTCACCAGCAATGGCGGCAAACGCTTTTTGGCTGCGGGCGCGAAATGCCACAGGGTTCTCCCCGCCAGGGAACGGAACGGTTCCGCCGCTGTTCAGCCAATTTTGATAGCCCGGTTCATCCTTCAGCTGCTCATAGTTTTTTCCTTCATACGCACCGAAATCGCACTCTCGCAAATCTCCGCAAATCCTTGCCAGAACGCCCGGATAAAGGATATCCGCCGTTTGTTCACAGCGGCAAAGAGGGCTTCTCCACAGCTCGTCCGGTACAGGAAAGCTGCCGGCCAATGCTTTCAGCTGATCCCGTCCTTCCGGGCTGAGCGGCTCGTCGGTCGAGCCGATGTAGGCGCCTTTTCGATTCCCGGCGGTTTTGCCGTGCCGGATCAGGTACACATATATTTTCATCTCGCCTTGATCTCCATGGCCATGCCGCAGAATACCCGCTCCACCGACGGTGACGCCGCGGCGATTTCGCAAAGGATCCGGCCTACCTGTTCCCGCCAGTCCCGCTCAAACCGGTCCATGGGGATCACGCCGCAGCCGATCTCGTCGCAGACAACGATCTTCACTTTGTTCTCATCCAACCCTTTTCGAACGGCCTGTACCGGGTCCATCCCCTCCTGCATCAGCCGCCGGACCAGCGTATGCAGCCCATATAAAACCGGATATCCAAAAGCTTTATCCAAGCTGCATGTTTTCGCATCCGCCATATCGCCGTCCAAAAAGCCCAATGCCGCCAGCCGCTCTTTTTTCCCGCTGTGGGCGCCTCCCACGATCAGCTTTTCTACCATTCCAGCATTCCTCCAAACGTGCAGATCGCCAAAACCGCCAGCTCGGCAGCCTGCAGAAAAAAGCCTGCCAAATCGCCTGTGATTCCGCCAAACTGCTTGCGGCACAAGCGCCAAAACCACAAGAAAACAAGTCCCATTCCGACCAGTACCGCGGCTCCCGCCCACGCGAATTGCCAGACCAGCAGTCCTCCCGCCAGCAAAAGATAGCCGCCGCAGCAGATTCGCACCGTCTTTTTATCCGCATATCCGGAAAACAGGTGCGCCAAACCGGAATTTTTTGCCGCGGGAAAGCTGACCACTGCCATCGCCGAACAGCACCGGGATAGGAAAAATCCGGCGCAGCAAAGGCCGGTCAGCCGCGGTGTTTCATACATTTGACCCCACAAAGCAAAGTTCGCCAGCAAGTAGCCGCAGCAGACGATAACGCCAAAAGCGCCCACATGCGGATCCTTTAAAATCTCCAGCTTCTTTTGCGTTTCCTGCCTGGAATACAGCGCGTCAGCTGTGTCCACCAATCCGTCGAGATGGATGCCGCCGGATACGATCAGCGGAAGCAGCGTCATGCCGCCCGCAAACAAAAGCGCGCCAGCCCGCCAATATCCGCAAAGCCAGGCCCATCCCAGGCAGAGGCCGCCGGTCAGCAGCCCGACCCAGGGAAAAAAGCAGAACAGATACCGCATGGTATCCTCCCTCCATTGGATCTGCGGCATGGGTACTGAAGAATACATGGAAAATGCGGCGCAAAACCCGCTAAGCCATTTTTTCAAGCAAATCCCTCCCTGCTTTGGTTTGGCGATGGATGATCGGTATGCCGCAGCAAATCTCTGCCGCAATATCGGCCTGAGATGCCAGCCAGCGGTTTACCGCCGCCAGATTTTCCAGATACTCCCCGGTATAAGGGCCGTAATCCAGCCCCTCGCAAAACAAATCTCCGGATACGACCACCAGATTGGGGACGGCCGCGCTTAAAGCATCCAGGCCTTTCTCAACCGCTTCCAGCGCGGCTTTTCCCGCTCCGGATGGGCTGTACATTTCATTTGCCATCCAGTTGGTCATACATTCCAGCAAAGCGGTGTCATAAGAAAGTGACGCGGCTTTTTCCGCCATGCCGGTATAGATTTCCACCGTCTGGAACCCCTTTTCCCGCCGCGCGTCCCGATGTTTTTGAATCCGCGCTTTGGCCTCTTGTCCAAAAGGTTCCATGGTGGCGATATAACATTTTTTACCGCCCAGCGCAGCGGCTATCGATTCCGCCCAGGCGGATTTTCCGCTGGCGGCGGCGCCTGCTACGAATGCGAGCACAGCGCTTCCTCCTTTTTAAAATCGGTATAAGGCTCCACCTTGATATCTGAAAAAGAGCTCATCTGCTCATATACCGCAAGGCCCATATCCAAAACCGGGAACAGCGCCACCGCACCGGTCCCCTCGCCCAGGCACATTCCCGCATGCAGGATTGCCCTGTGTCCCAGTGCGTCCAGAAGCATCTGCCCGGCCGGTTCCGCCGACACATGGGATGCCAGCATATAGTCCGCACAGACCGGGCACAGGCGCACAGCGACCAGAGCCGCCGCCGCGGAGATAAACCCGTCGATGATCACCGGCACCCCGGCGGACGCGCCGCCTAAAAACGCGCCGGCGATTCCGGCCAGATCCAGTCCGCCGACTTTGGCCAACACGTCCAGCGGATCGCCGGCGTCCGGCCGGTTCACAGCGATTCCCCGGCGGATCGCCTCCACTTTTCGGATCAGCCCTTTTGTGGGAAGCCCCGCCCCTACGCCGGTTACGTCACTGGGATCGCGGCCCAGCAACACCGCCGCCACTGCCGCACTGGTGGTCGTATTACCGATCCCCATCTCCCCGGTAGCAATGGCACGGTATCCTTTTTCTGCCAGCCGGCGCGCCAAGCGAATACCTGTCTCCATCGCCTGAATCGCTTCTTCCCGGCGCATGGCAGGCCCCCGGGTCAGATCATCGGTTCCCATCCGGATTTTTTCCTGCAAAAGACCAGGTATTTTCATTTCTTTCGCCACGCCGATGTCCACCGGAATCAAATCGACCCCCGCTTTTTTTGCCATCACACAGGAACTGGTCTTCCCCAGAGTAAAGTTTTCAGTGACGATCGCCGTTACGCTCTGATCCGTCTGGGTCACCCCTTGGGCGACCACACCATTGTCCGCGCAAAAAACCAGCAGCGCCCTGGGGGAAAGCGATACCTGCGCCGTTTTCTGCATCCCGGCAATGCGGATAATCGCCTCTTCCAGCAATCCGAGACTGTGCAGTGGCTTGGCAATGCTGTCCCAGCGACCTGCCGCAGTTTCCATGGCATCCGTGTCCAACGGCTGGATCGATTGAATGGTCTGTTGCAGATTCATACTTCCCGCTCCTTTTGATAGCCGGCGCATTGGGTCAGAAAACGGGCCACCGCGTCCGGATTGCTCCAAAAATACAAATGAGGGTATCCCGCATACAAACGCGGCCCGACATGGGCGCAAAGGTACTCTCCTTTTCGCTTTTGAGCCAGAAAGCCGTCGCCGTTGTGGGATGTGTCCGAATAATGAAAGGAATGCCCCTTGATACTCTCGCCTTTTTGGCAAAGCATCTGTTCCCTGCGGGCCATGAGGTCTACATAGCCGAACCGGACCAGGCGGTCCGTCATTTTTCCCTCTCCGGGTAATGCGCCCGCCATCGGGAAAGCCTTTTGGTCGATTCCTGCCAGAGATTGCTGCAGATATAAAAATCCCCCGCACTCGGCAACCGTTGGCATGCCGCTTTCCACGGCTTGCTGCACGGCCCGGCGCATGGTTTTGTTCTCTGCCAGCGTCTGCAAATGCAGTTCTGGATATCCTCCGCCCAGATACAAACCATCCAGCTTTTCCGGCAGCAACGGATCCCGCAGCGGTGAAAAGGGGATCAGCTCGGCGCCCAGGGCCGCCAGCAGTTCGAGATTGTCCGCGTAGTAAAAACAAAACGCCTCATCCTGCGCCACGCCGACCCGTACCCGATGCGGCAAAGGAGCCGGTAAAACAGGCTTTTCATAGGTCAGCGGGACGGCAGACCGGGCCAGCGCCAAAATGCCGTCCAAATCCAGCGTTTCTTCGGCCGTTTTTGCCAAAAGGTTCATTTTTTCTTTTAAGTTTTCAATTTCCCCGGCGGTCACCAGGCCGAGATGCCTGCTTTCTACCGCCGCCTGCGGTATACGCGGGAAATATCCATACGCCCGCAGCCCCACTTTCTCGGCCATTTTTGCGTATGCGGGATACATCATCTTTGACGCGCCGTTAAAAATAACCCCCGCCAGCCGATTGGGCGCAAATTGTACAAAACCGGACATCACCGCCGCTGCCGACAGGCTCATCCCGCGGACGTTTACGACCAAAATCTCCGGTGCTTCGACCGTCATGGCCAAATGGTTGGAGGAAGCCGTTTGAGTATCGGCACCCATCCCGTCGTACATCCCCATGACTCCCTCGATCACCGAAAGATCCGAGCCGGACGCTGCGCGGCAAAACAGGTATCGGACCATATCTTCACCGCAGAAGAACAAATCCAGATTGCGGGAAGGGGTGCCGATGATTTTCTGATGAAACATCGGATCGATGTAATCCGGCCCGCATTTAAAAGAAGACACCGCCATTTTTCGGTTGCAAAATGCCTGCAGCAGCGCACAGACAACAGTCGTCTTCCCACATCCGCTGCCGGTTCCGACCACTGCGATTCTGGGCGGATTTGTCACTTCTCCCATTCTTTTCCCCTCTTTTCTCCGCTGATCATGCCGCATCCGTACAAAAAAGCGGCTTTCCCGTCCGCCGGCCCCAGTGCAGCCGGATCTTCCTTTTCACATCTGCCGTTCCAACAAAGCCTTATATTCCGCGGTGGACATTACTTTTTTCCCCACCGCTGCCAGGCGCCGCGCCAGCGCACGATTTTGTGCCACCAAAGGGTCATCCGGCAGGTCTGCCGCCACGATCACTTCGTAATCCGCCGCCCGGAAAAAAGCCAGGTCGGCCTGCTGCGGCGTGATTGGCAGGTAGGCCTTTTGGGTCACCATAGGCACACCCATGGCCTTTCCCAAATGAAACAGCAGATCATTTTGATGCAGCACCCCTGCGGCAAACCCTTTTTGCATCCGATTCAGCGCCCGAAACAGATGGACGGTGTTTTCATCCGAACCGGCAAAAAACACATCTTTCCCCTCTGCCGCGGGGAATTCCGCCAATCCCAGCACCGGGTCGAACTGCCGGCCGGAAAAGCCGTAAAGCTCCTCCATGGCGCTGCTTTGGACGATCTTCCCTGTGTCGCCGCAGGCCAAGATCCGGTCTCCCTTGACCAGTACCAGCCGGTCACAGCACTTGACCGCGAGATCCGGCTCATGCAGGGTGCAGATCACCGTTTTCCCCTCCCGGACACATTGGGTCCGCAGCGTCTGCAGCACCTCCATCTTATAAAAGATATCCAGATGGCTGGTGGGTTCATCCAACAGCAGAACCGGCGTACTTTGGCAAAGTCCCCGTGCAATCAGCACTTTCTGCTTTTGTCCATCGCTGAGTTGGTTGAATGGCCGGTCACGCAATTCCCAGGCGTCGCAGGCTTCCAAACTTTCCCGCACCCGACGCCGGTCCTCTTCGCCCAGCGCTCCGAAAAAGCCCGTGTGGGGATTGCGCCCCATAGCGGTCACATCCCAAACGGTACAGTTTTCCAGGCTGACCCGGTCGGTAAGCACGGCGGATACCTCTTTGGCATACCGGGTTCCGCTTAACTGCCGAACATCCTCCCCGCCCAGGCGGATAACACCTCCCAGCGGCTTGATGATCCGGGCAATGGTTTTTAAAAGCGTGGTCTTTCCCGCGCCGTTAGAGCCCAGGATACAGGTCATTTTCCCTTGCAGGAAAGAAAGGTCGATTTTGGAAACCAGCGGCTGCCCGCCATAGCCGATATCCACCTGTTCCAGCTTCAGCTGTTCCATCAACGGGCCTCCTTTTAGTCGTGTTTGTTCTTTTTCATCAGGAGATATAAAACGATCGGCACCCCGACGTAAGCGGTCACCGTGCCAATGGCCAATTCGTTGGGAGCGATAATCGTCCGGGAGATCAAATCGCACCCCACGCCAAAGATGCCGCCGCATAAAACACAGGATGGGATCAGCGCCCGGGAATCGTCTGTCTTTAAGAGCATCCGGCAGATGTGCGGAACGCTCATCCCGATAAAAGATACCGGTCCCGCAAAAGCAGTGACCACCGCAGTCAACAGTCCCGAAATCAAAATGATCGCCACCCGAAGTCCTTTTGTATTGACCCCCATGGTCACAGCGTAGGATTCTCCCATCCGCAAAGCGTTCAGGTTTTTGCCCAGCAAAAAAGACAGGACAAACAGCACCGAACAGACCAGCACCAGCACATAAATTTTAGGCCAGGTCATCAGACCGAAGCTGCCCATTGTCCAGCGGGTAAAATCCGCGATGCTGCTGTCATCCGAAAACGCGACCAAAAGCCCAACCAGCGCCGAGCACAGATATCCCACCATAATGCCGACAATCAACAGGGTCGTCACGCTTCGCACCCGGGCAGAGAACAGCAGCATCAGCACCATGACCGCCAAAGCGCCGGCCAGGGCGCCCAAGAACAAAATCCAGGGATTGGTCACATGAAAGCCGGCCATCACGCCGCCCAGCAGCATCAAGCCCACCGCCAGCCGCGCGCCGGACGAGATGCCCAGGATATACGGGTCCGCGATGGGATTTTGAAACAGGATCTGCAAAAGCAGCCCTGACAAAGACAGCGCCGCCCCGCCAAACACGCTGGCAATCACCCGGGACAGGCGCATATTCCAAACGATAATGTAAGCCGGGTCGGAAGGATCCACCTGCCGAAACAGCACCCGCAGCACTGTCTCCGGCGGCAGGTACACCGATCCGATACCAATGGCAAAAACCGCCAAAACCGCCAGTAACAGCAGCGAAACCGCTGCTGTTACTCTGGTTTTTCTTCTGATATTTCCGTTGTTCATTTTCTATTCAACCCAAAAAGCGATGATTTTATCTTTGTCCGAATCCGGTACATCGGAGAACAGATCCGGATACAGGCAGGCTGCCATCGAGCGGATGATTTCCGCCGCGTTAGCTGTATCCTGCGCCCAGTCATAGCCCACGACATAACAATCGCGGCTGGCAAAGGCAGGCGTCGTGGAGAAATCGACCTGGTCCTCTTTGTTAAAATAGGTCATATCCTTCGCTTCTTTATAGGAGTTAAGCGAAACGCCCAGTATGATCTTGTCCGCTTCGTTCATCAAAAGCAGGAAATCCTCGTTGGAAAGTTTCACCGAGTTGCCCTCGCTTTCTGCCGGGAACAAAAGCTGTCCGCCCACGGCGGAAACGATGGAATTGACATAATCCTTATCGGTGCGCACATTGAAATGCGGCGCGCTGGAGCTGTGAGTGTACCACAAAACAGCCGGATGCTCTTCGGCCGATTCTACTTTGGCCAGCACCTCATCCACCTGCGTTTTGTTATCCCGGATAAAATCCCTGGCCTGTTGGTCTTTGTCCACAAAAGCGCCGATCAGCTCAATCCATTGGGCACGGCCCATATAATCCTCTTCGGCAAAATCCCCAAAGTAAACGCACAGCAGCCCGCTTTCCTCCAGCTTCTGGGCAACCTCCACATCGCTGGACATTCCGCCGACAAAGATCACCTGCGGCGCCAGCGAAGCGATCAGCTCCTGATCCAGGCTGGAACTGGTACCCACATAAACGGTGGAACCGTTTTCCAGCGCGTTTTTCAAGGAGTCTACATAGCAGCTTTCCGGCTTGATAGAACATCCTTTCACCACATCTACCGCGTCCAGATTTGCAAAGTGCCCCGCGTGGGAGCTTGCCAGCGTAACAACCGAGGTCACTGGCCCTTCGATTTTGGCATCCCATTTGGCTTCTAACGGTTCTGCCGCCCCATCCGGCAGCAGAAGAATTCTCTGTGCGGCAGCCGCAGTGCTGGCGGTCGCCTCAATATGGGTATCAATGATCTTCGCGCCGCCCTCATAATATTCAATGGAAAATCCTTTTGCGTATTCCGGCACATAAGTTTCCACCAGTTCTCCTGGCAGAATGGCGGCGGAAGAGGAAACTTCTTCTACCGCGGAGCTTTCCTGCCCGGAAGAGGCCACGGTGTTCCCGCAGGCGGACAGCAATAGGCAGACAGCCATTAATACGGATAATACTTTCCACTTCGTCATAAAATCGGCTCCTTTTTCTTTTTTCGCATACGGGCATGAAAAAAGCTGTATGCGCATCGGCATACAGCAGTCTGTTTTCAGGAAAGATTTTGGCGCAACGGCATTGTGCACGAATTTGCCCTTCCTTTTATCAATCATCCTCTGTTTCCGCGCAGAAATGTGATATAAAGGTAAAGGCAGGTGTTCTGGCTTATGGATCAAGATGAGCCTTTCCCTTCCCAGCCGTGCGGCCAGTGGCATTATAAAGGTTCATTCCCCATTTACAGCAGCGGGACTGCGCGGGATTTTCACCCGTCTTCCCTCTTTCGTTCCGGCAGATGAAGCCGAAAACCTTTACCGCAGTTAAGTGTATCTGAATCGTCAAAGTTTGTCAACTCCTCCCGCCGCTTCCAAAAAGGATTTTCCCAAAAAGATCTGCCTGCCTTTTGTTTGCAGCAGGCCTTCTTCTTTCATTTTCCGCAGTTCCCGCATCATGGCGCTACGATCCGCGCAAATGTATTCACCCAGAGCGCTGTAAGAAAACGGCAGATTGAATTTTTCCTCGCCGTTTTTTAAACTCTGCAGCAAAAAATAGGCAGACAGCTTGTCCCGGATTGTCCGGCGGCTGAGTATTTCAACCCGTTCGCTGAGAGCTATGGCCTTTTGCCTCATCAGCCCAAACATGTTCTCCACCAGGCGGCTGTGATGCCTGCAGGCCTTTTCGCAGCGCTTCGTAATCTGGTCATATCGGATCAATGCGACGATGCACATTTCATCGCATTGAACCCATATGCTGTCTGCGCCCACGCAGGGAAACGACATCATTTCGCCGAATACGCCGCCAGGTTCCAAACGTTCCAGCACCGTTCTGCCGCCATCTGAGTCAATTCGGACAATGCTTGCCCTTCCCTGCTGCAGAATTCCAACCTGATCGTTTCCGCTACCATATTCAAAGATTGTCTGGCCCGCGTCGAACTGACGCATCTGCACACCAAAGCAATCCATCATCGCCCGGCATTCCTGCTCTGCGATTCCCTCAAAAAGCATCATGTTAAAAAAATCCATAAAAGCTCCTATAAAGTTGCATTTGCAACATGTATACTGTTTTTTTTATGATATAATAAAGACAACGAAAAGTAAAGAGCGTAAGGAGGCATTTTATGATTCCCGTACATGTGAGCGGAGGAGAAATTTCCGCCGAGGAAAGAAAAGCTTATATCGACCGCGCCCGAGAAAAATATCCGGACAAACAGCTCGCCGGCATTGATATCACTGTAGACGGAGACTATGTCGACCTGCATTATCGCTTCGAGCCGACTCCCTTTGAGCGGATTCGCCGGATCACCGGTTATCTGGTCGGCACCATGGATCGTTGGAACAATGCGAAAAAAGCAGAAGAAGCCGATCGTGTGAAGCATGATATGGCCTCAAATATGGAACACTTATCTTAAAACATAAAAAAGGAGTAAAAAGCATGAAAAAGTATGTTTGCAGCGTATGCGGTTATATCTATGATGAGGCGCAGGGCGCGCCGGACAACGGCGTTGCGGCCGGCACTAAATGGGAAGATGTCCCGGACGATTTCGTCTGCCCGCTGTGCGGCGTAGGCAAAGACATGTTCGAAGAAGAATAAGCAAAAGAGCTTCACAGCTCGAATGCCGCCGGTTTTTGATTCTGCTGTCCCGCCGGGCAGCAAAACAGGCCCGCGGCACTTTTGCGTAAAACAAAAAACTGCGGTTTGAAAAACAAAGGAGGTTTTTCCATTGTCTGCCAGCAGCGTTACCAAAGATATCTACGCGGTCGGAATTCTCAATCCTGCCATGCGTATTTTCGATGTCGTAATGAAAACCGAATACGGTACCAGCTACAATTCTTATCTCGTAAAGGGCGGCGAAAAAACAGCGTTGATCGAAACCTGCCATCTGACTTTTTTTGACCAGTATCTGGACAATATCCGCCAGGTTTGCGATCCCGCCCAAATCGATTATATTATTCTCAACCACTGCGAACCGGACCATTCCGGCGTGCTGGGGCGGCTGGTCGAATTATGCCCCAAGGCAAAAATCCTAGTCAGCCAGGCAGGGTCTCTGTATCTGAAAAACATTACCAACAATCCCGCGCTTCCTGTCACCGTGGCCAAAGACGGAGAGAAGCTGGATCTGGGAGGAAAGACCCTGCAGTTTATTTCCGCGCCGTTTTTGCACTGGCCCGACTCCATGTTCACCTGGTGTCCCGAGGAAAAGGTTCTTTTCTCCTGCGACGTATTGGGCTCCCACTATTGCGAACCGTATACGTTTGACACCAACATGGCTTATCCCCAAAAATACGAAGAGGCTTTCAAAGGCTATTACGACGCGATTTTCGGGCCATTCCCCTCTTATGTACAGAGCGGTCTGGCAAAGATAAAAGCGCTGGATGTGAAAACTGTCTGCAGCAGCCACGGCCCGGTGCTGACCAGCGGATGCCGTCTGGAATGGGCGATGGAGCGCTACGACGAGTGGAGCAAGCCTCATAAAAACGAGGTCCCGCTGATCCCGGTTTTCTACTGCTCCGCTTACGGCAATACCGGTAAGGTCGCCGGCATGCTGCGCGACGGCATTTTGGAAGAAATCCCGCAGGCTGATTGCCAGGTTTACGATATCAACGGTTACGATATGGGCTTCCTGCAGGGACTTTTGAACCGGTCCGACGCGTTCTGCATCGGCTCTCCCACCATCAACGCCGACGCGGTCGCGCCTGTGTGGAATCTGTTAAGCCATGTAGACGCCATCAACAACCGCAAACGCCCGGTGCTGGTATTCGGTTCTTACGGCTGGAGCGGCGAGGCTGTTCCCAACCTGATCGCGCGTCTGAAAGGGCTGAAATCCAACGTATTCGAAGAGGGCTTCCGCACCATTTTTGTCCCGTCGGAAGAAGAGCTGCAAAAAGCCAAAGATTTCGGCCGGCAGTTTGCGCAGTCTCTGGCAAAATAGCGCCAGCCTTCGCGCAAAATACCAACGATATAAAAACACAGCAGTGATGGGATTCTTCATCGCTGCTGTGTTTTTTATGCTTGTTTTTCCGAATCGGATTTGCGTGGGAAAATCTTCTCAAAACGGCAAACTACTATTGTATTTCACAAAAAATGTGATAAAATAATAGTTATTTTTAAGATAAATTACAAGTTTTATTATGATATCCCGCCTTTTTCCAAAAGAGAATCCAATCGGCGGCAACAGAAAAGAGGAATCCGCTATGTCTACGCATGCCCCTTCCCCCGGCGGAAAGGAAGCCGTCTTTGCCCAGAAAACAGAACCGGTCAATCTGCTTATCACGCTGAACGCCGCGTATATCCCGCCTTTGAAAGTGATGCTCTCTTCTCTTTTTCGCACCAATCCCGGCAAACAGATTGATTTATACCTGCTCCATTCTTCGCTGACAGAAGAAGATCTTGCCTCTGTCCGCTCCGTACTGGCTGGCGGATGTACCCTGTATCCCATACAGGCGGACCGTTCTTTGCTGAAAGACGCGCCCATTACCGACCGTTATCCGCAGGAGATGTATTATCGTATTTTTGCGGCGAAATATCTGCCCGCGCATTTAACAAGGGTCCTTTACCTCGATCCGGATACGATTATCAATGGCCCGCTGGATGAATTGTACAAAATACCGTTGGACGGCTGGCTTTTTGCTGCGGCCTCCCATACCGGCCGCTTTTTCTCTGCGGTCAATTGGGGACGGCTGGATATGGAAAAGGGCAGCCTTTACATCAATTCCGGCGTAATGCTTCTCAATTTGGAGCGGCTGCGCCGTGAACAGGACGAAGCAGCCGTTTTCCGGTATATCCAAACACATAAGGAAAAACTCCTGCTACCGGATCAGGATATCATCAGCGCCCTTTATGCAGGGGAGATCCTCCCCCTTGACCCATTTGTGTATAACATGACAGAAAAACTGTTCACGCTGCGGCCCCATGCCGAGGCTTGGCGAAACCTCGAATGGGTACGGGAGCATTCTGTTATTATCCATTACTGTGGACGCAATAAACCCTGGAAAGAAAACTATGTCGGCTCCCTGGGTATTTTTTACCGGGAAGCGGCAGCATCCATTCCCGTTTCGGCCCTGTCCGGGGAAAAACTCGCCTGAATTCGACCGGATGTTTCGAAAAGCGGCGGCGAATCATCTTCTTGGGGCATGCATTTCAATCATTCACCTGTTAACCCCCCTCCAACCGAAAATTGGAGGGGATTTTGATGCCTATACCATCTTTGCGCTTTACAAATACAAAAAGCAGGGCGGTTATACCGCCCTGCTTTGGAGCTAGTGACGTGACTCGAACACGCGACCTGCTGATTACGAATCAGCTGCACTACCGGCTGTGCTACACTAGCGCAATATGATTTTGCTTTTGCCGCTCTTTTCAGTGATTTTCAAATGCCAAAACCATCCCGGCATAAAAAATCTCAATCTACCTACAATAAATTCCAAACTCTTCTTTGATATAAAACAAAGAAAGGGCTGGTTTTTTTCTTGCCACGGCCGAAGCATTATTATTATATCCGTTCTGTTGCACTTCGTCAAGTCGAACCGCAAAAAAAGAAGACAAAACACCGAGCTTGTTTTATCGGGAAAAAAGTCGTGCATTTCTATATGCTTTGTAGTAGAATAGGAAAAGAGCATGAAAGGAGACAGAAAATCATGGCTTACCAAAAAATCAACCGGCGTCGGAAATACCGAAGGAAAAAAAGCTATCCTCTGGCGACCGTTTTTTTTACAATCTTGTTTTGCGTTGGCCTCTCGCTCGGGCTGGCAGCCCTTTGGCAGAATCACGATAAAAATTTGACTGCTTCTTCTGAAATCAAATCTTCCGCAGAAGAGCAGCCCTCTTCTTCCCAGCAGCAAAGCGAAGCAGAATCCTCTTTGGCCGACTCTTCTTCCAGTGCAGACGCTGAGGATGAAGTGCCTGCAGAATACGAATACTCCCTGCCGGTACCGGAAAGCCAGCGGGTCACTTCCTCCTATTTTGACGACGCTCTTTTCGTCGGTGATTCGATCACCGCGGGGATTCAGTCCTATGCGCTGATGAAAAACGCTTCGGTGGTGGCGTTTACCGGTATCAACACCGATACCATCATGACCAGGGAAGTCATCCGCAACGATGCCGGAGAATTGGAAACCATGCCTCAGGCCATCAGCCGCTGCCAGAATGTGAAGAAAGTATATGTTATGCTGGGCGCCAACGGGGTTGCCTGGATCGGCAAAGAAAGCTTTGTCAAAAATTACGGCGTTTTTCTCGACACCATCCGGCAGCAGCATCCGGATGCCGATATTTATGTGCAGTCCATCCTGCCTGTCACGGCAAGCAAGGAACAGAGCGACCCCCGGTTCGCCAACAGCAAGATCAGGGAGTACAACGCCGCTTTGCAAGACATGGCACAGGAGAAAAAATATTATTATCTCAATGTGGCAGAAGCGTTCGCCGATGAGAACGGCTGTCTGCCCGAAGAGGCCAGCCCCACCGACGGCATGCATTTCGGGCCAAAATATTACGAAGTTTGGTTCGAGTATCTGAAAAACCATGTGGCCAATCCGGACAGTATTTCCGACAATGACACGTCAGGAGCGGATGTATCCTTTTCTGCCGCCTGATTCGGCCAAACCGAAAAAAACAATGATAACGGAGGAGTAAAAAAATGAAAACAAAACTAATATCCATCGTGTGTGTATTTGCTCTGCTGCTGGCTTTAACCGCGTGCGGCGGGACCGGCAGCCAGGCGCAGAAATCCGCGGCTGAGATCGCCGACGCGATTTATAGCTCCCAGACGTTTCAAGACACGCTTCATGCCATTGACACGGATATGATCGGGGACTATTACCGCATCGACTCTGCCGACCTTTCCGACGCCAAAGTCTATGTCAGCGGGTCTTTCTCAACAGCCGAAGAAATCGCTGTCTTTCAGGCGTCTTCTTCCGACGCTGTCGAAAAAATCAAAAAAGCAATCGATATCCGTCTGGAAGATTTAAAACTGGCATTTGAGAATTATGTTCCCGGTGAAATGACCAAAATCAACGACCCGGTACTGGTCACCAAGGGAAATACCGTTGTGCTTGTTTTGGCCGACGATACAGCTTCCGTCTCTGACCAGGTAGACGAACTGCTGAAATAAACGAAAGAGGTTTTTTATGTTCATTGAGTGTTGGGTCATCATTGTTTTGATTCTGGCGATGGCTGTTATCATTACCCGGCGTGGCACGCTTCGGCAGGGAGTAGCGGTTTTGCCTTTGGCGCTTGTTCCTTTCGGATATCTGATTGCAGGCCCCATATCCCGCTGGCTGGATGGCTTTTTCCCCTCTATCAGTTCCGATTTGTTCCGCATGTCTCTCACGCTGGTTGCTTTGGTCTGCGCCTGCGTTTTGTTTGGTGTACTGGCGGGAAAAATGGGCGAAAAAACAACACGACGGGTCTATATGGTTCTCTGCGGCGGCTTCAGCGTTATTTTATCCATTGTATTGATTCATTCCATCCGCCCGTTTTAAACCCAAGGATTGGAAAGAGAGGTTCTTATGAAGTTTGATATGACGAAAAGCAAGGCATCCATGACCGGCGCCTTATTGTTGGCCTCGCTGATTTGGGGTTCCGGTACAGTGCTGATGCAGGTGTGTATCGACGGCGGAATTGAAACCGGGCTGCAAATGTTTTTCCGGTTTTGGATCGGCGCTTTCTGCCTTGGGGTGCTGTCCCGCCAAAAACTTCGCCAGATGAACCGGCGACTTTGGGTATGCGGATTGCTCTGCGGGACCCTGCTGTTCTTTTCCTTTTTTATTTTGACTTTGGGGCTGGAGTTCACCACTCCCGCCAACAGCGCTTTTCTTTCTTCCAGCTCGATTATGCTTGTTCCTTTTATCAGCTGGATCATGCTCAAAATCCGGCCGGAGCGCAAGGTGTTTTTCGGTTGCTTTCTGTGTCTGATCGGCGTCGGCGTCCTTTCCCTGCAATTGAGCGGCGGCATCCATTTTACAACGGGGGATAGTCTCACGCTGCTCAGCGCCATCTTTTTCTCGTTTTACACCTGTACCGTTGCAAAAATCGCTGGCGGACTGGACGCTTCTCTTTTTACCTTTGTCCAGCTGCTAACGACCGCTATCTGGTCCACCGTTACCCTACCTGTCAGCGGCGCCGATTTTTCGGTCATCGGGCAAAACTGGCTGTCACTGGGCGCCGTCATCTTTTTGGGACTGTTCAATACGGGGCTTTGCTATCTGATTCAAATGGTCGCGCAAAAAAGCCTGCCGCCAACACGCGTTTCGCTGATTCTCAGTTCCGAGGCGCTTTTCGGCGCTGTCTTTTCGGTCCTGGCCGGATATGACCCATTTTCGGTTCGGCTGGTGGTCGGCGGCGGCATTATGACGCTCGCGATTTTGATCGTCGAAACGGATTTGATTCATCTTCCCCGGCGAAAAGTTTCAGTATAAAGAAAAAAGGACGGGAAAAATCCCGTCCTTTTTGACGATTTTTTCAGCAAAAAGGTGCAGCACCCCTTTGTCCGTGAACAGCAGGGCCTTTTTATAACAGCTGAAACCGATTTTTTTCAAATTTCAACCGTCCCTCATCTCGCATTTTACACAGTTCGTTGGACATCGCGCTTCGGTCAACAGACAAAAAATCCGCAAGCTGCTGGCGATTAAAAGGGATTTCGAAACTGGCGCAATTTTGCCGTTTGGCCTCTTCCGACAAATAAGAAATTAACTTCTCTCGTGTGGAACGCTTTGACATATGTCCGAGTTTCTGTACGAGTTTTCTGTTCTTTTCAGAAATGGCAAAAAACAGATTCTGCACCACCAATGCGTGAAAGCGGCAAGCTGACGGGCAGGTGGTAATGACGCGTTTCACATCAAAGAAAATCACAGCGCTGTCTTCTACCGCGACAACATCATTCAGCAAAGCGCCGCTGTCAGGGGCCATATAGGCTTCTCCAAACATTTCGCCAACAGAAATATGGCCGAGAATACTGCGGTTGCCCCAATAATCATCCTTTTGGATGTGCAAATTTCCATGGACCAAAACGGTGATATTGCTTAGATGCTCCCCTTGCCGCAAAACATACTCCCCCTTTTGATAGGTAGAGAGCCGGGCATTGAGGCAGGACAGCATCGACGCGATTTCATCATCGCCAACTCCGGCGAACATCTTCGTCCTTTTGAGAACGGGAATGTATTTTTTCATAGACCATCTCTTTCTGTTGTAAAAACAACTGATTCGTTTGAATGATTATAATATTATTCTGTCATAACATCAATGAAAATCGCAAATGTGGAAACGAAAAACCCGTAATGTAAAAAATAGTTTCAAAATGGAAAAGGAGTAGATATATGATTCGGAAAATCATCAAAATCGATGAAGAAAAATGCAATGGCTGCGGTGCGTGTGCCGCTGCTTGTCACGAAGGCGCGATTGAAATGATAAATGGCAAAGCCAAACTCACCCGTGAGGATTACTGCGATGGGCTGGGGGATTGTCTGCCCGCCTGCCCCGTGAATGCGATTTCTTTTGAAGAACGAGAAGCCCCCTCTTATGATGAAGCAGCGGTGCTTGCTTCAAAAGAGAAAAAGGCGCCGCCGCTGCCCTGCGGCTGCCCCGGCACAGCTTCAAAGCGCATCGAACCGCAGGCCTGTGCTGCGCCGGCATCTGCGTCCAGCATGAGCCAGCTCTCCCAATGGCCTGTTCAAATAAAACTCGTTCCGGTGAACGCACCTTATTTTAGCGGTTCGAACCTCTTGATCGCGGCAGACTGTACCGCCTATGCTTATGGTAATTTTCATAATGAATTGATCCGCAATCATACTACACTCATCGGATGCCCAAAACTGGATGAGGGCGACTATTCTGACAAGCTGACCGCCATTTTC